>MDTF01012418.1_pt1 | contig 14061 bp, 9 predicted proteins | sample 811191 | NCBI WGS metagenome assembly MDTF01 (sample SAMN05326649, study PRJNA326480) | marine metagenome | isolation source: seawater | place: Southern Ocean | collected 2011
ATGAGGATGGGGCATTCCTGCTTGAAGATCCAAATGATCTTGTAGGTAGTGGTCCGGTGGTTTCTTCAGGCATCAGTGAGGACTCGAATGATGGCAACGTCAAACATGCTCGCTTGGGATTACTGTGGGATGTGAACGATGATGTTGAGGCACTGTTTAGCTATCACTTCCAGGAGACAGAGACTGACAACCGTCAAGGGCAGACCATTGGGGAAGACCGTGCTCTGGATCAGAGTGGTACTGCGCCATTTGAATCGGACCTGAATATGGCCTCCCTTGAGGTTGTCGCAGACCTTGGTTTTGCCACACTTACATCAGCGACATCGGCCTTAGAGCTGTCCGTTGAAAGTGGGCAGGACAATTCCCAATTTTACGAGGAGTCGTTTGCTTTCTTTTACTTTTATTATCCAAGAATATCTACGTTTTCTGAATACGAAGCGAGTGACGAGAGTTTTGTGCAGGAATTACGGCTTGCATCCAATGGTGATGGTCCGCTTAGCTGGATCGCTGGTGCTTTTTACCTAGATCAGGACCTCGAATTTGACACCATACAAGAGATGCCGGGTTTCGAGGACTGGTGGGCGGCAAGTGGTAATGCCGACTACTGGGGTGTTCCGGTTCCCATTACTAGTCCACAGGATTTGGTGTACACCCAGGATCGGGAGACCAGTTTCACAGAGACGGCGGTCTTTGGTGAAATCACTTATGACATCAGTGATACCTGGAGTGTAACTGTCGGTGGTCGGTTTTTCGAGCAAGAGCTTGATCATGAGGATATTTCCACACTGCCGACCTGCTACATCATAAACGAGGATGCATTTGGCGCAGGGTTTTACTGTGGTGAGGCCCCGTTTGGAGGATCATCAGTCCGTAATAAAGACAAACTCAATGATAAGATATTCAAATTCAATACGTTTTATGCCTTAAACGACGATACGAATGTATACGCAACTTGGTCACAGGGCTTTCGCAATGGTGGTGTAAATGCCTTGCCGACGCAGGGGTATATTGACGAAACCCTAATGGGTCAGTTTCCGGACATCAATACTTTCGAAGCGGATAAAGTGGATAACTATGAGGTCGGTATTAAGGGAGTGCTTGCCGATAATACTATTCGCTACAGCGCAGCGGCCTTCTTCATTGAATGGCAAGATCCACAGGCGAGGATAACAGGCTATAATAGTGGCATTGATGGTGTTGGAAATTCGAGCTCTGATGCTGAGTCAATGGGCCTGGAATTAGAGATTAGTGGTTTAATTGGAGAGGGTTTGGCCTACACGTTTGGATACGCCTATACGGATGCAGAGTTTGTCGAAGATGGGGGCCTATATACGGATTCGATCGTGGACGGAGCAAAATTGCCGGGGCATTCGAAGAATATGCTGGCCGCATCGCTTGTCTATAGTATGCAGATCGATGGTAATCCTCTGGATATCGGTACTGATGTTTTTTACCGATCAGATTATGACAATGCGTTGCCCGGCAATTTCAACGAGTATGATATAGATTCGATTACCATCTGGAACGTTAATGCTAGCTATCAGGTCGGCAGCTGGACGCTAGGTCTATTTGCAAAGAATCTGGTGGATGAGAACTCTGTGGTATCAGCAGCCAATATCCGATCGGCTAGTAATTATGAAGTGATCACTCGACCGAGAACAGTTGGGCTTAGTTTGACTTATGAGATGTAGCTAATATTGGCTCGGCAAACAAGAGATGTAGTTTGCAAACCCCAGTCTCTGCCATGCATGGGAGATAGGTAAGTGTTTGACAGACGATGGGCTTTCTCTTTCATGGGGGGTGACTGGGTTGGTAAGTGAGCGGAAAGAAAGAAAAGTACCACTTCAGCCGCAACAGGTGATTAAGCGCCTGTCTGCGCTTTCAAAGCAGGGTAAAGCAGGGGATGTAGCCCATCTCCTGCCAAAGCTTTCGGAAGACTATGTGGAAAACGCCGAGGTTCAGTATGCGATCAGCGAACTGTTGCTGCTGTCAAAATGCGTCACAGAAGCGCTCGGTTATGCAGCTAAGGCCCGGTCACTTGCGCCACAGTTTATCAAATATATTATTCATGAAGCGCTTTGCTGCCTCGGTCTAAGTCAGTTTGAGCGCGCTGCCGCAATCTTAAAAAGCGCAGAACCACTGATTGCTGAGAAGCCAGTGCATGCGGCCATGTTTGCAAGCCTGCTGGTTAGAACAGGGCGTCATGACCGCGCGGTTCATTTCTATCAGGAAGCGATTTGGCAAGAGCCTGATAATGCTCGGCATCAATTCAGCCTGGCGGCTACGCTGCGATATTTAGGACGCCTTAAGGAGGCGGAGTGTGCATGCGATGCGGCCATTGAGATCGACCCCGAAGAATACGAAGCCTATCTCATACGTTCTGATTTGCGTAGCCAAACTCAGGCCAGCAATCATGTTGCAGAATTGGAACAAGCACTGGTCGAGCAAAATGCGCCTTATATGGGCGAAGCCATGCTCTGCTTTGCACTGGCGAAAGAGAGCGAAGATATCGGGGATTCAAAAAAGTCCTTTCATTACTTGAAACAGGGTGCAAACCTCCGTCGCAAGCACCTGTCTTATGATGTCGGGCGCGATGTGGAAATTATTGAAGAACTGATTTTGCAGTTCTCTGCGGAGAACATTCAGGCCAGAGGGGATAGCGGCAGTGCTGATCCGCTGCCAGTGTTTGTCATTGGTATGCCTCGCACCGGCACTACTTTGTTGGAGCGCATGCTCGCCAGTCATTCACAGATACATTCGGCTGGTGAATTACCGAACTTCTCTCAGCAAGTAGCTGCGATGGGGCGGTGCGACAATCCAGAGCAGGCTCGCGCACCCCGTGACCTTGTTGCTGCTTCATTGAATTTTGATATGGCAGAGTTGGGTGCCAACTATCTCGATAGCGTACGTGAGCTGACGGGATCTTCTGCAAGAATGATCGACAAATTGCCGTTCAATTATCTGAATGTGGCCCTTATACACCTAAGTCTACCGGCCTCCACGATCATCCATGTGTGCCGTGACCCAATGGATACTTGTTATGCAGTCTACAAGACGCTGTTTCAGCGGGCGTATCCTTTCTCTTATGACCTTGACGATCTGGCACGCTACTTCATTGCTTATTGGAAGTTAATGCAACACTGGCGGCAGGTGATGCCAGGTCGAATGATCGAGCTTCAGTACGAAGCGCTGGTCCATAACCCTATCGAGGAGGGGCGACGTATGATAGAAGCTTGCAACCTTAATTGGGAAACTTCGATGCAGGAGTTTCACCGTAATCCCACAGCGTCGATGACCGCTAGCGCGAGCCAAGTGCGTCGTCCAGTTTATCGCTCTTCGGTAGGTAAGTGGCGACGTTACGAGATGGAGTTGCGTCCGTTGTATGAGCGGCTAGAGGAAGCCGGTATCCCGGTGAAGTCATGAATCGAGAAGTTATTATTACCTGTGCGCTAACCGGTGCGGGCGACACCGTGAGCAAGAGTCCTCACGTGCCCGTGACGCCCAAGGATATAGCCGCCGATGCCATCAATGCCGCCGCTGCTGGTGCTTCGGTAGTACACATTCATGTGCGTGACCCCAGAACTGGTGCTCCGTCGAGGGACCCATCTCTGTTTGAAGAGGTGCATAACCGTATTCGAGAGCAGAACCAAGAACTTATCCTCAACTACACTGGGGGTATGGGGGGTGATCTCTGGTTCGATCTTGGAGAGTCCGCAACCCTTGCGGCGCACTCCGATTTTGTTGGTGCGGCGGAGCGGGTTCAACACGTTACAATGCTGCGCCCTGATATTGGCAGTATGGATTGTGGCTCCATAAATTTTGGAGAAATGGTTTATGCAACCACCCCCAGTCTGCTGCGTAGTATCGCCACGCTTTATCGCGACCATGGTGTTAAAGCTGAGCTTGAGGTATTTGAGCTAGGCCACATTGAGATCGCAAAAATACTTATCGGGGAAGGGTTACTCCCCGGGCCTCTACTCTTTCAGCTATGCCTCGGTGTGAGTCACGGTGCACCTGCTACTCCGGCTGCAATGATGGCGATGCGCAATGCTCTACCGCAGGATGTAGTGTGGGCGGCTTTTGGTGTTGGAAGAATGCAGTTTCCCATGTTGGCACAGGCCGTGCTACTGGGTGGGCACGTTCGTGTGGGGCTGGAAGATAATCTTTATCTGGAACGCGGTGTATTGGCCAGCAATGAGAGCATGGTTCAGAAAGCGGTACGAGTCATTGAGGATCTTGGTGCAAAAGTGGCGACGGTACAACGTGCACGGCAGCTTCTTCAACTGGAGGAAGTGCCCTCATCATGACCGGAATACAACCCAACATATTTATTGCTAGCTTCAAGCATGAGACCAATACGTATTCGGCTGTGCCGACACCTGTCAGCCGCTTCCATGTTGAGGGGCGGCTTCTCACCGGTGCTGAGGCGATAGCATACTTTGCCGGTACCGACTCGGTAGTAGGGGGGATGCTCGACACGGTCACTGGCAATGGAGCAACCGTCACCTTACCGATTGCTGCCAACGGTTGGCCAAGTGGTTATGTCCATGACAATGCTTTCGAGACTATCGCGGATTTAATCTGCGATGCCCTGCAGGGTGCGCGTTGGGATGGTATCCTGTTGGATTTGCATGGCGCTATGGCGACTGAGTCGTACCCGGATGGTGAGGCCGAGCTTCTGAGGAGGATTCGAGATATCGCTCCTTCAGTTCCTCTGGGTTTGGCGCTGGATATGCATGCCAATGTCTCACCAGAAATGGTAGGAGCTGTCGATGTGCTCTGTGGCTATCAGACTTACCCTCATCTTGACGAGCGTGAAACAGGTGTCAGAACTGCCAGACTGTTGCTCGCAACAATAGACGGGACTATCTCGCCGGCGCTGGCCTGGGGAGCTGTTCCTATGTTGCCCCACGTTATGGCCCAGAGTAGTTACGATGAACCCAATCGTAGCTTGCAGAATCGATGTGTCGAATTAGCTGGAGTTGATGCTCTTGATTGCAGCCTGTTTACGGGTTTCCCCCATTCTGATGTTCCTAACGCAGGGCTGAGTGCTGTTGTCATGACAGATGCCGACCCGTGTCGAGCAGCAATGCGGCGAGATGAGTTGCTGGAGGAGGCCTGGGCGCAACGCAAGGCCTTCGAATTTTCAGTCGAGCCACTGGCCAACTCGGTGCGTCGTGCCAAAACACTCGCCAATTCGGGGTCAGTCAGCGGCCCGATCTTCCTCCTAGATCATTACGATAACGCCGCCTCTGGAGGATCGATGGCCGAAATAGCAGTTCTCGCAGAGCTTATCAGGCAGGGGCTGCGCGACGTGGTGTTTTTTGCGCTTTGGGCTCCCGAAGCAGTAGCTGTTGCACATCGGGCCGGTCTGGGGCAGCGGGTAACTATAAGCCTTGCCAGCCCGTCGTCTATGTCCTCTGAGATGTTGGAGTTTGAAGGGGAAGTTGCCCACCTATCTGACGGGCTGGTTAAAGCCACGCACAGTGACCACACAGGGCTCTTACTTGAACTGGGCGATAGCGCCTTGTTGAGGGGGGATGGAATTGATTTGGTGTTGGTTTCGTTACCTATGGAGCCTTCGGATATGGCGTGTTTTGAACTGTTTGGTGTTGATCCGCGTGAGCGACAGTTTGTTGTCCTTAAGAGTCGGGTGCACTGGCGTGCCGCATTCGAATCGATGGTTGGGGCAGTGATCCCCTGTGCTGGGGTCGGCGCTTGCACGTCTGATTATTCTGAACTCGAGTTCACTTCGGTACGCCGCCCGATATTCCCTCTCGAGAGGGATGCGAAGTTTACGCCGGTGCTGTTGGAAAAGAATGTTTCTGGAGCCGCGTTATGAGCACACGATCCATATTTCCCGACCTGAACGAGGTTCAGCATGTAGCCGTTATCGGCACAGGGCTGATCGGTGCCGGATGGGTCACAGAATTCTTATTGCGTGGCCTAAAAACTACCGTATGGGATCCCGCCCCAGGTTTTGAGGGTCGATTAATGGGGCAGCTGCAAGATATATTCTCTAGGCTGCACGTTGATCAGGATCACCAAGCGCGCTGCTTGGGTGCGTTGAACTTTGCGGAAAATATTGAAGCCGCTGCTGCGTCCGCTCAGTTTGTCCAAGAAAATGGCCCTGAAAATTTACAGGTTAAGCGCGGTATCCTTGAGGAGCTGGCGCGAGCGGTTCCTCCTGATGTAGTGATCGCTTCTTCTGCGTCAGGGTTGCCTATGACTGAATTACAGCAAGGTTGTTTGAATCCAGAGCGCTTGGTTATTGGTCATCCTTTCAATCCGGTTTATATGATTCCATTGGTCGAGATAGTGGCCGGGCGTCTAACGGGAGCGGAGACGGTGACTTGGGTAGAGGGATTTTATCGTAGCCTGGGTAAAGCGCCAGTGGTATGTGACCGAGAGAATGTCGGGTTTATTGCCAATCGTTTACAGGAAGCATTGTTTCGAGAAGCGTTGCATATGGTCAAAGCAGGTGACGCCACGGTTGGCCAGATCGATGATGTAGTGCGTTATGGTCTCGGGCTACGCTGGGCATTCATGGGCCCATTTTTATCCTATCACCTTGCTGGAGGAAGAGAGGGGCTGAGCGGTTTTTTCGAGCGGTTCGGTGGGACGATCAGCGAACCCTATTCTCGTTTACAGGCACCGGAATTGTCTCAGGAGTTGATTGATTTGGTTCTGGATCAAGGGGAGTTGGCCTTCGGTGGTCAGAGCATTGAGGATGCCGAGCAGTGGCGCGACGACTGTCTTAGTCAAATACTAGCTCTATCTAATCGGGAGGGTGGGATGTATCGTGTGCAGCGCCAGCAGCCGGGAGAGCAAGTTTACTGCACTAAGCCACCATCGGATGGGATTTCTGATAATGTCTGCTGAGGTCAATACACCTCAACCGGGTAATCGGCTCAGCCCTGGTGATCTCTGGTTGCTGGTGGTGTTGTTTCTGGTACCGCTCATCGGCTACATCCATCGGTTGATTCTCAATATTCTTATTGATCCGGTGAGTCAGGAACTGGTATTGACCGATATTCAAGCAAGCTTCCTGCAGGGCCCCCCCTTTGCGCTTGCCTATGGTCTTATGGTCATCCCTATGGGGTTATTGGTAGACCGCCGTAAACGCTTGGTGCTCATTAGTGTTGGGGCGCTGGTCTGGAGTACGGGTACTCTGTTTTGTGGGGTTGCAGGTGATTCTACTGAGCTTTTCCTGGCAAGGGTGATCGTCGGTGTGGGAGAAGCGGCGCTGATACCGGCTGCCGTTTCCTTGGTTGGCGACGCTTTCGAGGGGCATCGACGCGGACTTGCCATGGGGGTCTTTTTTACCGGTGTCAATGCGGGTTTTAGTAGCGCCTATGCGGTCGGTGGGCTAACACTCGAATTCGCGGAGGCGGGATATTTTGCGGCCCTACCTTGGATTGGAGAGCTTGCGCCATGGCGCCAGGTATTCTGTGTAATCTCTTTGCCGGGCTTTCTTATTCCACTGTTGATGTTGACACTCCGTGAGCCTGTTAGTGAAGCGCCAAAATTGGTGTCCGAACCCCGCGGTATTCGCATGTTGTTTCGGCAACCTGACTTTTTCTGGGTTTTCATTTTATTGATCGCGATTGCCTCACTACTTGCGGTTGCCGATAACGGTATTTATGCCTGGTTGCCCCGTTTGCTATCGCGTCTATACACACTCCAACCTTCTGAAATTGGGGTGTCGCTCGGTATCGTGGTGGCGATTGGTGGACTTATTGGCGGCCCAGTGGGTGGCAAGCTTAGCGATTACTTTTCCCGGCAGTTGGGTACTGCAGGCCCACTCTTGGTGGTGTTACTGGGTACACTACTGGCTTTGGTTGCGGTACCACTTTTTGTCTCTGACGTGTTGGCCTTGGTGTATGTGGGCACTGGTTTATGGGTGGTTGCTATTGTCGCAACTACCACCTCCGTATTTACCTTTGTTGCGGTGGCTGCTCCTCCGCAGCTTCGGGGAGCCTCTTCTTCGATAGTGACGGCTGCAATGGCGCTTATCGGGCTGGGTCTTGGTCCGACAACCATCGCTGTTGCGCTTGAGCAATTTAACTTTGCGCGGGAGCGAGTGGATCTGGCAATTCTTGTGAGTGTATTACCACTATGTTTGGTCGTGGTTACTTTGGCGTTTATTGTATTTCGTTTGCACCGTCGCTCAACCTCTCTCGCACCGACAAGCGCAAGCGAACAGTATACTGACAATAATTTATCTATATAGAGAGGGGCGTGATGAGGAATATAACCTGGGTAGGCCGTGTCATTGTGAGTGTTTTGTGTGGGCTGGGAATTCTTCCGCAGCTCGCCATGGCCAAATCTACAGTGGATGATGTATGCGCGGTTGATTCTACTACGGATGATTTCCGGGCTATGTTGTCGGAGTTACCTGCTGCAGGTAGTGCACTCTATGATGCCGGGAGATTGACTTCTCATCAGCAGCTTGCCCGTGATGTTTTGGCCGAACTTATTAATATAGATACAACCGATGCCACTGGAGATAACACCCGCGCGGCAGGGGTAGTTGCCGCCCGGTTTCGCCATGCGGGTTATGGCGATCAGGATGTTAAGATCCTCGCTCCTGCTCCACGCAAGGGCAATCTCGTGGTTCGTTTTCAGGGGAGTGATAAACGCTGTAAGCCGCTATTATTACTGGCCCACCTGGATGTAGTAAACGCTGATCGGGCCGCTTGGGATCATGACCCCTTTGAGCTTATTGAAGAAGAGGGCTATCTGTACGGACGAGGTGTTTCCGATGACAAGGATGAAGCGGCAATTCATGTTGCCAATATGTTGCGTCTGCAAGCGGAGGGCTTTCAGCCGCGCCGGACTATTATAGTTGCGCTCACCAGTGACGAAGAAGGTGGCGACTTCAACGGTGTGCAGTGGTTATTGCGCGAGCATCCCGAACTATTGAAGGCGGCCATAATACTTAATGAGGGTGGTGGCGGACTATTATTTGAGGGGAGGCGTCTGGCAAACGAAGTACAGGCAAGTGAAAAGGGCTATCAAACCTACGAAATAGTATTCCACAGCCCCGGTGGTCACTCCTCGATGCCCTTGCGTGATAACGCTATAGTGGCTGCGGGAAAAGCCATGGTGGCGTTTGATCAACATCGCTTTCCGGTCAAGCTCAATGCCGTGACCCGAAATTTTTTCGCCCGCTCGGCACCTCTTTTCAGCGGCCAGACACGATGGGCGATGGAGTCAATTTTGCAAGACCCTCCTGATCCGAAAGCGGTGGAAATTCTCTCTGAGATGCCGTTCAACAACGCCAGTCTGCGGACTACCTGTGTGCCCACGATGGTACAAGGAGGGCACGCTGAAAATGCACTGCCACAGAGTGTCACAGTTACGGTTAACTGCAGGTTGTTGCCAACGGAGTCCCGCGATAATGTCACCCAGACGCTGGCCTCACTGGTTGGTGACGATGTAGAGCTTAATGCTAAGCCGAACGATAACGTAGCGCCGGGTATTTCTATGCAGACAGAGGTGCTGGATGCGATCGAGGCTGTATCGCACAGCGTTTGGCCTGAGGTGCCCACTGTGCCGATTATGGGCCCCGGCGGCACTGACAGTAGGTTTTTTCGCGGCGAGGGTATTCCGGCCTACGGAGTGAATGGCGTGTTTATTGATGTCGAGGATGATCGTGGACATGCACGCAACGAGCGGATACGCAGCCGGTCATTTTATGAAGGGCTGGAGTTTATGTATCGACTGACAAAAGCCTTGTCTGAGTAGGGTGATAGCTGAAATTGGTAAATTTGGAGAGAGTTATGGAATCAAAAGGTATGCTACTTGATGCGGGCGACAGTGTACTTGCGGTTATCGATGTGCAGGACAAGTTTTTGGCGCGGCTGGAAGGCGTGGATGCGGAGCGTGTTGTTACGCACTGTGAATGGCTGATGAAAGTAGCTAACTGGCTATCAATTCCGACTCTGGTCACCGCTGAGGAAATCTCGGTTATGGGGCATTCAACACAAAAGCTCCTGGACTGTATGCCCAAGGGGGCCACTGAGCACGACAAGTTGGTGTTTGGGCTGGCTGGTCAGGAGGATATTTTGGACGCTCTGGAATCCACAGAGCGAAAAACTGTAGTGTTAACTGGGCTTGAAACAGATGTGTGCGTAGCTCAATCAGCTCTTGGGTTGATTGAGAAAGGATATAGGGTTGCTGTCGTTTCGGATGCCAGCGCCTCGCCGCAACGAGGGCATGAACATGGTCTGCAGCGCATGCGTGATGCTGGTGTGACTGTGATAAGTACCAAAGGTTTGTTTTTTGAGTGGGTACTTGATTTGCAACGCTGTCATGATTTTTTTCGCAACAGTGGCATTGGTGTTCCGGAGGGTCTGTACATTGGCTAAGCGAACGTCGAGCTCTTTCTTATCCGCACTTTCCTTGATCTGGAGGGGAACTAAAGCTGCGGCTTTGTGGGTGATGCTGCTTGTATCAGCGGCGCCGCTATGGGCTGACCCCCCCCCTATTACTGCGCTTATTTCTGATGTTACTGTCATCGATGGGCTTGGGGAGGCGCCACTTTTACATCGGTACGTTTTGTTGCAAGAGGGGCGGATTGCCAGTATTGATACTAAGCAGCCTGTTGTAGGCGCTGATGTAGTTGTTATAGATGGGCGCGGCTTTTATCTTCTGCCAGGCTTTTGGGATATGCATGCCCATACTTTTGCGGATACTACCGCAATGGAGTTGTATCTTGCAGCGGGTGTGACCGGATTACGTGATATGGGGTGCCCCGAGAACTGTACGACTAAGCTGGGCGAGGTGCGTCAAGCCTACCTTAGCGGCAGCGGTGTATACCCCCGGCTGGTTTTCTCGGGTCCCATGATTGATGGCGATTCCCCTTATGATGACTACGCTTCTCATCGTCAAATAAATCTTCAAACACTGCCAGACGCTCTTGCCGTATTGCAAAAGTTACAAGTTGATTTTATTAAGGTGCGCGATTTTCTGAGTAGGGATGAGTACATGGCGTTAGTGGGTGCTGGTGCGGCGATGCAGTTGCAGCTCGCGGGACACGTCCCGATCTCCCTTTCCGTCAATGAGGCTGTGCGTTCAGGGCTGAGCACCGTAGAGCATGAAGGTAGCTTATTCGGTGGTCTGCTGCTCGCTTGCTCCTCTGATGAATCTAAACTGCGAGACGAATTGCGCGATATGATGCGAAAGGCTACAGCAAGCGGAGATGTAAAAACGCTTTACGCTGAAGCCCTCAATGCCGGCTTTGTCGATCGCTTGCTGAATTCATACGATCCAAACAAAGCCGATGCCTTGGTGCAGGCTTTCGTCGACAGTGATGCGGCGCTGGTACCAACTTTGGTGATGCTGGAGCCTATGCTTCGTTCTGCAGACCCCGAATTTAACGGGCGTCGAAAAGTGGAAGACGAAGAGTTTATCGATGCCCCAGATACACTTATTTCAGGCTGGAGGGAAACCGCCGGTAAAGAGGTACTTGGCCAACCTTTTTCTGACTTGGACCGTGCGGCCATGGCCAGGCAGTACAACCAGGTGGTTAAGTTGATTGGTAAAATGCATCGGGCCGGCGTGCCTATTCTGGCTGGAACTGATGCTTCTTTTCCAGATGGAACGCCCTGGGTCTGGCCGGGTTATAGCCTACATGATGAACTCGAATTGTTAGTCTCTGCAGGCTTGGCACCGAGCGAGGCAATTGCGTCGGCGACTGGAGCTGCTGCTGCACAAATGGGTTTGTCTGATACGGGAGTGATTGCCGCTGGAAACCGCGCGGACTTGATCTTGCTGGGGCGTAATCCCTTAGAGGATATCCGCAACACTCGCGCGATTAAACGTGTGTGGGTGAATGGCCAGCCTGTGGATCGCGATGCGTTACTTGATCGTGTGAAGAGACGTGCTGAAGACCATGAGAATTACTGGGAGTAAGTCCTATGCTGAACACTTGGCCTTTTCAAGTTAGATTCTTTTTGAGTAATCATAAAGAGAGCATGGGGAAATTCTGCTTTTTGCTTGCAGCGTAATACTGTGACCAGAATTTTTTCGAGCTGAGTCCAATTAAAATTAAAGAGCGTGGGCAAAGGGGCATTTAAAGGGTGGGTCTCTGTGGTCCTAAAACCTATGATCATAAATTGTTACGGGGAGTAATTTGTCTATGAAGTCGTTCTACGCTGTTCTCCTGGCTCTATACAGTGCGTTCTGCTTGGCTGACGCACCGTCCAAAAAACCCAATATCGTGTTGATTGTTGCCGATCACATGGGGGCGAGTGATATCGGCGTGTATGGTGCAAAAGATATCGAGACACCTTCGCTGGATGCGCTGGCAGCACAGGGTGCTCGCTATACAAATTACTACGCTGCGGCGCCAACCTGTGGCCCTTCAAGAGCGGCGATGATGACGGGGAAGTATCCCGCGCGTATCGGCTTCGAAGACAATATCGATCACGGTACTGGGCTGAGTTCCAGTATCCCGACATTACCCAAGTTGTTGAAGCGAAAGGGGTATAAAAGCGGACTCTTCGGCAAATGGCACCTCGGCGATTCCGAAGACATGCATCCTCTCGCCCACGGTTTTGACGAGTACCTCGGTTATAACAATTGGAGCATTAACTATTACACGCATCGCGACGATAGTGGCGAAGAGTCTCTCACGCATAATCGGAGCATTATAGAGCGGGATGGTTATCTCACGGATATCCTAACAGATGAAAGCATTCGATTCATGGAACAGAACCGCGATGACCCTTTCTTTCTGTACCTGTCCTACAATACTGCACTGCCGCCTTACCTGGGCCCTGATCTGCCGCCGGAGAAGTGGGATGCCGAATTCAATATCGACACAGCCACCCGCGCTGACTACATAGCGATGGTGGAGGCGATGGATGCGGGTATCGGCAGATTACTAAAGGCACTCAGTGATCTTGGTCTTGCCGAAGATACACTGGTCCTGTTCACATATGACCACAATGGTCGCCACTTGGCGCGAAATGCTCCCTTTTCTGGTGGGTTCGCCACCTTGAACGAAGGGGGAGTTCGAGTGCCGTTGATCATACGATGGCCCGGCAAGCTGTCGGCAGGAAAGACGCAACTGAGGTCTGCTATCGGTATGGATATTACAGCGACAGTTCTCAACGCTGCTGGTGTTGAATCAGAATCGCTGAATCTCGACGGCCGAGATCTCCTGAAAGACCAGAAGCCTAATGAACAGAGAGCCTTTTTCTGGCGTATAAAACTCGGTGATTTTGGCCAGGCAGCAGTTCGTCGCGATAACTGGAAGTTGCTTGTTCACCGGTTCGTAACATTTAGTCGTCCCACCGTTTATCTTTACGATCTTGATTCAGACCCGGGAGAATCGATTGATCTTTATCACCAGCACCAGGGGCTAGCCGACCAAATGTACCGTGAATTCATCGAGTGGGAGGCGTCAGTCGCTCAGTCCGATCCGCCAGGATCGTAGGGGCAACTTGTATACAGCATTTACCCGCAGAACAGATTGAACAAGTTGAAGAAACTACTGAAGAACCTGTAGCTGTCGAGTAAATATCACCCATAGAATATTCTCGGAAAAAGTTTGAGTGCCTAGTCGATAAGATGGAGTCCGAAGTCTCCCGCCCCGCAGGATGTCCCCTGATCCCTGAGAGTATCTCTCTGAAGATATATGAGCGACGTGCAGTCTTATCTCTAAGTCATACAATTTAAATTTGCGACCTATCAATGGTCAATTTGTTCGAAAGGGAGTACTTTTCAAGGTTAGAAAACATGAATTATCAGCATAACTGTGATGGGGATTTTACGAAGCAGAGTGGCTAAGCTCTAGACAGTCAATACTGTGTGTTTTGGGGGCATTTTTTGAAAGAATTATTCGGCGGGCACAGTATGGGCACAATTTGGACACAAAACGAAAAACGCCGAAATCCTTTTCGGAATTTCGGCGCTGTCTTGGTCAGTTATTGCGAATACAAACAACAACTTAAGTATGGTGCCCAGACCTGGAATCGAACCAGGGACACAAGGATTTTCAATCCTTTGCTCTACCAACTGAGCTATCTGGGCATTACAACACTTCTGACG
>MDTF01015619.1_pt1 | contig 14058 bp, 13 predicted proteins | sample 811191 | NCBI WGS metagenome assembly MDTF01 (sample SAMN05326649, study PRJNA326480) | marine metagenome | isolation source: seawater | place: Southern Ocean | collected 2011
CAGAAAATACAATAAAAGTAATTAATTTTCTAAAAAAACAAAAAAAGATTAAAGAAGTTTTATACCCACATAAACAAGGTTCTAAAAATTATAAAATGTGGAAAAAATATTATTCTGGTGCCACTGGCCTTTTTTCAATTGTAATAAAAGCTAAGAGCAAATCATCTGTTTTAAAATTTGTAAATAAGTTAGAACTTTTTGGTATTGGATATAGCTGGGGTGGTTTTGAAAGTTTAGCTATTTATCATGAAATATCTAAAAGTAGAAACTTTTATAAGTTTGAAAAAAATGAACATTTAGTTCGTATACATATTGGACTAGAAGACCCTCAAGATTTAATAGCTGATTTAAAAAAATCTTTAAAATATATTAAATGAGCATTTTAAGCTGTCCTTAAAATAGGCTTTTCATCAATAGGCAGATGAACAAAACCTGCAAAAACTGAAAGTAATATTGATAGATACCAAGCGTAATCATAACTACCGTAAGCATCAAAAAAATACCCCCCTAAATAAGCTCCCAGAAATGAACCAATTTGATGACTAAAGAATACAATTCCAAATAATGTTCCTAAGTATTTTGTTCCAAATATTTGCGCTACAATTCCATTAGTAGGAGGAATAGTTGCTAGCCACAAGATCCCAAACAAAACTCCAAATGCAAGTGCTGTGAATGTGGATGAAGGTAAAAATAGAAATAAAATAAGGATTATACCTCGAGAAAAATAGAGAATACTTAGTAGTATTTTCTTACTATATTTTGAAGCAAGAAAACCCATACCGATAGTCCCAAAAATATTAAAAAATCCTATTAAAGCTAGAATTGCAGCAGCTGTCCAATCAGGCAATCCTTTTTCTTGAATGTACCCAGGAATATGTGTTGCTATTAGAGTAATCTGAAAGCCACAAACAAAAAAACCAGCAACCAAAAGCATATAACCTTTATGTTTTAAAGCTTCACTCACAGCTTTAGAAGTTGTTTGATCCCTTGTAAAAGAGCTGTTTGTTGTATCCACATATTCTTTCTTAAATAAAAACAAAGAACAAATGGTGGCAAAAATTAAAAAATACACGAAGTATTGAATAGTATCTTGCCAACCATTGGCATTATTAGAAAATTTTGCAAATAAGGGCATAATGAAAAAACCAATCGATGCAGAACCAGTTACTATACCCACAGATATTGTTCTGTTCTTGTCTGAGAAATATTTTCCTACAGCTGCGACAGGCACCGAAACAGCTGTACCTCCAAGTGCCGTGCCAATTACAACACCCATACTTATTAGAAAAATTGAGTTGGAAGCTGACTGAGTTAAAACAATATACGAGCCAAAAATATACAATAGAAAAGCTACAAACGCTGCTCTGTTAGAGCCGTATTTATCCGCAATCATTCCAAATAGAGGGGCAGTAATACCCCAAAAAAGCATTTGTACGCCAATTGCTAAACCAAATTGAGTTCTATTAATTCCTAAATCGTTCTCAAAAAATTGATAAAACAAACCCCAAGTTTGTCTTATACCCATAGAAACGAGGACCACTAAAGATGCGGCAATTAACACTATTAAAGAATTTTTGTGTTCAAAGAATTTTTGTTTAAATTCAGTCATGTTGATATTTAAATTATAATGTTTATTAATTATCTTTACAATGAACAAATCCAGAAGAATTGACATTGATGTATTACGTGCAATATCTGTAATTTCTGTAATAATTTTTCATTTAGACAAAAGTTTTTTCCCATTAGGTTACCTTGGTGTCGATATTTTTTTTGTTATTTCTGGCTATTTAATTACTAAAATTATTATTAAAGAACTTGAAAATAAGAAATTTAGTTTCAAAAATTTTTACTTAAGGCGGATCAGGAGAATATTGCCAGCTCTTCTAGTGGTTCTTTTTACAACTTTACTTGCTGCTTTTTTTATTTTATTAACTGCTGATTTTAAAGTTTTTACTGAGTCAATACTTGCATCTTTAGGTTTTTTTCCTAATATTTATTTTTGGATTACAGGAGGTTATTTTGGAACAAATGATGAATTAAAACCTCTTTTACACTTATGGTCTTTAGGCGTTGAAGAACAATTCTACTTATTTTTTCCGATTATATTTTTCTTAATATTCAAAAAGTTTTCAAAACTAAGTAATAAAATTTTTTCTGTTTTATTAGTTACGTTCATCTCTTTTTTAATTAACATTTTTTTTATAAATAAAGGACACTTGGATCCTAATTTTTTCCTATTTCCTGCAAGAACATGGCAATTTGGCCTAGGAGTCATTGCTGCGATGCTACCTTTATTAAAGTTTAAGAGTAAAGCGAGTAATTCACTCATTATTTATTCCGCCTGTTCTCTAATTATTTTAAATTTCTTTTTGGTAGTTCCCGTTGTGCCCCACGCAACTTTAATTAGTATTGGTACATCGACAATACTTTACATAAAAATAGATAAAAATAGCCATTTATTTAAATTAATAAATTTAAAAATATTAATTTTTACAGGATTAATATCTTATTCTTTGTACTTATGGCACTGGCCAATTATTAGTTTGATTAAATATATAAACATAAGCGCTTTAAATTCTTTTCATATTTTAATAAGTATTATCACAACTTTTTCATTAGCTATAATTACCTGGAAATTTGTAGAGCAACCTTTTTTAAATATAAAAAAATCAAAAGAAAATTTTAAGCTTATTGTATTAAGCTACTTATTTTTAACTGCTGTTTCTTTAATAATTTTGTTTAGCAAAGATCTTCCCTCAAGATATGAACAATTTCCAAATAAATTGGCAGAAGCAGTTGGCAGTACTTATCATTGTTCAATTTTAGACTATAGAAAGTTTGGAGATTCGTATGCCTGCGTAATAAATAATCTCGCTAAAACCAAACCTGAAGTGGTTCTATTTGGAAATTCTCATGCACATATGTATGGCTGGGGCTTAAAAGATGCACTCATAAAAAATAAGAAAAAAGGTTTAACCATTCCTTTAAATAGTTGCCTGCCAACTATCGATAAAAATATTTCAAAGTTGTGCCTTAAAAAAGCAAAAAAATATTTTAACGTAATAATTAATGACGAAAAAATTAAAACAGTAATAATAGGACTTACGTGGCATTCATTGAATTTAATAGATAAAGATGAAAATAAATATTCTAGTTTTAAGAAAAGGGATGAGTCTTTAGTTTATTTAATAGAAAAATTAAAAAAAAATAAAAAAAATGTATTCTTAATTGGACCAATTGAAACCCCTGATTTTAAACTATCTTCAATTGTTAGTAGGGAGCTGGCCTTCAATAAAGAAACAGCTAGACCTATGTCAGTTTCAAAAAAAACTTTTGACAACAAGTATAAAGAATCTATTGCTTTTTTTAGAAAGGAATTAGAAAAAAACTTTTTAGAAACATATAAATCGATGTGTGACATAAGAAATTGCTACTTTGCAGATGAACTTGGGTCAAACTTTTCTGACGGTAACCATCTGAGTAATTATGGTTCAAAAAAAATGAAAAAGTATTTTTTAGAAATTTTTTAACCAACAATATATGAATAACAATTAGAGGTTGTGTTTAATATTCTTTTTTCTGTTATTAAACTTTTGTGGATAGTTAATTATTTTTATTTAAAATAAATTTATTTTACATATAGTGGAACTAACAAGGAGTTAAAATGTTTTCAAAACAATTAAATAAAAAATTAGACCAATATCATTTACTTAACCATCCATTCTACAAGTCTTGGAATGAGGGAAAATTAACAAGAGAAATTATTAAGGATTATGCCGAGCAGTACTACCAACACGTAAAAGCTTTCCCTAGATATATTAGTGCAACCCATTCATTATGTGAGGACATTGAAAAGAGAAAAATCCTTTTAGAAAATTTAAATGACGAAGAAAACAAAGATGCAGATCATCCAAAATTATGGAAAAATTTTGCAATGGCAGTGGGAGCTGACTCTGAAAAAATTGAAGAGGTTAAAACTGAACAGTTTACAAAAGACTTAATCGATAATTTCTTTAAGAACGGTAGATCAACTTATGCTGAAGGTTTAGCATCTCTTTATACTTATGAGAGACAAATACCAGAAATTGCAGAAACTAAAATCCAAGGTCTTAAAAAGTTTTATGGAGTTAACTCAAAAGAAGGGCTTGAATTTTTCGAAGCACACAAAAAAGCTGATATTTACCACCGTGAAGAATGTGAGAAATTATTAGATGGGCTTTCTAAGGATGAACAAAGTGTAGCTGAAAAAGCAGCATTATCTACTGCAAAATATCTTTGGAATTTTCTTAGCGGAATGGCTATTAAGCATAATCTACAAGTAGCCGCTTAATATAAATTAAAGTTGTATTTCAATTTATAAGCTATAAAAAAACTTATGAATAAAAATCCAGAAAAAAAATTTGGTATATTATTTTTTTTTGTCTTTGCTATCATTGCTTTCTATCCGCTTTTATCCAATGGTGAGATAAAGTTATTATTCCTTATTCCAGCATTAATTTTTTTAGTGTTAGCTTTTATAAAGCCAATTTTACTTAGACCATTAAATTTTGCATGGATAAAATTAGGTGAAATACTTGGCAAAGTAATAGCACCAATAGTAATGTTCTTTTTATTTTTTTTAATTGTTACGCCGATAGGTCTTTTAGTTCGATTGTTTGGAAAAGATCTTTTGAAAACAAAATTCTCAAAAGACAACTCTTACTGGATTAAAAGAGAAAAAAATATTGGAACAATGAAAAAGCAATTTTAATGATAGAGTTTTTAAAAGAATTTATAGAGTTTTTAAAAGTTAGAAAAAAATATTGGCTGTTACCTATAATTATAGTTCTAGCTTTATTTGGATCCTTAATTGTTCTTAGTCAAGGTTCTGTTGTAGCACCTTTTATATATACAATTTTCTAGTGACTACAATTTTAGGAATTTCAGCTTTTTATCACGATAGTGCCGCTACCTTAGTTGTTGATGGAGAAATAGTAGCTGCCGCCCAAGAAGAACGATTTAGCAGAAAAAAACATGATGCAAGCTACCCTTCTAATGCAATTTCATATGTTCTTTCAGAAAGAAAAATTAAATTAAGTGAGATAGATCATATTGTTTTTTTTGAAAAACCATTTTTAAAGTTTGAAAGATTACTTGAAACATATTTAGCTTTTGCACCATCTGGGTTTAAATCTTTTTCTTTATCTATGCCAATATGGTTGAGAGAAAAACTTTTTCAAAAAAAATATCTTTTTGATTTATTAAAAAAACAGGATAATGACTTTAATGATATTAATAAAATTAATTTTTCTGAACATCACTATAGCCACGCTGCCAGTGCTTTTTTTCCATCACCATTTAAGGAAGCTGTTGTTTTAACCTTAGATGGTGTTGGTGAGTGGGCAACCACAACTGTTGCCATTGGAAAAGGAAACAATTTAAAATTAATTAGAGAGTGTCATTTTCCACATTCTTTAGGCCTCTTGTACTCTGCCTTTACCTACTACACGGGTTTTAAAGTTAATAGCGGAGAATATAAAGTTATGGGTTTAGCGCCCTACGGTAAGCCAAAATATAAAGATTTAATTTTAAAGAATCTAATAGACGTTAAGGATGACGGTTCGTTTAGGTTAAATATGAAATATTTTAACTATGCTACTGGCCTAACAATGACAAATAAAAAGTTTTCCAAACTATTTGATGAACCAGTAAGAGATTCTAAGAAAGATCCTCTAACACAATTTCACATGGATATAGCGAGCTCAATTCAAGCTGTTACAGAGGAAATAGTAGTAAAAATCTCATCTTCTCTCTCTAAAGAATTTCCAATTAGAAATTTATGTTTAGCTGGAGGCGTTGCATTAAACTGTGTTGCTAATGGTAAAATATTAAAATCAAATATTTTTGATAAAATTTGGATTCAACCTGCTGCTGGTGATGCTGGTGGATCTTTAGGCGCTGCATTAGGTTTTTGGTATAACGAACTTAAAAAAGAAAGAAAATCTCAAGATACAGACCAAATGAAAGGCTCGTATTTAGGACCAAAACATACAAATGAAACTATTGAGAAAGAATTATCTTTGTTAGGTGCAAACTTTACTAAAATGAAAGAAGATCACATTATTGAAAAAGCTGCAAAAGCGCTTAGCGAACAGAAGACGGTAGGGTGGTTTCAAGGGAGAATGGAATTTGGTCCACGTGCTTTAGGAGGCAGGTCTATCTTAGCAGATCCTAGATCATCAAAAATGCAAAAAGAATTAAATTTAAAGATAAAATTTAGAGAAAGTTTTAGGCCATTTGCACCTTCGATATTAAGAGAAGATTTAGATAGATGGTTTGATGTTAATGTTGATAGCCCATACATGCTTTTAGTTGCTGATATTAAGAAAAATCTTCAAATACAAATGACGGATAAAGATAGAAATTTATTTGGTATTGAAAAATTAAACCTCAAAAGATCTTCAATTCCAGCAGTAACTCACGTGGACTACTCTGCTAGAATTCAAACTGTTCATAAAGAAACTAACGAAAAATATCACAAACTTTTAACAAAATTTAAAGAATTAACAGAATGCCCTATTCTAGTTAATACCTCATTTAATGTTAGAGGAGAACCAATTGTCTGTAGTATCACGGATGCTTTTAATTGTTTTATGGGTACAAATTTAGATGTACTTGTTTGTGAAGACTTTATTCTCTACAAAGATAAACAAAATAAAAATCTTTTACAAAACTATGAAACTAAGTTTGAATTAGATTAAAATGTCTAAATTTTTTAAATTTTCTTTAATATACTTTTTTACTTTTTTTTTATTAGACGTATCTATAGGTAAATATCTCTATAAGAAATTTGTTAAAATACACCCAGAAGATATCAATACCAATGTTTGGGAGCCTGATAAATATTTTGACCATAAATTTATTAAAAATTATGACAACCTAGCAGGATGGGGAAACAAAAGATTTAAGCTGTGCACCGACGACAATAGATTTAAGATTTCTTGCAGTGAAAAAATAACAAATAACAAAAACTTTGACTTAGGTTTTATTGGAGATTCTTTTACTGAAGGCGTAGGATTGGTTTACGAGGACACGTACGTTGGGCAAATTGCAAGTAGTTTAAAAAATAAATCAGTAGCTAATTTAGCCGTAAGTTCTTACAGTCCTTCAATTTACTTCACTAAGATTAAAAATTTACTTGATAATAAATATACATTTAAAGAAATAATAGTCTTTGTTGATATCTCAGATCTAATAGATGATACGCTTTGTTACAAAGTTGAAAAAAATAAAACTATAAGAAGACAAAAATTTAATATTTGTTATGATAATTTTAACGAAAATAAAAGTATTGTTAATAAGTTTTACAAAAAAAACTTTAATTTTACGCAACTTTTTGTAAAAAAAATAAACGTATCTCTAATTAATTTAAATTTAAAAAAAGATAAAATTAGTAAAGAAATTATTAATAATTCAAGAAGTGAGTGGACATACAATTACAGAAAAGAACACTTTAACAATCAGTCTCTTGAAGAGACTATTAAAATTTCTACAGATTTAATGTATCAATTGTCTGATTTGCTAAAAAAAAACTCAATTAAACTAAGTGTAGCTGTTTTTCCTCATCCTAGCACACTTTATCACGATGTAAGAAATAATATGCAAGTAAAAATATGGAAAAAATTTTGTCAGACTGAATGTAAAAGTTTTTATAATTTTATGGATATTTTTTTTAATGAATTTGAAGAGAACTTTTATAATTCATATAAAAAAAACTTTATAGGTGGAGACCTGCATTTTAATTTTAATGGTAGTAAGCTAATAGCTGATAAATTTATTAAAGATTATCAGTAGTCTAATACTGACATTGGATCTAACTTAACATTAAACCAGTTAAGCCTTATATCTAAATGGGCGCCAGTTGACCTTCCTGTTTTTCCTACCGTGCCTATTAAGTCACCTTGTTTTATTTTTTGTCCTTTTTTTACAAGAACATTTTTTAGGTGCATGTAAAGTGTGCTCACACCATGACCATGATCAAAAATTATTGTTCCCCCGGTATAGTATAAATCTTCTTCGGCCAAGGTAACTACTCCATCTAACATTGCTATAATTTTAGTTCCTTCCTTAGCGGCAAAGTCTAAACCGTAATGAGGAGATTTTGGTATCCCATTTAATATTCTTTGGCTGCCATAAACACCAGTAATAATTGAATCTTTCACAGGTACCATAAATTTTTTATTGAAAAAAATTAAATCACTGTTGACTGCCCTTGCTTCAGAAATTATTTTATTATCAGTTCTAATTCTTTCATAGACTTCTACAGGCGGGGTCACTTGTTTTTTTGGTAGGCCGTCAATTCTTTGAACCTTATATTTTTTTTTATATATTTTTTTTATAATCTTTTTTGTTGTTCCATTTTCATGAACTTCAATTGTTATATCGTTTTTTCTATCTTTACTTATGCCAAAAGCAAAAAAACCCTCTTGTGAAACTTTCAACTCTAAATCATCTATGAAAATTTTTGATTTTATATTAGTTTTACCCCTAATTAAATTTCCTTGGTTAAATTTTCCATTTAGTTCAATTGCGTAAAGATTATTCAAGGAAAAAAATAGAATTACTAATACAGAAAGTTTTTTCATTTTATTGATTTATCTCTTTTATTGCTGAAATAACTAAATTTCGTCTTTTAACCTCAATTATATTTTTACCAGTGTATTCTTTAAAACAAGTATGTACGACATCTTTTTTTAAGCTTTTTAGTGTCCTATTGTTTAAAATAACATAATCGGGATTTTCTTCCGGCCTCACTATTTTGTAATTAATTTTATTTTTGAGGTTGTTTAAATTAATCTTTACAGCTGCCTGAGACAGACCACACACAAGAAATCTAACTTGATCTTTCTTGTTTATCTCAACGTTAGATTTGATTTTACCTGTCAGCTCTTTAAGTGAAATTCCCCAATAATCATTTTCAAACTTATCATTTAATGAAGAAAATTTACCGGCAAATGAATTAACATAAATATATTGATAAGGTGTCAATACAAAAAAAGAATACATGTAGTAAAAAAATAAAATTGAAAAAGTTGTTAAAAATAGCTTATTTAAATTTTTCGATAAATTTGTAGTTAAGTAGTAAAATACAATAGAGGGTATAATCAGAAAGTATGGAATTAAAAATAAAAAAAGTCTTATTCCATCATATACATGAATTTTTACGAACAACAGAAGTATAGTGGGGTAAAAAATATTAATTAAAATAAAGATAAGCTTCTCATTAAATTGTTTTATCTCCTTTTGAATCATTTTTATTAATGGAATTATAAAAAAGAAAAAAATAATATATAGAAAAATAATGTACTCAGGTGATTTATAAAATAAAAATTCAATTATATAAGTAAAGGGATAATTCGAAGCGGTATAGATATTACCGTTAATAATATTGTATGACCATCCCCAGGTATACTCAACATTATATTTATAAATTTCTTGAATCTTTAATATAAAATTTGAATGAACTGATCCCCAAAAAAGAAATATTATTATTAATGAAAATAAAATTATTTTTAAAAAATCTTTAAAAAATATAATTTTATTTTTTTTTGAGGTCAGTTTAATCTTGTAAAAAATATAGATAAAAAGCGGCACTAATGTTGCGATAAATTGAAATCTTACACCCATACCAATCGCTACGAGAACAGTTAAGTATATTAGGTATTTTTTGTTTTTTTTGTAATTAAAACTTAAATATTTGATAGAAAAATAAGTTATCCATATATTGCAAAAAAGAATCATTGTGTCCCTTCCGTTTATTTGCATATGACCAAAAAAAGATGCAAAAAAGAAAAAAAATATAAAAGTATAAAGAGCAATGTCTTTATTGAACAAAAGTTTTGATAGCTTGTAAACCCCAACTGCAGCAACTGAAGATGAAAAAAAGTTTAATATGTAAAAAATTTGGATTTCTAATTTTCTAGAGAAAAAATCAGATATAAAAGCAACAAAGGTTAAATATATAGCTGGAAATGCTTCTTGAGAAATATTAGTTTTTTCTTTCACGAGACCTAAACTTAATAAGTAATCTAATCTACTCTCCCCTAAACTTACGTAGAAACCGGCATCCGACGTAATACTTAACTTGAAAGCATAAAAAACAGCATAAGAAAAAAAAAATGTATAAAAAAAATATAGACTTTTTTTATTTATTAGATTCAGGAATTTCTTTAAATTCATTCTGTATTTTTTTATACAACTCGTATAAGATTAATTTGTCTTCATCGGAAAAAACCTTATCTTTTTTTATTGCATTTTTTAGCTCACTTCTAATTTTATTTCTTAATTCGATTCTCGTATCACGCTCACTTAATGATAAAACTTTCTCAAATTTAGTAATATTCTCACTCAAAAAAGAGTTATAAACATAATTCAGTAAAAAAATCACACCAAATAAAATAGCTATTAATTTAATAAAGAAATTCTTCATTTTTAATATTTAACATATACATTCATTATTAACTAGAAAATTTATTATTTCCATATATACACAATTAATCTAACAAAATTAAATGAAAATTAAATCCTGTAGAAATTGCAAATCAAAAAAATTAATTAAAATCTTTTCACTTGGTAACATTAATTACACGGGCAAATTTTTAAAAAAGAACATCAACTCTAGAATAGGCCCTATCAACACAGTAATGTGCAAGAAATGCAATTTAGTACAATTACACAACAACTTCGACTTAAAATATTTATATGGGCCCGATTATGGTTATAGAACAGGCATAAACGCGACCATGACGGAGCATGTAAAAAATATTACAAAAATTATATCTAAAAAAGCAAATGTAAAAAAAAATGATTGGGTACTTGATATAGCCAGTAACGATGCGACGTTATTAAATTTTTACAGGAGAGAGTTAGTAACTTTTGGAATTGACCCACTTGTTAATAAATTTAAAAAAAATTATAAAGATGTAAACTTTAAAATATCTAATTTTTTTTCTGCAAACAAAATAAAAAAGAAATTATCAGGTAATAAGTTTAAAATAATAACTGCACTCTCAGTTTTTTATGATCTACAAGATCCAAATAGTTTCTTAAAAGGAACTGAAAGTATATTATCAGATGATGGGATTTTGTTATTAGAGTTTGCAGATTTGGCTTCAATAATAAGATTTAACATGTTCGACACATTTTGTCATGAGCATTTAGAATACTACAGCTCAAAAGTGATTCAAGAGATGGCAGCAAAAAACAATTTAAGAATTTTTGACGTAAAACAAAATAATATTAATGGTGGAAGTATTCAATTTTATATATGTAAAAAAAATGCAATTTATAAAAATAATTTAACTGCGCTTAAAAAAATTAATAAAATTGACAGAAAGTATAAATTAGACAAAGTAGTGACTTATCAAAAATTTATTAAAAAAGTAGATGGAATTAAATATAATTTAATCAAGTTTATTAAAAAAGCAAAAGCTAACAATAAAACTATACATGGATATGGTGCCTCCACTAAGGGCAATGTTTTGCTGCAATATTTTGGACTAACCAATAAAGAAATTACTTATATAGCTGAAAGAAATCCAAAAAAATATAATCTATATACACCGGGTACAAAAATTAAAATTATATCAGAGAAAGATTCTAGAAGGATGAACCCAGATTACTATTTAGTTTTGCCGTGGCATTTTAAAAAAGAAATAATTAAAAGAGAAAAAAAAGATTTTAAAAATAAAAGTAAATTTATTTTTCCATTACCTAATTTAAAAATTTACTAGTTATTTTTATTGTAAAGTTTCTCAAAAAGGCTTTCAAAATGTTCCTGATGGTAAAAGTCATATCCATGTTTTCCATTTGGATAAACAAGTGGAAAATCTGCACCAGATTCTAAAAGTCTCGGTATTTTTAATGCTTCTGCTAGAGCGTAGCCAAAAGATAAGTTTCCCACAAAAACTTTGCTATTTTTTAAAATCATAGACAGTTCTAAAAAATTTTTACAGTCATAAAATTGTAAATTACTTATTTCTTTTTTTAATTCGATATATTCATCTCTTAATCCTAAAAAAATTACATCATCATATTTGCTCAGGAATTTATAATTTATTAAACTATTCTGTCTTCTACTACTTCTCATAATAGTTACAAAATTCTTGAAGTCTTTATGGTTGTCTGCCTCTACATATGGTTCGTTAAGATTAGCGTGTACGCCTGTTAAATGAAAATACCATCTAACAGAATCTATGTTAAAATTATTATACATTTCTCTAAAAAAATTTAAATTTATATCTATTTCTTGATTTTTGTAGATTTCAATTTTTTTTATGAATTTTTGATTTTTAAGGAGTGGAATTAATTTTTCAGAAACGTATTCAGAAATAAAATACTGACTATAATATTTATTTATATTTTTTTCATCCTTAGGCATTGGCTTACCTACTTCTAAGTAAAAACTACAAGTTTTACTTTCGGCAATTTTTTTTACTAATGCCAAGGAATTAATTATGTCACCAATTTGGCCTGAGTGTAAAAATGAAATTTCTTTTTTACTTTGTAGTGCTAAAGAATTTTTTTTTATCTCTGGCTGAATTAAATCTTTATATTTTTTATGCCAAATATTTTTGTATTTTTTCGTTCTTTCATCAATATATCTTTTTTTGTTAAATAATTTTAAGAAAAAATTTTGCATTAAATTTAAATATATATTTTATTTAATGTATAGTATATTTTTTAGCAATAATTAACTCTAATCATATTAAAAAATTGATAAAAATCATAAAAAAAATAGGACAAGTTTTATTCCAAAGTTTAGGACATCAACTTTTTTTTTTAGTATATGGAAAAATTGAAGGAATAATTGACAATAGTAAAGAAAAAAAATTATTACTCAAAACATCAAAACTAGATGATCACAGTTATAAAGTTTATCAAGTTGATGGAGGGAGATTATATACCGACACAATAAATGATACCGCTATAATTATTAACAATAAGATAGTTGAAGGACCTTCTTTTCAATTTAGACCCGTCAAAAACTCAGATATTAAAAATAATATTGTGTTTAAAAAGGGCACACCAAGAATTAAAAAAAATATCAATGGTACTGTTTTATCTTTATTGACCGGAGGCGGTGGCAACTCAAATTATTGGCATTGGTTGTTTGACGTTTTACCTAGAATAAAGTTAGCCGATGAGATCTTTGATTATAAAAAAATTGATAATTTTCTTGTACCAAGTATTAATAAAAAATTTCAAATTCAAAGTTTAGATTTACTTAATATCAATAAAAACAAAATTTTACCAAGTAATGAATTTAGACACATTAGTGCAACTTCTTTAATAGCAGTGGATCACCCCTATGTATTAAAGAATGACCCATCTATTGAAATACAACATATGCCAAAATGGATAATTGAATGGTTAAGATATAGTTTTTTAACTAAAAATAATATTTTAAAAAAATCAATATTTAAAAAAATTTATATAGAAAGAAGTAATGTAGATGACAAAAACACAATACGGAGAAAAATTACAAACGAAAATGAAGTGAAGTCAGTTTTATTAAAAAATAACTTTCATTCAATTAAACCTGAAACCTTAAGCTTTAATGAACAGGTAAATTTATTTTCGAGCGCTGATTTTATTGTAGGATTACACGGTGCTGCATTTGCAAACATAGTTTTTTCTAGAAAAAATACAAAAATTTTAGAGATTCAGTCTACTGGTACAGCTGATGTAATTAAAAACTTAGCAATAAACAGCGAACTTCTTTATGATCGTATAACCATTAAGCCTCATTCTGAAAATTTAAACAACCAAGATGGTCACATGCTTGTTTCAATAGATGAGCTAGAAAAAAAGATAGCAGAATTCAAGTAATTTAAAATTTGAACAGATAATCAAATATAAGCACTTAATAATTGTTAAAAATATAGTTTCAATTTCTTGATTGTTAAATTAAAAAAACTGATATAAATCAGTTAATATTAATGGCGGGGTAGCTCAGTTGGTTAGAGCGCAGGACTCATAAGCCTGAGGTCAGTGGTTCGATTCCACTTCCCGCTACCA
>MDTF01009180.1_pt1 | contig 14051 bp, 13 predicted proteins | sample 811191 | NCBI WGS metagenome assembly MDTF01 (sample SAMN05326649, study PRJNA326480) | marine metagenome | isolation source: seawater | place: Southern Ocean | collected 2011
AATAGAAAAACACTTATGGATTTAAAAAATGCTTAAAGATAAAGATAGAATATTTCAAAATTTATATAATGATAAAGGTTCTGATGTTATTTCATCTAAAGAAAGAGGTGATTGGGTTAATACTAAAGATTTAATTGAAAAAGGTAGAGATTGGATAATTAATGAAATTAAACTATCTGAACTTAGGGGAAGAGGTGGGGCTGGATTTCCCACAGGTTTGAAATGGTCTTTTGCACCAAAGGAAGTTGGATCAAGACCTCACTATTTAGTTATTAACGGTGATGAATCTGAACCTGGAACATGCAAAGATAGAGATATATTAAGATTTGAGCCTCATAAATTGATAGAAGGATGTTTAATAGCTGCTTATGCTGTTCAAGCACATGTTTGTTACATATACATTAGAGGTGAGTATTTTATTGATGGTGAAAAACTTCAGGCTGCAATAGATGAAGCTTATGAAAAAAATTTGATAGGTAAAAATTCCTCAGGAACTGGATGGGATCTAGATATTTATATTCATTACGGAGCTGGCGCTTATATTTGTGGAGAAGAAACAGCTTTATTGGAAAGTATTGAAGGCAAAAAAGGTCAACCAAGATTGAAACCACCTTTTCCGGCTTTAATTGGCCTTTATGGATGCCCGACAATAATAAACAACGTTGAAACAATAGCCGTAGTTCCAACCATACTTAGAAGAGGTGGAAAATGGTTTTCCTCACTTGGAAAAGCTAAAAATACAGGTACTAAAATTTTTTGTATATCTGGAAACGTTAACAACCCTTGCAATGTTGAAGAGGAAATGAGCATTCCACTAAAAGAATTGATTGAAGTTCACGCAGGAGGTGTCATCGGTGGTTGGGAAAACCTTCAAGCAGTTATACCAGGTGGATCTTCTATGCCATTAATACCAAAAAAAACTTGTGAAACTTTAACAATGGATTTTGATGCATTGGTTGCTGAAAAAAGTGGCTTAGGAACAGCTGGTATAGTTGTTATCAATAAAGATCAAGACATAATCAAATGTATGGCAAGAATTGCTCGATTTTATAAACATGAAAGTTGTGGACAGTGCACTCCCTGTAGAGAGGGCTCAGGATGGATGTGGAGAATGCTTGAACGCATGGCTAAAGGTGAGGCTTCAAAAGATGAAGTTGAAATGTTAGGTGATGTTACTAATCAAATAGCAGGTCATACTATTTGTGCTTTTGGTGAAGGATCCTCTTGGCCAGTACAAGGTTTATTAAGGCACTTTAAAAAAGAAATTAATGAAAGAAATAACTTTGACCCAGTTATTAAGAAAAAAAAAATCATCCCTTATTTAGTGGATCAACACTTATTGGATAAAAAAAATGTTTAAACTTAAAGTTAACGACATTGACGTGGAAGTTGAAGAGGGCTTAACAGTTCTGCAAGCATGTGAAAAAGTAGGAGTGGAGATACCAAGATTTTGCTACCATGAAAAATTATCAATAGCAGGAAATTGTAGAATGTGTTTGGTTGAAATGGAAAAATCTCCAAAACCAATTGCATCTTGTGCAATGCCAGCTGCAGAAGGCATGAATATTAAAACGAACACAGAAAAAGTTGAAAAAGCAAGAAAAGGGGTTATGGAATTTTTACTTGCAAATCACCCATTAGATTGTCCAGTTTGCGATCAGGGTGGAGAGTGTGACTTACAAGATCAATCAATGTTTTATGGTGTAGACAAATCAAGATTTAAAGAAAATAAAAGGTCAGTTCCAGACAAGAATATGGGCCCTTTAATAAAAACCCAAATGACCAGATGTATTCACTGCACAAGATGTATTAGATTTGCCACAGAGATTGCAGGTGTTCCAGAAATAGGAGCAATTGGAAGAGGCGAGGATATGCAAATCACAACTTATTTAGAGCATTCAATGCAATCTGAGTTATCTGCAAATGTGATCGACCTTTGTCCTGTTGGTGCCTTAACTTCTAAACCATATGTTTTTGAAGCAAGACCTTGGGAATTAAAAAAGACTGAAACAATAGATGTTATGGATGCAATTGGATCAAATATAAGAGTAGATACTTATGATTGGGAGGTAAAAAGAGTTCTACCAATAATTAATGAGGATATTAATGAAGAGTGGATTTCAGATAAAACAAGATATGCTTGTGATGGACTTTTAAATCAAAGGATTGACACACCACTTATAAGATATAATGGAAAATTCGAAAAAGCTTCTTGGGAAGAAGTTTTTAAGATTATTAAATCTAAAATTGAAAATATTTCAAAAGATAAGATTTGTGGCTTTGTTGGTGATTTAACAAATATGGAAACAAGTTACATATTTAAGGAATTTTTTGATAGAACCTTAGGTATAAACAATTATGAGTCTAGATCTAATGAAAAGTTCTTAGATAAAAGTGATAGAAAAAATTATTTATTCAATTCTACAATTAATGGCATAGAAGAATCTGATTTAATCTTCCTGATAGGTGCCAATCCAAGGTATGAAGCAACAATATTGAATGCCAGAATTAGAAAAGCTTATCTAAATAATAATACAAAAATTATTTCTTTAAACGATGTGGGTGATTTGACCTATCCATACAAAAGTTTAAATGGTCAAACTCAAACAATTAAAGATATTGTGGAAAATAATAATGATATTACAAAAGAGATCTTAAATTCAAAAAAACCACTAATAATCTTGGGTGAGTCCTTATTGAGGTCCAAATCATCTAAATTTATTTTTTATTCTATTAAAGAATTTCTTAAAAATAATAATAAGTTTAGTAATGAGTGGAATCCATTTAATGTATTATCAAATGATGCTGCTACTGTTGGAAATTTTGATCTTGATCTCATTAAAGAAGACAATAGTTTATTAGAGAGTCTAAAAAATCATAAATTTGATATTGTTTACTTGGTAGGTCAGGACAATTTAAATTTTAAGAAGAGTAATGAATTTGTAATTTATCAAGGTAGCCATGGCGACAAAGGAGCTGAAATAGCAGATATTGTTTTACCAGGGTCAGCCTATACAGAACAAAATGGTTACTTTACAAATTTAGAAGGAAAAATTCAGAAGGCACATAAAGCATCTTATCCACCTGGCGATGCAAAAGAAGATTGGCAAATTATCAACGAATTAGCTGAGTTTATGAATAATAGAAAATTATTTAATGATAAAGATGAACTGGAAAGCAGTATGTTTAATTACTTAAATCTTAAAAAAGATAAAGAAAAAAAAGAATTAACTGATATCAACCTTAAACAGAATTATTTTGAAAATGAAGATTTAAAAATCTCAACTAAAAATTATTATTTCTCCAATGTAATTGCTAGATCTTCCAAAACCATGCTTGATTGTAATAATTCTAAAACTAACTTTAAAAATACAGGCACAGAAGGTTAAAAATGGAATATTTAAACATCATTTTTGGTGAGGTATATAAAATTTTGTTTTTACTTGTCCCTGTTTTGGTTTCTGTGGCCATGGTAGTTTGGTTAGACAGAAGAATTTGGGCTTTTGTTCAAAAAAGACAAGGACCAAATGTTGTGGGTCCTTTTGGTTTACTACAATCAGTTGCTGACGCTTTAAAATATATTTTTAAAGAGATTATTATTCCATCAAGTTCAAATAAAATTATTTTTATTTTAGCCCCTATAGTGACTATGACCCTAGCTTTAATATCTTGGGCCGTAATCCCTTTTAGTGCCACTCAAGTTTTAGCAGATATAAATGTTGGTATACTTTATTTATTTGCTGTTTCATCATTGGGTGTTTATGGAATTATAATGGGAGGTTGGGCCTCTAATTCTAAATATCCTTTTTTAGGGGCAATACGATCAGCTGCTCAAATGGTATCTTATGAAGTTTCAATAGGAGTAATTATCATAAATGTTTTGCTATGTGTCGGCTCCTTAAACTTAAATGACATTGTTATAGCTCAAAAAAATTTATGGTTTATAATCCCTTTGTTTCCAATGTTTGTTATTTTTTTTATTTCTTCCTTAGCTGAAACAAATAGACCTCCTTTTGATTTGCCAGAAGCGGAAGCCGAATTAGTTGCTGGATATCAAACAGAATATTCAGGAATGATGTATGCAATGTTTTGGTTGGGTGAATATGCAAATATACTACTTATGTGTGCTATGGGCTCTATTTTATTTTTAGGTGGATGGTTATCACCCATAGATCTTTATCCATTTAATTTAGTTCCAGGAGCCATATGGTTGATACTAAAGATATTATTACTATTTATTTTATTTGCTTTAGTTAAAGCTACAGTTCCAAGATATAGATATGATCAGTTAATGAGACTAGGTTGGAAAGTTTTTTTACCATTGTCTTTAACTTGGGTTATAATCACTGCTAGTTATTTATTTTATTTTAACCTTTTACCTGTAAACTGAACATGAAAGTTTCTAGATTCTTTAAAACTATTTTAATGGTAGATTTTGTTAGTGGTTTATTAATCGCTATAAGAGAAATTTTTAAATCAAAAAAAACCATCAACTATCCTTTTGAAAAAGGAAAAATTAGCCCGAGATTCAGAGGAGAGCATGCTCTTAGAAGATATCCCAGTGGAGAAGAAAGATGCATTGCATGTAAATTGTGTGAAGCAGTTTGCCCCGCTCAGGCTATAACTATTGAGTCTACTGAAAGAGAAGATGGTAGTAGAAAAACAACACGTTATGACATTGATATGATGAAATGTATTTACTGTGGTCTTTGTGAGGAATCATGTCCCGTTGATGCAATCGTTCAAGGACCAAATTTTGAATTTTCAACGGAGACAAGAGAAGAATTATATTATACGAAAGAAAAACTTCTTGATAATGGCGATAGATGGGAAAACGTCCTAGCTTCAAATATTAAAGCAGATAACCCATACAGGTAATAAGATGATCGCACATTTGATATTTTTTTATACATTCTCAATTATCGCTATTGTTTCTGCAATTATGGTTACCGTTTCAAAGAATACAGTTCACTCAGTTTTTTTTTTAATTTTAGATTTTATAAGTATTTCTTGCCTATTTATAATGATAGGAGCTGAATTTTTAGGAATGATAATGCTAATTGTTTATGTTGGGGCTGTTGCTGTATTATTTTTATTTGTAGTGATGATGTTGAACGTTGCCCAACAAAAAAACCAATGGTTTGCATCTCAAGAAAGCTCACAACATATACCTATAGGCTTGATTATTAGTACAATAATATTTTTTGAATTAATAATTGTGATCGGGGGCTGGAAATACAAACCTGATTTGTTTGATTTAAATAATTCAATTGATAGTTTGGGAATAAGCAATACTCATTCATTAGGTCAAATTTTATATACAGATTACATTCATGTTTTTCAATTGAGTGGTATGATTTTACTGGTTGCTATGATTGGAGCTATTGTTCTTACTTTTAGAAAAAGAACAGGTGTAAAAACACAAAGTTATTTAAAGCAAATTTCTAGAGAAAGATATGAGGGTGTTGAACTTCTAAATGTAGACACAAATAAAGGAGTTAAGATTGATGACTGAAGTTGGCTTGGGACATTATTTAACTTTAGGAGCTGTAATCTTTTCAATCGGGATTATTGGTATTTTTCTTAATAGAAAAAATATTATTGTAATTTTGATGAGTATAGAATTAATACTACTTGCCGTTAATATAAATTTAGTTTCTTTTTCAATTTTTTTGGGTGATCTAACTGGACAAATTTTTACCCTATTTATACTGACAGTTGCTGCTGCTGAAGCTGCAATAGGATTAGCAATTATAGTAGTTTATTATAGAAACTCAGGCACAATAAGAGTTGAAGAAATAAATAAGTTAAAAGGTTAATATGGAAATATCAATTTTAATTCTTCCATTAATAGCATCTATTGTTGCTGGTTTTTTTGGAAAATATATTGGTGATAGAAATTCTGAAATTTTAACAAGTCTTTTTGTTTCAATATCCTCATTTTTGTCAATTTTTGTTCTTTATCAAGTCATCGTTAATCAATACGAGGAAAATATTGTTATTGCTACATGGATTAACTCTGGTTCTTTAAATGTGAATTGGTCAATGCAAATTGATCCACTATCTGCTGTAATGTTGGTAGTTGTTACAAGTGTTTCATCGTTAGTTCATATCTATTCTATCGGGTATATGTCGCATGACCCACATAAACCTAGGTTTATGGCTTATCTTTCACTTTTCACATTTGCAATGCTGATGTTAGTGACTGCAGATAATTTTATCCAATTATTTTTTGGTTGGGAGGGAGTAGGTTTGTGTTCTTATTTTTTAATTGGTTTTTGGTTTAAAAAAGAAGCAGCTAATGCCGCTGCTATAAAAGCTTTTGTTGTAAATCGTGTTGGCGATTTCGGTTTTGCATTAGGTATTTTTTTAATTTTCTATTTATTCGGTACAGTAAATTATTCTGAGGTATTTCAATTAATACCCACTATCGTAGATAAGAGTTTAATATTTTTAAGTTTTGAAGTTAAGGCAATAGATCTAATTTGTTTACTTTTATTTATTGGTGCTATGGGTAAGTCTGCACAAATTTTATTACACACATGGCTCCCTGACGCCATGGAAGGACCCACACCAGTATCTGCTTTAATACATGCCGCAACAATGGTGACAGCAGGAGTTTTTTTAGTAGTTAGATGCTCTCCTATTTTTGAATATTCACCTTTAATATTAAATTTAATTACTATAGTTGGAATGACCACAGCTTTTTTTGCAGCAACAATTGCATTAGTGCAAACAGATATTAAAAAAATTATTGCATATTCGACGTGCAGTCAATTAGGTTATATGTTTTTTGCTGCAGGTGTTGGAGCGTACAATGCCGCAATGTTTCATTTGTTTACTCATGCTTTTTTTAAAGCTTTGCTTTTTTTAGGATCTGGATCTGTAATTCATGCTTTTAAAGACGAACAAAATATAAATAATATGGGTGGAGTTTGGAAAAAACTACCTTACACTTATGCATTGATGATAATAGGCACTCTTGCACTAACGGGTTTTCCTTTTTTATCAGGCTTTTATTCAAAAGATGCAATAATTGAGTTTGCCTATCTTAAAGGAAACACAACGGGCTATTATGCGGCAGGTGTAGGAATTTTTACAGCTTTTTTAACTGCTATTTACTCTTGGAGGCTAATATTTAAGACATTCCACGGAAATTATAATAATAAAGAAATGAAAATTGAAGAAACACATGAGGCACCTTTAGTAATGTTAGTTCCTTTGGTTATTTTATCCTTAGGTGCAATCTTTGCAGGATTTTTTTTTAAAGAATTATTTGTTGGTCATGGAGATGAGAATTATTTCTGGTCTGAATCTATTAAATTTCTAACCCCCTTGAGTACAGAGCATCCTCCAACTTGGTTTTTATTACTAACTCCATGTTTGGTTCTTTTATCTATTCCAATGGCCTATTATTTTTTTGTAAAAAACAAAAACATACCAACAGAGATTGCCAACATAAACAAGCCTTTGTATAATTTTTTAGTGAATAAGTGGTATTTTGATGAACTTTATGAAATTCTATTTATCAAGCCATCCAAAAAAGCAGGTATATTTTTATGGAAGTTCTGTGATACAAAAATAATTGATGGGTTCGGACCTGATGGTATCGCTTCATTTATTAAAAAATGTTCTATTAAAGCAAACAAATTTCAGAGTGGTTTTCTTTATCAGTATGCTTTTGTAATGTTACTTGGATTTTCTGCTTTATTAACCTTTTTAATAATTAAATAATGAACTTTCCTATACTTTCATCTTTAATTCTATTACCAACAATTGGCTCTATATTTCTATTTTTTATAAAAGATAAAAAAAAAAAACAGCTCAACAGCTAAGAATGTAGCTCTGTTTACCTCAGTGGTGAATTTTTTAATTTCTATATATTTATGGATTTTATTTGATTCATCTATATCAAATTTTCAATTTGTTGAGGAAAGAGTATGGATTAAGGGGTTTGTAAATTATAAAGTTGGGATTGATGGAATTTCAATTTTATTCATAATTTTAACAACTTTTATAACTCCATTATGCATTCTTTCGGTAAACAATTCGATAAAGACTAGATTAAGAGACTTCTTAATAGCAATACTAATTATGGAAAGTTTCATGATAGGAGTTTTTTGCTCACTAGACCTTGTTGTATTCTATTTATTTTTTGAAGCTGGTTTAATTCCAATGTTTTTAATTATAGGAATTTGGGGAGGGTCGAAAAGAGTTTATTCAGCTCTAAAATTTTTTTTATATACATTACTGGGTTCAGTTTTAATGTTAGTAGCTATTATTTCTATATATTGGATTACCGGAACAACAGATGTAGTTAAGCTTTATGAAATTGGAATAGATACCCAATACCAGAACCTATTATGGTTAGCTTTTTTCAGTTCTTTTGCTGTTAAAACCCCAATGTGGCCGGTTCATACTTGGTTGCCAGATGCTCACGTAGAAGCACCAACGGCAGGCTCTGTATTGTTAGCAGCTATTTTGCTTAAAATGGCTGGGTATGGGTTTATAAGGTTTTCACTAGGACTTTTTCCAATAGCCTCAGAAATTTTTACTCCATTAGTTTATACATTAAGTGTTATTGCAATTATATTCACATCATTGATTGCTTTAATGCAAGAGGACATGAAAAAATTAATTGCCTATTCTTCAGTTGCGCATATGGGTTTTGTAACATTAGGAATATTTACTATTCAACAACAGGGGATAGAAGGAAGCATTATTCAGATGATAAGCCATGGTTTAGTTGCAGCAGCACTATTTTTATGTGTTGGTATTGTGTATGATAGAATCCATTCTAGATTAATTAATTCATATGGTGGATTGGTTTCAGTTATTCCAAAATACTCTATTTTATTTATGCTATTTACTTTAGCAGCGCTTGGACTTCCTGGTACCAGTGGATTTATTGGTGAATTTCTTATTTTAATGGCCGTTTTTAAGGATAATTTTTTAGTAGCTGTAATTGCAAGTATAGGAGTAATACTTGGAGCCGCATATATGCTTTGGTTATATAAGAGAGTGGTATTTGGAAAATTAATTAATAAAGATTTAAAAAACATAGTTGATCTTAATAGTTCAGAATATTTTATATTAATCTGTTTGGCTATACCGATATTATTTTTTGGTTTTTACCCAGATCCACTAATAAACACAATTGAAGTTTCTGTAAAAGATCTAATACAAATGTATAACACAAACTTACTAAATAAATAAAATGAATAATCTAAATTTTATATTACCTGAGATCTTTATTGCATTATCAATAATGTTTCTCTTAATTTTGGGTGTTTTTAAAAAAGATAGTACAAAATTAATATTTAATCTTTCATCCTTAGTACTTTTAATTACTGCTACAATTACCTTCAATGAAACATGGGGTGTTACTCGTGTAACCCTATTTAATAAGAGCGTTGTTGTTGATTACATGTCTTCATTTATGAAGATCGTTACACTGCTTTCAGCTTTCCTAGCTTTGGTCATCTCGTCAAGTTATCTAAAAGTATTTAAGATCTTTAAGATTGAATACCCTATTTTGATATTAAGTTCTGTTTTAGGAATGATGGTAATGATTAGTTCAAATGATTTAATGGTTTTTTATATGGGTTTAGAGCTTCAATCTTTAGCACTTTATGTTTTGGCAACTTTTAATAGAGATCAACTAAAATCATCAGAAGCAGGATTAAAATACTTTGTACTTAGCGCTTTATCATCAGGTCTTTTATTATATGGATGTTCGTTGATTTATGGTTTTTCTGGCTCTACTAATTTTGATGTTATTGCCAATCAACTTAACTCAAGCGAATATATTTTGTCATTTGGAATTGTTTTTATTTTAGTAGGTTTATCGTTTAAAATATCAGCAGTCCCTTTTCATATGTGGGCTCCAGATGTTTATGAGGGGTCACCAACATCCGTTACTCTATTTTTTACAATGGTACCTAAAATAGCAGCACTAACAATTTTCATAAGATTTTTGTATGTACCATTTTTGAATCTTATAGATCAATGGCAAATGATTATAATTTTTCTTTCTATTGCATCTATGCTTTTTGGTGCTGTTGCTGCAATAGGTCAAAAAAATATCAAAAGATTAGTTGCATACAGTTCTATCGGTCACATTGGTTATGCTTTAGCTGGACTAGCTACAGGAACCAATGAAGGAATACAAAGCTCTATTATATACATATCTATATATGTGATAATGAATCTGGGTCTTTTTTCTTGTTTATTGATGATGAAAAGAAACAATCAATACTACGAAGATATTGATGATTTATCAGGTTTATCAACAAATCATCCACTGTTGTCATTGTCATTATTGGTCATTTTGTTTTCATTGGCAGGTATTCCTCCGCTAGCAGGCTTCTTTGCAAAACTTTATATTTTTAAGTCTGTGTTAGAACAATCAATGTATTTTTTAGCAATTGTTGGTTTATTATCAACCGTTGTGGCTGCTTTTTATTATTTAAGAATTATTAAGATTATCTATTTTGATAAAGAAAAAGAAAAATTTGATGATGACCATAGTTTATGGTTGAAATTTTCACTTTCATTATCAACTATATTAATTCTCTTATACTTTATTTTTCCAAGTCAATTAATTGAAGTTGTTTCAAAAATAAATATTATTTAATGAAATTAAAAAAATATAGTTTCAAAAAAGTTAATAGTACTAATGATACAGCAATTAGAATTATTAAAAACTCCAATTGTAAATTTGGAATGGTTACATCAGATATTCAGCTGAATGGAAAAGGACAACATGGAAAAAAGTGGATTTCACTTAATGGTAATTTGTTTGTAAGTTTTTTTTATGAATTGAAAAATATTAAACTAACTATATCAAAACTTACGAAAGTTAATTGCTTGCTAGTAAAAAAATTAATATCCATTTATTATAAAAAAAAAATTGTAATCAAACAACCGAACGATATTTTAATTGATAAAAAAAAAATATGCGGCATATTACAAGAGGTAATTACCAAACTAGATAATCAATATTTAATTGTAGGAATTGGTTTAAATATAACTAAAGATCCAAAAATTAAAAACTACCCAACTACAAATATTTACGAGTTGATTAATAAACAGATTGATAAACTAGAAGTTGAAAATCAATTAAGATTAATTTTTGAAAAAAAATTATCAGAACTATTTAAAATAGATTTAAAATTGAATAGTTTATAAAATGTATATTCTTGGAGATATTGGAAATAGTGAAACTAAAATTTGCTTAATTGACTCACGTAATAAAATTATTAAAAAAATAAGTTTTCAATCGAAGATAAATACTACGCAAAAATTAAATAATATTTTTAATAAATTAACTTTAGACTTTAAAAAGATAGATAAAATTTTATTTTGTAGCGTTGTTCCAAAATATTTTAGTTCTATTAAAAGATTTCTATCAAATAAAACAAAATTAAGATGTTATGAAGTTAAAAGTTTAGATTTAAAATCAATTATAAAAATTAAGGTTAATTTTAAGCAAATAGGATCTGATAGATTAACTAACGCTATAAGTTTAATGAATAATAAAGATAATTATATTATTGTCGATTTTGGTACTGCTACAACTTTCGATGTCCTGATCAAAAACACATACAATGGAGGTGTAATAGCACCTGGCATCAAACTGTCATTAAAATCATTATCAGATGTTGCAACACTTATTCCTAAGATAAATTTAAAAAAAATCAAAAAAGTGGTTGGTATTGATACAATCTCTGCTGTTAGATCAGGTTTTTTTTGGGGATATGCAGGTTTAATTGACAATATCATTAATTTAATTAAGAAGGAGACTAGAAAATCTTTTAAAATTGTAATTACTGGGGGATTTTCTGATTTATTTAAAAACTCTATAAAAACGAAAGTTACACATAATAAAGATATAACAATTAATGGTCTGATTAAGATTTCTAAATTGATTAAATAACATGAAAGATGAATTATTATTTTGTCCACTAGGTGGATCTGGCGAGATAGGTATGAACATGAATTTGTTTGCCTATGGAAAGCCAGGTGAGCATAAGTGGATTATGGTCGACATCGGTGTTACATTCGCAGATGACACATTACCAGGAATTGATTTAATCTATCCTGACCCAGGTTTTATCGTTGATAAAAAAGAAGACCTTTTAGGAATTATTTTAACACATGGTCATGAAGACCACATTGGAGCAATCGCACATCTTTGGCCTCAATTAAAATGTAAAATTTTTGCCACACCATTTACTGCTGTTTTGATAAAAGAAAAATTTAAAGAAAAAAATATAGACGTAACAAGTTACTTAAAGATAGTTCAATTAAATGGTACAGTTAACTTAGATCCATTTAAAATTGAATACATTACTTTAACTCACTCAATACTAGAGCCTAATGGCCTTAAAATTGAAACTCCAGCAGGTGTAATTCTGCACACAGGTGACTGGAAAATTGATCCAGAACCACTAATTGGTGAAAAAATTAACTCGAACAGACTTAAGGAAATTGGTAACGATGGTGTCCTTGCAATGATATGTGACTCAACAAATGTATTTAGCATGGGTAAAGCCGGTTCTGAATTAGATGTTAGAAAAAGTTTGCTTAATATTATGGGTACTTTAAAAAAAAGAATTGTTATGGCTTCTTTTGCATCAAATGTAGCTCGAATGGAAACAGCTTTTTATTGTGCAAAAAAAACTGGTAGACAGATATCTCTAGTTGGAAGATCTATGCATAGAATATTTAAAGCAGCTAGACAGTGTGGATATTTAAAAGATGTCATTGAACCTGTTGATGCAAGAGAAGCTAAGAAAATAGCTAGAGAAAAAATAGTTTATCTATGTACGGGTAGTCAAGGTGAACCAATGGCTGCTCTTATGAGAATTTCTAGTTACACCCATCCTGATGTTTTTATTGAAAAAGATGATGCTGTTATTTTTTCTTCTAAAATTATTCCTGGCAATGAAAAAAAATTGTACAAATTGCAAAATCAATTAGTTAAAGACGGTATTGAGGTTATTTCTGAAGAAAGCGAATTTGTTCATGTTTCTGGACACCCAAATAGAGATGATCTTAGAGAAATGTATGACTGGGTAAAACCTCAATGTGCAATTCCTGTTCACGGTGAACACAGGCATATGATTGAACATATGAAATTTGCCCATGAAATGAAAGTTCCCAATCCTGTACAAGTGGAGAACGGTGACATTGTAAAATTATCTCCTGGTAAACCACATGTCTTTGATAAAGCTCCTAGTGGAAGACTTTATCTAGATGGAAATATGAGTGTCGAGGAGGATGCTCAATCAATCAAAGATAGAAAAAATATAGCTGCTAATGGATATATGGAAGTAACTATTTTAATTACAGCGAAGGGCAATATTCACAAAAGACCTGTATTAACTTTTAGAGGGTTGCCAGTTTATGATGTTGATGAATTTGTATACGAATTAGAGGAAGCAATTGAAAAAACAACTAAATCTTTTTCTATAAAAAGTAAGAAACAAGAATATAATTTAATCGATGCATTAAAAAATACATGTAGAAAATGTGCCAAAGAAATGACTGGCAAAAGACCATTCATAAATATTAACTTAGTAAGAATGTAGATGAGCGCTACAGGCCTTGCTATAATCTATATAATAATTTGGTGGATAACATTTTTTTCAATTCTCCCCATAGATGTAAATAGGGAAAAATCTATTAAAATTGATGGTGTAGATGCTGGATCGCCAGAAAATCCCAGAATGTTAAAGAAGTTTATATACTGCACTGGTATAACTACTATTATTTTCATAATAATTTATTTTTTGATAAAAAATGAATATTTAAATTTAAGAAATATAATTAGCTAATTATGTACATTTCAAAATTATTTATACCAATCTTAAAAAATAATCCTTCAGAAGCAAAAATAAAATCACACCAATTAATGCTTAGGATTGGAATGATAAAACAATCTTCAGCAGGTATTTATTCATGGTTACCTTTAGGTTTTAAGGTGATGAAAAAAATTGAACAAATAGTTAGAGAAGAGCAGAATAAAATTGGTGCTCAAGAAATAC
>MDTF01014092.1_pt1 | contig 14042 bp, 14 predicted proteins | sample 811191 | NCBI WGS metagenome assembly MDTF01 (sample SAMN05326649, study PRJNA326480) | marine metagenome | isolation source: seawater | place: Southern Ocean | collected 2011
ATCATATCATCTGCAATCATTGGAATACCACCTAGGTAGATTTTTCCAACATCATCATAGCTTTTAATTACTTCTCTAATTTGGGTAATATTTTGGTGATTTTTTTTCTTTAAATTATCACTGAATATTTCTATTTCAATATCACTTTTGCTTTCTATATCTTCTAGTTCATCTTTTTTTATATAAACAATGATACCACTAGTTTTGCCATCCTCACTAATGACAAAGTTTCTAAAGACTGGACTATTCAGAATTTCTTTAAAACCTCTTTCTGTATCTACATTCTCATCTTTTAGTGTTTTAAAACTTTCCAATCTTTCTTGAAGAGGAGCTTCAGAGTTATTGAGTAAAGGAATATCTAATAATGTTATAACGCTATGAACCCAATCTAAGCTTTGAATTTTATACTTTAAGCTCAAAAGATTATTAATTGAAGTTTTTGTAACCATTCCTTCATTGGGAGAATAAGTTAAAATTAAAAATTCTTTTGAGCCATATCTTTCGGTAATTTCTTTTAAATACTCAAGATCGGGATCTCCTTCAATTAAAAGAGTATCTGAAGAAGCATCTAATTTGAAATCTTTAGAAAAATAGCCAAAACTTAATAGTGTAATTAAAAGTAATACAAAAATAAATTTTGGGTTTTTTAGAACAGTGTTTTGATATAAATGAGGTAGCATTTAATACTATTATATATTGGATATTAGTTAATTTGAGTATCTTTAAATTTAGTGAACATTGCCTCAAACTCTAAATCTATGTTCCCTGTAGGACCATGCCTTTGCTTGGCAATTATAATTTGAGCTAAATGAGCTATTTCATTCATCTTAGCTTGCCATTCTGCATGCTCTACTGTTGCTGCCGAAGGTTCTTTTCTCTCTAAATAATATGCAGCTCTATAAACAAACATAACAACATCTGCATCTTGTTCAATTGATCCAGATTCTCTTAAATCTGACAACTGTGGCTTATGATCATCTCTTTGTTCAACGGCTCTAGATAACTGAGAAAGCGCTACTACAGGAAGTGACAATTCTTTTGCTATCGCTTTAAGGCCTTGAGTGATTTGTGAAATCTCCTGTACTCTACCATCCCGATTATTGAGTGAACCTGTCATCAACTGAATATAATCTACAACAATCATATCTAAACCAAACAACCTTTTGATACGTCTTGCTCTATTACTCATAGCTGCAATACTTATTGCTGGAGTTTCATCAATATACAGAGGAAGTTCGGCAATATTCTTTGAAGTTTCAATAAATTTATCAAATTGTTCATCTGAAATTCTTCCTCTTCTAATATCATTAGACTTAATCCTTGATTGTTCAGCTAAAATTCTTGTTGATAATTGCTCAGATGACATCTCAAGAGAAAAGAAGGCAATCGAAGATTTTTTTCCACTTTCTTGTAATTTTTGTGCAGCATTAAATGCAATGTTTGTTGCCAGAGCTGTTTTACCCATTGATGGTCGACCAGCTATAATAATTAAATCTGATTGGTGAAGACCTCCAAGTCTATCATCTAAATCTCTCAACCCCGTTGGAACACCGACTATACCACCATCATTTTTATAAGCTGCTGAGGCCATTTCTATAGTTTGTTTCATTGCCTCGTCAAACTTCACTAAAGATGAATTGAAAGATCCTTTCTCAGCAAGGTCAAACAATAGTCTTTCTGAATTTTCTATTATATTTTGTCCACTAGTATTCAGGTCATTTAATTTTGCACTATCAATTGTTTGTTCTGATATTTTTACCAACTCTCTTCTTACAAACATGTCATAAATTATTCTGGAATATTCGATTGCTTGTCTTGATGAAGTTGAAAATTTTGTAACTTTAACTAAGTATTCTGGGACATTTAATTCATCTTTTTCATTTTCAAAGTAATTTTTCAAAGTGATTGGATTAGCGAGCATTCCTTTATAAATAAGATTTTCAACAGCAGAAAATATTTTTTGATGCATTGGATCGTGAAAATTAATATTTGAAATTATTGTATTTATTTCATCAAATATTTCATTTGTAACAAGTATAGAACCAATAACAGCTTGCTCGGCTTCTATATTATTTGGTAATTCAGTGAATGTATTTTGTACAAGATTAAGTTTATTATCCATTAACAATCTTATCTTAAAAAAATTTAAAAAAAATAACTAATAATGACTGGGGAAAAAAATGTATAATTATTGAATTGTTTCAGAAGAAATTACATTTATAGTAATTTCAGACTCCACTTCTGAGTGTAAATTGATTTTTACTTTAAATTTACCTAGTGACTTAATTTCATTTAAGGGCTGAATCATAGATGGTTTAATATCAATTTTATTTAAATCTTTTATTAGATTTGCTATTTCGGTAGGCTTAACTGACCCATACAGTTCTTTATTTTCGGTACTTAGCTTTTTAATTGAAAATTCTTTACCATTGATTTTTTCAGAAATACTATTTGCTTCTTTCTTTTTTTCAGCATCTTTTTTTCCTAGCTCAGTCTTAATTTTTTCAACTTCTAAAATATTTTCTTTTGAGGCATAAAGAGCTTTTTTATTTGCAATTAAATAGTTTCTACCAAAACCTCTTTTAACATCTATGATTTGTCCTATAGACCCAATTCTTCTTAAGTTCTCTAAAAGTATAACTTTCATTTAAATTAACGCTAGATTTCTAGCTCTTTTAATTGATAGGGAAAGCTCCCGTTGTTTTTTTTGACACACATTTGTAATTCTAGAAGGTAAAATCTTACCATTTTCTGACATATATTTTCTTAACAGTCTAATGTCTTTATAGTCTACAGCAGGAGCACCCTTAATTGAAAGAGGACAAGTTTTTTTAAATTTATATTTATTTGGTTGAAAGATGCTTAGTTTTGCAAAGTTACTCTGACTATTTTTTTTATTTCCTGTTCTTTTTTTCGATGGCATAATTAATATTTTTTATATTTATCTTTTTTTTCTTCAAAATCTTTTTTTGAGAAGTAATCTGTTTCTAAATCAAATTTCTTAACTCTTACAGTCATATATCTAAGTAAATTTTTGTCTATTGATTCAATTTTATCTAATTCTTGAATAATTTTACTGTTTCCCTTAATTTTGAAGTGTATGTAAGTTCCTTTTTTATTTTTTTTAATTTCATAGGCTAAACTTAACAATCCCCACTCTTCTGTTTTAACTATTTCTCCATCATATTTTTCAACAATATTTGCATATTTTGAAGTCAATAATTTGACTTCAGCAGGACCTGTATCTTGACGGGCAACAATAGTATGTTCGTATAAATTCATATTTGTTCTTTAATAAAAATTGAGGATATACTATTATAACAATTAAATTACAACACTTAAAACCATAATAAACTTTATATATTTAAATGTTTTCTGTTATCTTTCCAGGCCAGGGCTCACAATTAGTAGGTATGGGCAAAGATCTGTATAATAACCATAGCTTGGTTAAAAACTTGTTTAAAGAAGCAGACGATGTGCTTGAATTTTCACTATCTAAGCTAATCCTTGAGGGTCCTAAAGAAAAATTGGACTTAACAGAAAATACACAGCCTGCAATATTTTTACTAAGTTATTCTATATTTAAACTTGTTAGTGAAAAGTTTGATATAGATCTAAGTAAAGCAAACTTCTTTGCTGGACATTCACTTGGTGAGTACTCAGCATTAGCTTCAGCTGGATCTTTATCTTTTTCGGATACTATAAAAATATTAAAGATCAGAGGAAATGCAATGCAAAACTCTGTACCAGCAGGACTAGGGGGAATGGTTGCAGTTTTAGGATCAGAAATTAACATCATAGAAAAAATTATTAAAAAAAATAAAGACAAATACGAATGCTTTATTGCCAATGACAATTCAGAAGGTCAAATAGTTTTAAGTGGCAAGATTACAGATTTAGAAAAAGTAATGATTGATTTAAAATCGAATAATATCAAAAATATCAAGTTACCAGTAAGTGCTCCATTTCACTGCAAGCTAATGAATAAAGCAACAATACTGATGAATGAAGAAATTTCCAAACTTAGCTTTAAAGAACCCAATAACATACTAATTTCAAATGTAACAGGAAAAGAAATACATAACGCAAAAGAATTAAAGAATTTATTAGTTAAGCAAATTGAGAGTAGAGTGAGATGGAGAGAAAGTGTTTTATTGATGATTAATAAAGGAGTTAGTCAATTTATAGAAATTGGACCAGGTAAAATTTTATCAGGTTTGATAAAAAGAATTGATAAGAATGTTAAAGTTAGTGCAATAAATTCTGAGGAAGATATAAAGTTAATTAATATTAATGAATAGTTTAAAAAATAAAAATATTATTGTTACAGGAGCCTCAGGAGGTATCGGTAGCGCTATAGTTGAAAAGCTAAATAATAATGGTGCCAACATTTTAGCGACCGGAACTAGAATTGAAAAATTAGAAGAATTAAAAAAAAAATTTAATAATGTTAAAATTCTTAAATTTGACATTTCTCAACATCAAAAAGTAGACGAATTTATAAACAACGCTGTAGATGAACTGGGAGGATCGCTTGATTGTATTGTTAACAATGCTGGAATTACAAAAGACAACTTAACTATTAGAATGAGCCTGGAAGAATGGACAAAAGTGATAGATATTAATCTAACTTCTACTTTTTTGTTGTGTAAGTATTCTATAAAAAAAATGCTTAAAAATAAGTCTGGAAAGATTATCAATATAACATCTGTAGTTGGACACACAGGTAATGCAGGACAAGCAAACTATACTGCGTCAAAAGCAGGTATTGTAGCAATGTCTAAAAGTCTTTCAATTGAATACGCCAAAAAAAATATAAATGTTAATTGTATATCCCCAGGTTTTATAAGCACGGCTATGACGGATCAGATAGATGAAAAATATAAAGATGCAATTATAGCAAAAATTCCATCTAATAGACTGGGTAAGCCTGAAGATATAGCAAATGCAGTATTTTTTTTAAGTTCTAACCAATCAGATTATATCAATGGAGAAACATTACATGTTAATGGAGGTATGTATTTGGGTTGACAAAACCACGTTTTAATCTATTAACGAAATATAACAAAAAGGATGAATATGTCAGAAGATATTTCAAATAAAGTAAAAAAAATTGTTGCAGACCATTTAGGCATTGATGAAGCCAAAGTTCATGATGATTCAAGTTTCATTGATGATCTTGGTGCTGATAGCTTAGACACAGTTGAATTAGTAATGGCTTTTGAGGAAGAATTTGGGTCAGAAATCTCAGATAGTCAAGCAGAAAAAATTCTAACTGTTGGTGATGCAATCAAATTTATTGAAGGCAAAGCAAATTAAAAAATTTAGATGTCCATAAAAAAAGATGGGATAATGGTAGTTTTATCATCCCCATCTGGGGCTGGTAAAACTACATTAGTAAAACTTTTAGCAAAAAATAAAAATTTCAACATATCTGTATCTCACACAACAAGAGAGCCCAGACCTAAAGAGATTCCTAATCAAGATTATTATTTTGTTAATAATCAAAAATTTGAAACATTAATTAAAAATGAAGAATTTTTAGAATATGCGAAAGTTTTTAATCATCTGTATGGAACAACCAGAACTCCAGTAATAGAAAAGTTAGAAAAAAGTGAAAATGTAGTATTTGATATAGATTGGCAAGGTGCTGATCAGATAAAAAATAAAAAATTGAATTATAAGTTAATTACTTTTTTTATACTCCCACCAAGCAAAGAAATTTTATTTGAAAGATTGTCGAATAGAGACATGAAAGATAAATTAATTGTAGATGAGAGAATGAAAGAATTTAGCAGAGACGTGTTGCATTGGATTAATTACGATTATGTTATTATAAATGATGATCTTGAAGAATGTTACTTTAAAATAAATAATTTAATTGAAGCTGAAATTAATAGTGGATCAAAAGATTATGATAAAGAGTACATTAGAAGACATGTTAATAAATTAACTTCTTAAGCTCTCATATTCTTTAACAAGTTCAAAATATATTTCAGGTTCCAAATTTTGTGGCCTTAAATTCAGATTAATGTCGAATTTTTCAGCAATTTTATTTGCATTATTAAAAACTTGGTTAAAGGGTTTTTTAAGCATTTTTCTTCTTTGGCTAAAAAAAATTCTGGTAATCATTTCAAGGTTTTTTGCATCCTTTAAATAAAAAATTTTTTTTTTAGGAGTAAATAATAACAATGTACTGTCAACCTTTGGTCTTGGAGAAAAACTTAATGGTTTAATATCCATTATTTTTTTTATATTCAATTTCCAGTTTGATAAAATTGATAGTCTTCCATATTTTGATGTATTAGATTTAGCAATAATTCTATCAGCAACTTCCTTTTGAAACATCAACACTAAGCTTTCGAACCAAAAATTTTTATCTAGATTCACTATCCACTTTGAAAGAATTTCAGTTGAAATATTATAAGGTAAGTTCCCAAATACAGTCAGTTTTTCACTGGAAATTTTATCTTCGGATATTTTCAAAATATCATCATTAATAATAATAATTTCATTATTAAATTTATCTTCCAATAATGAAGCTAGATCATCGTCCTTCTCAATTGTATAAACTTTTTTTGGATTCTTTTTTAAAATAAATGTAGTTAAATTTCCACTACCAGGGCCTATTTCTAAAACTTCTTTATTAGTGATTTCAACTGTATCGACAATCTGTTCTAAAATATTACGATCTATTAAAAAATTTTGTCCTAAACTTTTTTTGGGTTTAATGAACATTTAATTATCTAGGAATCTTAAAGCCTCTATTAGACTTATGGGGTTAGATATATTTTTGCCTAACATGGGATAATTAGGACCATGATCTGGTGAAATTCTAGTAAAAGGAAGACCTAATGTTATATTAATTGCATTAAAACCAAATAAAGATTTTAAAGGAGTTAAAACTTGATCGTGATACATGCCAACAATTACATCATAATTTTTAGATTGCTCCTCCATAAATATTGTATCTGCTGCAAACGGGCCATAAACTTTTTTTTTTTTTTTAACCAATGCTCTAATAGCAGGCTCTATTATTCTTTTTTCCTCACTAGATTTGTAATTACTTTCACAGTGAGGGTTTAAGCCAGTTATTGCAATTTTAGGGTTTTTTCTAAAATTTTTTTTATAAAATTTTATAATTAAATTTACGTGATTAATAATTTTTTGCTTAGATAGACTCTTATGAACATTTTTTAATGGTAAGTGAGTTGTAATAGGACTCACTGATAGTTTTTTATTGTAAATAAGCATAGCAACTTTATTTGTTTTGTTAGTCTTACTAGCCAAGTATTCAGTAATCCCTAAGAACTTACTTTTTAAAAAATTTTTTTTTGATATTGGTCCATTTATTAACCCTGAGCATTCCTTATTTTGAATGAGTTCTAAAGCAATTTTAAAAGACTCTTGAATATATTTGTTGGATTTATCAGAAATTTTATCAAATACTTTCTTGAATTTAAAATCAACATTAATTATATTTATCATTTTATTATCTATATATTTGACTTGATTTAAATTTTTATCCAATAATTTAAAATTAAAATTATAACCTAGTTCTTTCATTTGCATTGACATCAATTTTTTTGAAGCAATTAATATAATTGGTGTTTTTATTATCTTTTTTTTTAAAACTTTAAAAAAAATTTCAGAAAAAATTCCATATGGCTCGCCTGCAATTATCAAAATAGGTTTATTTTTCATCTAGTAAGTATTTGTTCTTAATTTTATTATAATAGATCATCGAATAATTATTTAATTGCCTATTTGTTTCAAATCTTGTTGCTTCTTTAATTTCATTTTCTAGATTAATTTTTTTATTTTCATTTTTTATATCATCTAGTTTTAAAATTAAGATTGCACCAGGTATAATAATTGGTTGAGTAATTTCTCCTTTTTGAATATTTTCTATTTCTTTTTTTGTAGATTTTGATAATTGATTTTCATTAATCCACCCTATTAAGCCAGAATTATTTTTTGAGTCAGCGATACTGAATAAAAATGCAGTTTTTTCAAAACCAATATCATTTATACTATTTGCAATCTCATTATATTTTTTTTTAATTTCATTTTTTTTATTATATGAAAACATTATTTCAGAAATTTTATAAAGTCGTTGACTTTCCATATTTAATAGTATTTCTTTTTTTAATTCCTCTCTATTAATGGTAATTTGATTGTTATATTTGGAGTATATTAACTGATTCCAGGCTGTTTCAATTTCAATCTTATTGTAAACTTCATCTATTTTTAAATTATAAGTTGAGAGGTAATTTTTGAAATCTGCTTCACTATCTATATTTAGGCCCAAATATATGCCTTCTATCACCTTAGTAACAATTTCTTTTTTTTCACCAAGTTTATAATATTTCAGTAATTCAGTTTTTTTAATTTTTTCTTTTATTAATGAATTTTTAGCAAAACGTAGAATTTTTTTTTTATCTAATTCTTTGAGCTTATTATTTAAGGCAATTAAATATTTGTATTCATTTTCAATATCAATGTTTGTAATAATTTCATTATTAATTTTTGTAATAATCTTAATTTCATTAGATTTACTATGACTATCTATTAAAAATACTATCAAAAGAATAAAAGGTAAAAAAATAGTCTTTTTTGATATTTTGTTAATCATTTGGCAATAGAGAATCGGTTTGTGTTGTTCCAAGGGGAATTAAAGTTATGGTAAAAAATAATGTTTCACTTGGTTTAATATCATTATTTGAATAGTACTCTTTATTATATTTTATAGATGCTGTTAAACAATCATTTTTATATTGATAAATTAAATTGTAAAATTCAGTCAGATCATTTTTTTTATTTTCTCTTGTGGAGAATGTAAGACTATTACGTTCATCGATACTGTAAGTTGAGGCATTTGTAATATAACTATTGTTACCAAGTGCATTATTTTCTTCGTAAAATTCAAAAGTATTGACAAAATTGTTTATCTTAAATGTAGTTTCAAACGAATGTAGGTTAATATCATTAAGATCATTATCAATTGAATAATTATAATCAAAAGTTATATCTTCTACTGGTGAATAAAGAATACCACCTACGATATCTGACTGTTTCTTTCCCAGTGTACTTTTTGTAGGTAGGTTTTCATTAATCTCATCTCTTATGACATTTGCAGTAAAAAATTTAACTATATTTCTATCATTAAGATCTGTTTTTTCATAGGTTGTACCAACGGTAATTGATGATCCTCCCTCAATACTCTCTGAAGAACCAATTCGGTTAAGACTAAAAATATTTTCTTTACTTAAATGTCTATCTTCATTTTTAATATTTTTAGTATCATTTGGGCTGTGCCTAAACGATATTTTTGGCGTTAAGAATTTAATAAATTTTTCTTCGTTTTTCCTAAGAGGATATGAGAAATCATATATAAAAGTTGATAATATTTCAGATTGAGTTTCTTTTTTAAATTTAGATGAATTAGTACCTTTAGAATTTACGTTTTTAAAAAAAGTTTGAAAATTATTTTCTATACCTTTTTTTGTTATAAAGTTTTGACTAGATAGTAAAAAATCATTAACCTGAACTGCCTCATACACGTTAGTTGAATATTTTTTTTGATTACCAGTAGTTGTAATCTCCAAATTATCAAAAATGTTTTCATCAAAATCAATATTTTTAAATATCGAATAACTTGGGTATACAAATTCAAATCTATTACTACTTAGTTTCCCCATTGTTTCATAAGCCTCAATAGATACGTCGATAGAAAAATCATCTTTAACACCTGAAAAACTTACTAATGACTCTAATGTAGATGTGTCTTTAATTATTGGGCTTGATGAATCTAGTGAATAAAGTTTTAGATAAGTATCATTAGAGGTTTTTTCTAATTTTAATTGAAGTAAGCTCTCATCAAAATTCTTGATATCTAAATCTAAAATTGAATCACCAAAAAAATGTGTTTTATGACCATTTTTTCCATCATCCGTAGTTTTATTCAAACTAAAGTCCACGATAGTAGAGGAAAAATTTGTTACTTTTCTTAATTCAGATTGTAGTAAATATTCATTTTCATTAAATATTCTTGGTTTAAAAGTTAAATCAGCATTATCAGAAATCACATGAAAATAAGGCATATTAATCGAAGGACCTAAATTTGTTGAATTTCCAAAACTAGGCTTTAAAAAACCAGATTGTCTTTTTACAGATGGATCTGGGTGAAAAAATTTTGGAAAATACATAACAGGCATATCGTAAATTTTTAACCATGCATTCTTGTAATTAATTTGTTTTTTTAATTTATCATGAGTTATCTCTTTTGAAGTAATTGACCAGGGTGGACATTTGTCCTCATCTTTACATGAAGTAAAAATACCTTTTTTTATCAAAGTTTTATTGTTCTTGTAAACAATGGAATTACCTAAGATCCTAGGCTCATTCTCTTTGTAACCAAAAGTATCATTTCTTAAAAATACGGTTATATCCTTGCCAAGCATTAAATTTTCTTTTAATTTAATTATTCCTTCATTAAGAAGATATCTATTTTTTTCAGAATCAAGTAATTTAATTTGACTACCTCTTAAAATTTCTTTTTTTAGCGAATATCTAAATTTTATTAGTTCAATATTATTTTCAAATTTATCCTTTACACTTGTAAGATTTTCAGAGAAAATTAAATCTTCATTATAGAAATAATGTAAGTCTTTAGTTTTAATCAGGTATTTTTCATTAACATTGACGTTGGTTACGCCATAGGAAATTATTTTTTTTTCAAAATCAAAGTAATGAATTACCTGAGATTTAAGAATAGTATTGTTGATCTTATCTAATGCTTTAACATTTCCAGTAGCAATCAATAGTCCTTTTTCTTTATTATAATCAAATTTATCTGCATAAATTTCTATTTCATCTTTAATTATTGCTTCAGCCTCACCAATCCCAATGATAATGTTACCCTCATCATAAGTTTGTATTTCTAGTGCTTTAAACTTCAAATCTTTAGAATAAACTTTCATTGAAGTTAATGAAAAAAAAAATATTAAAATAATAACAATTTTATTTTTCATTTATTCTCACCATTCCTATAATTGATATTAAGGCTAGCACTAAAATAGGAAGCCAGACAGATAAAATTAGTGGTATCTTTTTATTTATTCCAAGTAAACTTGAGAAGTGACCAATATAATAAATAACTACAGACAAAAATATACCTATAAATAAATTGAATAAAATTTTTTTTTGGTATTTGATATTCATCATAATTAAAGTTGAAATTATAGTCATTATTAACAGTAAAAAAGGCAAAGAGTACAATTTATGAGTCTGTATGTCTATTTCGTCAGTAGAATATCCAATAGAAGTGTAATCTTTTTTTAATTTTAATAATTCTAAAAAACTCAAAGATGTTAAATCAGAAAAGAGGCTATTAATTTTTTGTATATTAAAATTTGATAAAAAAGTAGTTTTTTGAAAATTTATAGAACTATTATCTTTTTTAGAAACACTTCCATTGTGGAGAATCCATTCATTATTGGTGACGTCAATTTTTTCTGTAATAAAATTTCTTTCAATTTCAAAATTACTGTTAAATTCTGTTATTGAGCTATTAAGTAATAGGTTTCCATCGATTTTATCTGCGTTAACTATAATAACTTTTGATTCTATTATATCTCGAATCCATAAGCCATTTTCGGTGATGACAGCCAAGTATTTATTATCGTTAGTGTACTTATTTTTAATTTGTAAATATTGATTTTTTAAAACTGATGAAAAATTATAAAATAAAATAACTATTAAAACTCCAAACACAAAAGAGACTAATGATAAAAATTTTATTATCTTTAAATTGTCCAAGCTAAAATGTTTAAAGGTATAAAGTTCTTTACTTTCTATAAGATCAATAAAAAAAAATTGAGTAGAAATTAAGAATATAAATGGAAACATTTCATATATAAGTGAAGGTGCATTAAGTAAAGATAACAAGATAGGTAATAAGAAATCACTTTCTGTATTTTTTAAAAAATTAGCTTCTTCTATTAAATTAATTATCAAAACTAGCACAAGAAATATACCTGAGATTAAAACAATTTTTTTAGAAAATTTTTTTAATAAATATAATTTGTAAATATTAATTTTCATTATAACTATTTATTTTATTATTAATGATTAGATATATGTAAATTAAGGAAAAAATTAGTATAGGGGTAGAAATATAAATTAATGTATTTATTAAACTAGCGCTCGCATAACCTAACGAAACTTCAGATACGATTATAATAGAAACACCCATAAGAAATATTAATAAGTTTATAAATGTGTAATTTTTTTTATCTTTGTTACTCATAATTATCAATGATGAAATAAGAGCTAGTAATATTATATAGATTGGTGAATAAAATCTTTTAAATAATTCTTCTTTTAAAGGTCTTGTTATCTCCGTATTGCAACCAGAGAAAAAAGTAAAATATTCATCATTTACTAAATTTTTTTTAACATTAAAATTAATTTTTCTTATACATTTAATTAAATTTTTTGAGTTCATTTCCTGAGTTTTTTGATGAGTTATAGAGTTTGTGGCATATTTTGATAAATCAAAAGTAAATTCAGAAAAATTTATTATATTCTGATCTTTATTTAGATAATTAATAATTTTACCTTTTATCAAAATTATTTTTTTTGAATTATCACTAGTAAAAATTTTACCTTTTTCTGCAACTATGATTTGAAATTCATTTTTACCTATTTTATCTTTAAGCATTATGTTTTCTAAATTTTGTCCATTTTTTTTTTCAACAAAAATAGTTAAATTTTCAACCGTATCTATAAACTTTTTTTCTTTGATGATACTTGCAAATAAATCAACATTTGAATCTCTAAAAAAAGATCTACCTTTATCTAAAGTATAAGGCACTATTAATGTTGTTAGTATCAATTGAATTAAAAAATAAAATATTGATACTTTTAATATATTATTAACAAATCTTAATTTGTTAATTCCAGTAAGCCAGAAAATTACCAGTTCATTATTTAGTTCATATTTTATAATTGTGTTAACAAGAGAGATTAAAAAAATAAATGGTAAAATTTTACTTATTATCTTGGGTAAAGAAAATAAGGTATAAAGAAAATATACTCTAAAACTATGACCATCTTCAGAAACAATGTCTAAAAAATTAACTGCTTGAATCACCCAAATGACAGATGTTATGCATATAATCGTGACTAAAAAAAACACATTAATATCACGTGTAAGCTTTTTGAAAATTAATTTTTTCATTGAAATTTAATATTTTTGAACATATATAGCATTCAACACGCGTGGAGTGTATTTAAAAATTATGTCTATAAAAATTAATTATTCGAACAAACTAAGCAGTAAATCTTCGGTTAATCATGTTTTATTTGTTGAGGAAAATTTTAATATTAGTGGACTAAAAAACCATATTTCAAAAAATGAGTTTTCTTACATACACGATTTATTGAAAAATAGTGATTTAAAAAAGAATTTGCTTTTTTTTGAGGTTAATTCTAAAAAAACAATATTTTTAGTTTCTATTAAAAAAAATCTAGAAACCTCCGATATAGAAAACTTGGGAGCAGAATTTCATAGCTATATCAACTATAATAAGAAAAGTGAATATTTTATAAACTCAGAGAGTATCAGTAGTAAATTTGAAAATTTTTTAGGCTATTTCTTACATGGTTTAAAACTAAAATCTTATAAATTTAATGTTTATAAGTCAAAAAAAGATACAAAATTAATTTCAATAAATGTAATTCGAAATAAAAATAAATTATCAATTCAGAAAGAATTGAGATTTAAGTCAATAGAGGAAGGAACTTTCTTTGCAAGAGACCTTGTTTCTGAGCCACCTAATGTTCTTAATCCACAAGAGTATGTAAACAGACTCTTAAAATTAAAAAAATTAGGAATTAAAGTTACTACTTACAATGAATCACAAATGGAAAAATTAGGAATGCACTCTTTGTTGGGAGTTGGAAAGGGTAGCATAAATGAATCATTTCTTGTTACACTTGAGTGGAATGGAAATAAAAAAGATAAAAAAGCACCTTTA
>MDTF01003372.1_pt1 | contig 14038 bp, 2 predicted proteins | sample 811191 | NCBI WGS metagenome assembly MDTF01 (sample SAMN05326649, study PRJNA326480) | marine metagenome | isolation source: seawater | place: Southern Ocean | collected 2011
ACATCTTTAAATACTATTTTGTACGATTGGAAACTTTGTTATCTATAGTTGGTACACACAATACAAAGACACGGTTGTACAAATCAATCATATGTGTTTAATAATACAATCTGTACATTAATTTACAAACTACATTATTACGTATCTCATCTGCTTACTATAGCAAGCTAATATTTCCGTTATAGCAAGCTATGTGGAGCGGTGTATTATTTTGTGTTCATGCCATCATATTTAACTCCAACCATATTACCAACTCATCGTGTCCAATCTCTTCTTCCGACATATCTGTCCGATGTTTACGTACTTCCGACCATGTACACGATAACAATTCCGGTGATGCTTTTATTTCTTTTTGCTTCTTCAACACTTTTTTACATAATTTAATAAACTCGGTTTCGTTTAATTTACCACTGCCGTCTCCATCTATCATTTTCAGTATTCCAACCAGTCTTTTCTCTGTTTTAATCATGTTTTTCATTGATACACGTACCTTTTCAGCTTTGATTTCATCTTCACTTTTGATAGCCAACTTTTTTTCTGCCTGGTCTGATTGATTTTTATTTTCGAAACCTAACCAACTTGTCAATTCCAAATGATCCAATTCATTTTTATTTCCATTGAGTGCAGATACTTCAGACCATATTGCAGCTAGTAGATCAGGACTAGCAATAATTTCGGTTTGTTTTTTCAAGACTTTCTTGACCAATTTGTTAAATTCAGATTCATTTAAAGCTCCAGAAGCATCTGCATCTATCATTTTAAGTATTCCAACCAGTCTTTTCTCTGTTTTGATCATGTTTTTCATTTGTAATCTTACTTTCTCAACAACGATTTCTTCTGGCGGTGGCGATGTTATTGGTGCGGTAGAAACTGATGGTGCTTGTGTTTTTGTTTCTTCTGTTTTCTCTTCTTCTGTTTTCTCTTCTTCTGTTTTCTCTTCTTCTGTTTTCTCTTCTTCTGTTTTTGTTTTTGGTTCTTTAAAACCTAACCAAACACATAATTCATAATCACCAATTTCTTCTTGTTTCATGTCATTTCTGTAAGTTCTTACATGTGTCCATGCCAACGTAAGCAATTCTGGACTTGCTTTCACATCTTTTTGTTTTTTCAACACTTTCATACATAATTTATCAAATTCTAATTTCCCTAACTGACCAGATTTATCGTTATCAATCATCTTGATGATACCTAATAATCTTTTTTCGTTCTTAACCATGGATTCCATTGCCGATCGAAGCTTTTCAACACTCTTTTCGTCTTCACTCATTTCTTCTTTGGGTACACTCGGTGTTGACGTGGGTGTTGTTGGAGTGGGAGTAGTTGTAGATGTTTGCATCGGTGTAGGTGCGGATGTGAGTGTTGGTATGAGTGTTGGTGTGAGTGTTGGTGTGAGTGTTGGTGTGAGTGTTGGTGTTGGTTCTTTCGCAACAGGTGCAACTTGTTCGATTACATGTTCAGCTTCTTGAAAACCTAACCAAACACATAGCTCATACGTACCAAGCTCTTCTTGTTTCATATCTTTTCGAAGCTTAGAAACTTCCACCCAGACTGCTGCCATTAATTCAGGACTAGCGATAATCATTTTCTGTTTTTTCAATACCTTCTCACATAATTTGTGTAGTTCTATTTTTCCTATCCGACCAGATTTATCGTCATCTATCATTTTAATAATCGATTTCAAACGCCTCTCGTTCTTCACCATCGATTTCATTGCCAATCGTAATTTGTCAACATCTTCTTGCACCGTGAATGTAGAATCGGAAAGAATTTTGGTTGTATTATCAGGAGAGGACGATGGTGGTGAGTCCTCTTCTGCCATTAAATCACCTAAATCTACCTTTTTATGATTTGGTATCGCTTTTGGAGTTGGTGTTGGTTTTGTTATTTTCTCTGTTGGTTTTATAAAACCCAACCATACTGCCAACTCTTGTGTTCCTATTTCAACATTGTCTTTAGTCTCATCTATTTCCACCGCATTCCAAACTGCATCTACCAATTCTTCAGTTAATACAATTTCATCGTTACCTTTCAACATGTATTCAATTAATGGCCAAAATTCTTCTTGTGACAATTCACCAGAACCTATGGAAACAGACAAGGAAAAAAGAGATATAAAAAGTTAATATTGATATTTTGTACTCAAAAGAAACGAATCAACGAAAGAAAAAAAAGAAAAGAAAAAAAAAAAGAAAAAAAAAAAAGAAAAAAAAATTCATCGAAAATTAAAGTCTTTATCAATATACTCACCGTCGCTATCCAATCGTTTAATAATTTTTGCAAGTCGACTTTCTGTTTGGACTGATTTGCCTACCGATTTTCTTACTGCTTCAACAAGCTCTGCCATTTCATCTTTTGATTGCTCAAAAAAATCAGCAATCGGTTTATGTGTAGGTGTTAATACTACACTATGAACATCTGCCAATGTAACCTTGTCCAAATTTGAAAACAAATCGTCCACTTCTTGGTGTGCGTTCTCGCACAAACCATCAAAAAGACTGTCGATGTGATTTGATTCCGTATTAAAGTCCGCCATTTGTTTTTCTTCTGATTCGTGTAAATTATTAAATAGTGAATCTACTTCAAGATGTTCTGTTGCATGAAGATCATCGAATAAAGTGTCGACATGATCTTTTCTTCCTTCACCGAAACCGCCACTTTTAGACTCTCCGTTTGCAGCTGTTCCTCCATACAATGGTTCAAGACCCTGCTTAATACGTAGACCATTAATTCTTCTGCGACGCTTGGACAATCTATTAGATAAACGTACATCAGCTGCTTCCAATCTTTTGGTCAACACATTCATCGCTACCTTTTTGTGTTGAGCACTTGATTTTTTTATTTGTCTAACTGTTTCTACTTTAATGGCATGTTTGAGAGAATGCATAGAAATTCCACCCATAAAATTTGGTTGGACTTTTTCTTCTTCGTCTTCATCTTCTGAATCAGACATTAATTCCTCGGCTATTATATCTTCCGCTTGTGTCTTGACAAAAGTGAAAATTAAAAACACACAAAAAACCATCCCAATCAAAACAACCATTTCTATACTAATCAATACATATCCCAGATAAAGTGATTCTTTTGAATCTAATCTCGATCGACCGTCTTTGGTCTGCATACTTAAAGCAAACACAACTACCAAATATTTGAGCATCGTTAATATGAATGTGATTTCTCCAATCCAAAATATAAAAGGATTTTTGTAAGGCTTGAAAAAATTCAATGTACAGCACGCAAATACACAGAGGAGCAGTGCAACTGTTGGACGAACTGCAGGTGGAACGTAGACAAGTACTCCAGTAAATACCATTTTTCTTAAAAGTTCGTGTACTTCCCAAAACTCAACACCATTATTAAACCGACTATATAAGAAACCTATTTGTGCACGTACTGTGGTACCATGTAACGTTTTTCTTTTCTTATACATATAGTAACTAATTCCACCTGGAAGTGCAAACGTAAACCCAATTAAAAGACCAAGAGCTATAGGAAGAAAGAAGTTGTAATCACTACTACCACATTCTAATGAATAATCACTACGTAACAACGATAGTTTATCACCTAACTTGTGGCAATCAAAATATAAAAATGCTTTAGCTGAAACAGGAGCATGAAGTACCAGAAACAATTGAATTGTAATACTAAAACATAGTTGCGAAGCTTTTTGCAGGTTGACATGTGTTTGTACTTCTAAAATTGGTACATATGAAGATAACATGACATCATGTTCTAATTTTTTCTTTTTACATCCAGCTTTAATAAAATTTGCTTTTGTAATCGTCCATTTTCCATGTTTTTGTCTGGGTTTATGTGATCCAGCACGTCGCATCATTTTGTGTAATACAGCAGATGGAAGCACATTTTCATTAAATTCTCGGTTATTAACAAATTCAAACATACTTACTAAATCTGTTTCACTAATTACTCCACTCAAATTGGCATCACTCAGATCAAATAAAGCATCCATAATTTTTCTTTTATCTTCGGGCATATACACTTCTTCAGCACGTTTTACTTTTGCCACCAAACATTTATAAACAGTAGCCATAAAGAGAGTTACACCAAGCGGAAAGCCGGCACTGACCAATAAAGACATTCTGAAATCAACATCTGCAAGACATTGGACACCAATAAGAGCCATAAAATCAAAATTTACAACATTTACATTTACCATAAACGATTGATAAATATCTGGAAATTGCATTTCTGGCAACATACCAGGCAAACTCAAACTAATTTGAAGAAAGGATACAACAAGTTTTACAGCAAGACCAGCATCTTTCAGTGCCGCACGATATTTATATGTAAATCGAAAAATTCTTTTGCGCGTCTTTACAAAAATTCCTCCAAGAAGAAGAAGTACAGCAGCAAGTATAGCACCACGAACACCCATATCAGTGGCTTCACACGGTGCGCAATCTACGCCTGTTCTTTGATATCCAATTTTGCAACGAGCACAAAGTTTAATATCATGATTTACCTCTGGAGCACATTTGGTATCATTGTATAGAGCTCTTCCTAAACAATCATCTTTGAAAGGACATCTTGCAAATAATATTGGAATATTATCAATCACAATAGGTTCAAATTCATAAGGTATACGCCAAAATCCAGCAAGTGTACGCAAATCCGACAGTGATGCGTTGTTTGCATCACAATCAGCACCTGGTGGACAGTCAGTGCATGACCATCCATATTCTTGCCACATAGGACTTGCGCATCCATTTTCGTACCATTCTTCTCCGTACGGAACTTTTGTTACTGGATCAATACATGCTATACCTATTTTTTGAGCTGAAGTACACTCATCACCAAATGTTTCTTTAAGTTCTGTACAATTATCTTGCAAGTATTGACCTTTGGTGCATTGTTGTGCTACTGTCCATTCTGGTTTTTTACAATTAGTGGATTGTGAATTTGGTATTAAGCCGTTCAAGCAGTCTTTACAATTTGATTCACCTCTTCCATCACTGAATCTTCCTACTTCGCAGGAGACACAACTAAGATCATCGTTTATGGGTAAATAAGATGGATCGCTGTAGTCTTTTTCAGTATTGAAAGGTTCCTTTCTGATTACCTTTTTGTTTTTGTCCTTGACAACAACAACCCCAAATGCATCCCCATGTTCACCCATACCACACTGAGAACATTCCGAAGTCACTGAATTGATATCTCCGTTGATGCACACTTTGCAGCTGGCTTTACCTTTGTCTGTTTGGTGTTGTCCTATTTTACATTTCGTGCAGTTTCCTCCTTTTGGTTCAACATCGACATATTTTAAACCGTCTGGTGAAAGTTCACGTAAATAAGTTCCATACTGACCAACTTCACACAATAAACAAGATGCAGCACCTTTCGATTGTGTACTTTCACCCAAATCACATTGAATACATTCTGTGACAACTACTGCCAAAGATGATTGCAACTGAATATCACCTTGACTTCTCTTCCAACCAAGTGGACAAGATAAACAGGCTCCTTGTCCGAAATCTCCGAAACTTCCAATGGGTGTACCAAATTTTCCGCTAGGACAATTTTGACAATTGGCACTACCAAGAAGATCAGCATATTTACCAATTGCACAAGGCAAACATTCAGTCGATGTTTGTTGATCTGTATATGTGGTAAAATTACAAAGCTCACATTGCGCAGCGCCTGTATTTTCTTGATAGGTACCTGGAGAACAACTACGACAATCTGCTTGTCCGACAATTGGCATATGATAACCCACAGGACAATCATCACATTTATCTGTATCTAGACGTGTAGTGCCATAAGCTCTTCCAATTTGACAGTCTTCGCATTCAATTTTACCTATTTGACTTTGACGAGTGCCCGGAGTGCAATCAAGACAATATGCTTGGCCCGTCAAACTTTGATAATATCCTTTTGGACAACCTTTACAATCATCTTCAGATGCGGAACCAACATTTGGATTAAATCGACCTGCTTCACATTCTATACATGCTGGAAACTCAGATATAGCACCTAGTGTAATACTGTAAAAGCCCGATTTACATGCTTTGCATACCGATACAGTTGTTGAACCAGACTTAGTGTTGTACATTCCCATCACACATGCTTTGCACGTGGTTTCAGCTGTTTCTTGGAATTGAAGCATCAAACCGTTAGATTCCGAATATCGACCAGGAACACAATTTTTACATCCAATTAAAATAGTTGGTGCACTTTTAACATCACCATATTTACCTTTGGGACAACTTTCACATCCATCGTAACGTTTTGGTCGAGCTGCAATTGTTAAATTTCTGCCATAATACCCTTTTGGACATTCTGCACATTCACCAACATCACGATCATCCGTAAAATATCCAGGTAAACATTCTGGACAAGTAAATTCAACTTCTGCCGATAGAATATCTGCGACTTCTATGATTGTTGATCCAATTTTAAGATTAGCTACTACAGTATCAAGCGTAACGGAATTTGCTGTAGTTATTTTTATTTCAGTTACGCTTGATACTGTTAATGCATTTCGTAAGACACCAGTGATATCAGATCCACTTTTAGATTCGACTTTTAATACACTTCCGGTTTGTGGGTTTGTGGTTCCATATCCAATAATTATAGCAGTTGTTGTATCAAGTACGACACCTAAATCTGTTGTTACTGTAAATGTTGCAACTGCTTCGCCACTTGATAAATCAGTACTTAAGATGCCATAGTTTGAGCCTTGTTCAACGATTACCCCCACTTCTTGGGTGAACGCAATTTGTAACTCTAACGTAACAGTCCATATAGTGGTTCCTTGTGTTACAATTTCACCAACAGGTTTTGATTCAACAGAAAAATCTTTGGAATTAATTTTTACTACCCATACAACGTCAGATACAGTTTCAGCTGTTGCTGATAAAATATTTGCTGGAGTCACTGTATGAGCTGCAGTACCTCCAGCATTTTGTATAATCAGATTATCTGAACTAGTACCAAGTTCTACCTCTTTATTTGTTGTCACTGTAATTGTAGATATTTCTGTATTACTACCTGGTAATTCATTCCTTAGAATACCTGTATTGCCTCCTTGTGTTACAATCATACCAGCTGATATGAGCGAAGGATTAGTAACTGGTGTTATTTGTAATGTCCATACACGATCATAGGCTGATTCGTCTCTCCATTTACCTGGATCACAACCTAAACAACTGGAAGCGGGAGGCACTTTTGCATTAAAACATGTAAAACAATTTCCCACCCATCCCAACATGAAGTTGTAGGTATATTTTTTACAACTTTTACAACTTTCTTGCCCGTTATCACCAGGATTATGATATTTACCTGTTTCACATAGTTTACATTCTGTTTTGTCAACTATGTCTTGCTCTTGATACGACCCTTCTGGACATTGTGTACATATACCACCCTCGGGCTTAAATTCACCTTTCACACAACCTTGACCATCAAGGGGTCGAAAAAAAGAACACAATAACAATAGCGATGCAAATAAACTGATATTACATTTTATCGTTGTCTTGGATTTGGTTTTATACATATTAATTCTTTAAAGTACTTGTTGATAAATGTTATACACGGATGGTATGGATCGTCTCTGTTTGTATTGGTTGAAAATAAACGATACACAAACCCAACCCAAATGAAGTTTTACAATTTAACAACCAAACAATAATCGTTCACTTCTTGTTTAAAAACGAAACCACCAACAAATCAAGAAGTTTCATCTTTTTCCAAATCCAAGCTATAAATACAAAATTAATACAAAAACATGTGCACAAACAATTAAACAGCAAATAATAGCAAACAACAAATTAATTGTAGCCTCTTTCCAATCTTACATACAATTTTAGATGGGTGTTTACGAACAGATTTTGAAACACCAATAAAAATTTAACTGTATGGTCCTTTTAATTGTAGTGTTGCTTCTAGCAAGCAATGTTTATGGGCAGGATCCGTGTTCTTTTGAAGACGGCAAATTAAAAAATACAGGGCCAACCTGCGATTGTGGTAGTTTTACAGGAGAAGAACAAGTAATTTGCAATAAAGATACAAATGGGTTATATTGCTGGAAACAGTATAAACGCTGTTCGCCCCGTCCGACGGGTCTATTCGTTGAAGTAACGGCTAAAGTGGCATGTAGTTATGAAACTGGACGTCATATGATTAAGAATTTAGACGATTGTTATCGTGGAAATAATGAGGTTGGTGTATACCAAGGAAAGATCGAGGTTGGAGAGGATCTGACATCTGACGCGGAGACTGCAACAATTACTAAAGCTCCTGGGTGTACCAGAGCCGATAGAGGTTTGTTGTTAAATTACGACAAAAATTTTAATACAGGATCTGTTTGTGGTGACGGTGCTTATGATTGCATTTGTTGGATAGGAAGCCAATGTGAAGAACAAGTTGGTCTGTTAACAAATCCTTATGCATGTAAGTGTGGAATTAAAATTTGTGACGAAAATACTGGTATGCTTTGTGGATTAAAAGAATGGGTAATCGTTCTAAGTGTACCACAAATCGTTGAAGAAAATGAAGGTGCTGTTGTAACCCAAGGATCTGTCACCGGAACTCTCAAGACGAAACCTGAAAACGAATGGATATTAACTCTTAGTAGTAATGTAAAATTTGATGCGGATGCTGGGGTTTCTGTAACTCAAGGATCCGTCACAGGAATACTAAAAACAGCACTTGAAAAATCGATAACTAGAACTGTGGTGATAATCGTATCAAACTTTGATGCAGACAAAACTTTTGTTTCAACAAGCGATGTTGTTATCGACGTCGATACCATTGCTCTAACCGACATTGACACAGCTGTTAACGGTATCACCAGTTTAGAGATTCAGTCAGAACCAGGAGTTATTTTTTCTAAAAGTGCAGAGTGGACAATAGGAATCAATCCACAAGCCATCACTGAAATTGCTGGTGTTGTTGCATCACAAAATGAATGGACTATGAATATTATCGGAACGCTTATAAATGAAGCTGCTGGTGTCTTAGTGACTCAAGGTGATAATACAGGAACGTTGAAAGAAGCAGTTCAAGGCATTGCAGTATCACAGTCGGGAAACACTCCGTCGTGTAGTACTACCTGTGACCCTAATGCAGCTAATTCCATCTGTAACCCCAATGCCGCTTTTGGGTATATAGGGGCTGCAACATCTTCTGCAGGCCTTGTTGTAGAAATAGACGAAATTCCAGCTGGATCAGAAATAACACTAGTTGTGTTACTCACAAATGCAGTGACTGATGAAAATGAACTTTCTTTTGCATCTGCACATGGATTGGCAGCGGGTACTGAAGTTGTATATTTTGATAATTCGGTTGCTACAATACCTGGACTTGCGGATGGTGCTACGTACTACGTACTGGACGGCACATCCAACAGTAACATGAAATTAGAAACTAGTCTCGGTGGTGGTGCAATTACAATTGCAGCTGGCGGTGGTGCAAACGGTAATAAAATATCAAGAAACGATATTAGAGTAGGCATGTTGGTTTCAGCCAAAGCAGCAAATGGTGATCACCGTATTCCACCCGGTACAACGGTCCTATTATTTGATTTGGCCACTGGAAAAGTAGGACTTTCGGTAGCACTTTCGGAAGCGACACCTGGACCTAATATACCTCTCACCTTTCAGTGCGTAAACGGTCTTGTTTTGGGCGAAATACAAACAATATTTGGTGATGCTAGCTTTGCACCAACAGTGGGACAAACTATGATAAGTGCATCTTTACCAGCCAGTACCATAGTCGTGGCGGTTGATGGAATGAAAATAACGTTGTCGCAACCTGTTGTAACCGCAGTAACTGGTGAGCAACGAATAGTTTTTGAATCAACTACTACTTTCGTAATTAGTGCAAAAGCAGATATCATTTTTCTTAAAGGAGTTGAAATTAAAATTGGAAGTATTACAGTGTTAAATGACAGAGTTGACAAAGCTCAACAGACTCAAAACAACAAAGGATTTCTTGCAGTTGCTCTTCAAAACGAATGGAACGTGGCTATCGCACCGCAGAATATTGAAGAGCTCCCTGGTGTTGATGTAAAACAAGCAGGAGTTCTTAAAGGTAGACTCAAGACTGAACTCGACGGAATTGTAGAACTCATTTGGATTCAAACAGCTGCAGATGTCACTTTTATAAGTGGAGTTGAAATTGAGATTGGAAGTACTACAGTGTCAAATGGCAATGTGATAGCAGTCCAAAATAGTGGTATTACATCTAGCATGGTGATCGAAACAGCTGCAGATGTAACTTTTATTAATACTGCTGATATAGTGATTGGAACTACTACGGTAGGTTTTGATAATGTTAAAACGGCAATTTTTGCGTTGAACGACTTCAATATTAGAAGTACGACAGGCAACACAGACACGAAAGTCGAGATGATCAATGTCAATATGGTTAATGGTTTGGGTCAATGTTCCAATCCACCAGAGTGTGAATCCAAAATTGGATATATTAAAGCATCCAGAGAGTGTACCTGTTCCATTGGCCAGTTCTGTAAAACGGGTACGTATTGTTCAGCTAAAGATACAACATGTCTGGACATTGGAAACTGCCAATATAAATATGGTGCACGTCATAACAACGAAAAATGCCTTTGCACAGATGATGTCGCCAATACATTGTGTGACGCTGACACAGGACAGTATTGCAATTTGGATGGGACATGTACAAAAACTGCTGTTGAATTATGTGATCCTGGGCAGTATTCTTTAAGATACACAATTGAGTACAATGTTAATTATCCCGACATAACCACCAATTGTATCAGTATGACTAATCAAACTTGTGAAAAGGGATCTGGTTATAGTAGTGCATCTGCCGTATTGGAAACGTTTGGTTGGCCAATTGGTAAAAGCAATTGGAAAAGTTCTTTAGCAGATGATGGTATTTGTGAGATGTGTCCATTGGGATATTTCAAAAACCAACATGGTCCTTTGTCATGTTTGCCGTGTGATGCAGGAACATTTATCGACGTTAGTAATTCAACATTTTGCAAAGATTGTCCAGTAGGATATTACCAAGAGTTGGAAGGAAAAAGTGTCTGTGACGCGTGCGAATCCGGTAAGTATCTTAATGAAATAAAAAAATCATCCGAGACTTTCTGTTTGAAGTGCAACAGAGGTCAATACAGTACGGAGGATGGATCAAATCAGTGTACACTTTGCGAGGCTGGCAAGAATTTAATGAAAACTGGACAAAATACAAAAACAGCTTGTGCTGATTGTCCATCGAAAACCTATGTTGAGACTCCAGGACATGACAGAAATTGTTATCCATGTGATTCTGCGGTTGAAGGGAAAAAAGGAAATATTTTGTGTCCTGGATGTTCACCAGGCCAGAGAATGATTGGCCCTGTGGATAATAATGGACAAGCAACCAATTCCGATTGTGAAAATTGTCCAAAAGGAAGGTTTAGCGATGATCGAGACAGGCCAGAATGTTTAGAGTGTCCCAAAGGTTTTCATGCTAAAGTAGACGATGAATCTGGAACATCATTGTGGCTTTCTGAGTGTCAAACATGTGCACAAGGAAGATATGGAAATAAGGAGGGACTTACAAATGGTGAACTATGTGTGCGATGTGCTCCCGGACGATATTCTGAAAAAGTGGCTGTCATTGCAGAAGATCGTCCGGACGATATTGAATATGCAAATACAATATGTGAACCTTGTATTAAAGGTAAGTATAGTCAAAATGAATGGACCGTGACTATGGTACCTCAACCCATAACAGAGAGTGCAGGTGTTATAGTGCGTCAGGGAGAATATAGCGCCATTACAGGAACACTCAAGACATCACTTCAAAACGAATGGACATTTGGTATTGAATCGCAAGATATTACGGAAAGTGCCGGTGTTGATGTGAAACAAGTTGATGCGCAACAAAGAACAACTACAGGAACTCTCAAGCTAGAACTTAAAAGCGAATGGGAGTTGGACTTTACTGGACAAGGTATTACGGAAAAAGCTGGGGTTACAGTGTCCCAGGGTTCAAACACAGGAGTTCTTCAGATATCGCATCAAAATGAATGGACAATGGATTTTGAATCACAAGCCATCACGGAAAATGCGGATGCAATGGTGTCACAAAATGAATGGTTATTGAAAATTGAAGAGCAAAATATTAATGAAAGAGCTGGTGTCTTAGTGACACAAAATGAATGGACATTCAGCATTGTAGAACAACCGATTCCCAAGGTTAGAGCTGACTCAGTAGTAACTCAAATAATTTCTGGTGTTAGCGTTACAGGTACACTTAAGACTGAACTTGACGGAGATACGACGAATGTAGTGATCACAACAGATCCCGGTGATACTTTTGTGAGTAGTGCAGATTTGTTGTTTGGTGGTGCTGAATGGACATTGGAAATCACGCCACAAAAAATAAAAGGAAGAGATGGTAACCCTGGTGCCACCGTGACTCAAGGATCTGCTACAGGTACACTCAAAAAACTAGTGAAAGATCGAAGTACACAAGAGACAACAACATTGGTAATCACCACTGCTGCTGGTGTCACTTTTGTAGATGGCGTTGAAGTCATGGTTGGAGAAACGTTGATTGAAGGAAAGACAACTGAAGGAACGAATCCTATCATCTCTCCGACAGCCATTGAAAGCAAACCCTCCATTGCAATTGAGCATGCTACTATAATCACTGCCATGCATAGTGTATCGGCAGTAGGAACTCTCAAGACAACACTCAATGGCCCAACTTTTGAAGTGGAAATACAAACAGCACCCGGTATAACTTTTAAAAAGGAAACTAAACTGATGATTGGCAACACTGAAGTCGCTTCTATTAACACCAACGAGGCCACAAACACGCTCTCTGCCATTGGAACTCTTAAAACAGAGTTACAAAACGAATGGACCTTTTCTATTTCGCAGGCTGTCACAGAAAATCCTGGTGTCATAGTATCTCAAAATGAATGGACAATTAACTTTGTATCACAAACACTAGACGCAATTAAAGCTGGTATGACCGTGACGCAAGGAGATTCCACAGGACTACTGAAACATGCAATAGATGGATCAACTGACCATCTGGTAATAACTGCAGCTATCGGTGTCACTTTTTTGAGTACCGTTGGTTTGAAAATTGATGGAGATCCTTTGGTTGAAGGTGCAACAATCCAAACAGCCATTAATAGTCTTTCTGTCACCGGAAAACTTGTGACAGATCTCAGGACACCACTTCAAAGTGAATGGACAATAAATATAGCACCACAAGCAATCACAGAAAATGCTGGAGTCAGTGTGACTCAAAACGAGTGGATCGTCGAAATTCAAACACAAACTGTTGAAGTGATAGCAGCTGGTGTAACTGTAACTCAAGGAAGTGATTCAGGAATACTAAAAACACGACTTGAAGGAGCAATTCAAAGTTTTATGATAACTGCACCTGTTGGTGTTACTTTTCTAAGTACTGCTGACATGTTGATTGGGAATGTTTTAGTTGAAGGTGCCAATATTCGTGTTACCACTAATAATCTCTTCGTTGTGGGTACTCTCAAAACAGCACTTCAAAACGAATGGACCATGGGCATAGAATCACAAGCCCTTGTAGAAAATGCTGGAGTCGTAGTGTCACAAAATGAATGGACAATTCGAATTGAATCAGAAATCATTACGGAAAGTATTGGTGTTACAGTTTCACAAAACGAATGGACATTGGCTATTGATGCACAAGATATTACAAAAAATGCAGGTGTTATAGTTTCACAGAATGAATGGACATTGGCTGTATCAAGTACTTGTATACCGGCATCGACAAACGGTGCGTGTAGCAATACAGCTGCACCAACCAATCAAGCAGCTTGTGATCCACAAAGTCTGGGTAGTTGTGCTGGTGGAGGAGGTGCAGAATGTACCAATGTTGTCAATGGACCTGAAGCCACTTGTGTTGCTACAATGGATGACACTGCTGGCGGTGCTACTCCATGTGTCTGGACTTCTACTAATTTATGTATGTATTCTGCACTCATTATTACAGAAAATGCTGGTGTTACAGTGAGACAAAACACCGCTTCGGGAACACTCAAAACAGCGCT
>MDTF01011445.1_pt1 | contig 14034 bp, 13 predicted proteins | sample 811191 | NCBI WGS metagenome assembly MDTF01 (sample SAMN05326649, study PRJNA326480) | marine metagenome | isolation source: seawater | place: Southern Ocean | collected 2011
ACCTAAATTTCTTAAATAATATTCTGAAAAAAAAATCATGGGAGCAATATCGATTAATAAATACTTAACATTTTTTTTTAACTTTAAAAAACAAGAGGCTAATAATCCAATACCACCTCCTAACTCTATTATACTCTCGATCTTATCAAAATCAGTATTTTTTTTTATATAATGCACATGTGCTAATTCTTTTAAAAAATCATTAGTATAAAATTTATTATCTTTATAAAAACCAATTGGATCACCAAATGTAGAGTCTGATATTTTAAGCAAATCACTATCTAAGTTAAAGGTTAAATTATATAAAGTTTCGTCAAGTTCTTTATGTACGTCAAAATAATAATGTCTAGCTTCTGCAGCACGAAATGTGAAATAAGAAAAAAAGGGAAACTTCACACTTAATCTGTTAATTAATGAATTATACTTCTTTATTAAAAAAAAATTATCTATTTTTAAAAACTTTTTATCAAACGGGTGAAAATGTTTTCCAAAAAATCTGCTAAGTTTAATCTCTCCACCTCCAAATGATTGGATATTGCCAGTTCCTGCTCCACCTGGCCATGATCTAAATTTTGTTAAATCATTTTCTTCTATTTGTTTTAAAATATTTTTTTCATAGAAACCCCAATAATTTCCTGCCGTATATAAATCTGATTGCTTTTTACTTTCAAACATTATTTCTTTAATTAGTTTTTTATTTATTTTGTTGATTTCATTCATAAATTTTATTTATTGTATAGTTTTCAAAGTTTATTAAAGTTGCAATATAAAATTTACTCTTAAGGGTTAATAATTTTTTTGATCAACAAACTTTTCTTACCACTTAAATTCATAGTTTTAATTAATTTATTAAAAACTTGTAAATATCTCATACTAGTAATGTATGTAATATTTTTTTTTATATTTTTCTTAAAATCATCTATATCATTATATGCAAAAAATAAAACATGGCGCTTTGCATAAAGAAAATTATGTACTTGATTTTTAGAAGTTTGAAATAAAATAGTTGGTATTTTTAGATAGCAACATTCTAGAAAAGTTGTACTGGGTGATGTAATAACAAATTCGGAGGAGGACAGAACATTTAAAAATGAATTTTTTTTATCTAAAAAATTTAAATCAAGTTCCTGATTAGGTTTTATTTTTTTTAAAACTTCTTTTTTAGGGTGAGAAAAAAATATTTTATACCTACTTTTATGACTTTCAAGCTCTCCTAAGATAATCTTAATTAGTTTTACTGTAGTGGTGGTTAGACTTCCCTTTCCAAAGGAAATTAGGACAGAATCTTTGACTGGTTTCCTGCGTAAATTAATCAATTGTTTTCTAAAAATCAAATATTCAGGACCATTAAAAATATTTTTGAATTTATCTTTATCATAATCTTTTTTTTTAATATTTAGATTATAATTAATTAATATATCTGCTTTAGAAATATTTGGTTTGAGAAAGTCGTCTACTAAAATTATTTTTTCAAATAATCCAGAAATTTTTTCAATTTTTTTATTTAAATTTTTGTAAGTATCAATTAAAATAATTGGAAAATATTTTTTTTTTAACAAATGAACTGTTTTAATATTGAGATAATTTAATTTGGTTTTATTAATTTGATACTTATTATATTTATTGAAAACATCTAAAAAAAAACATTTTATTTTATTTTTTTTTAATTCTTCAGCCAAAGAAATTGATCTCATGAGATGACCAAATCCAATATTATGTGAATCGAAATCAAAAACAAATATTAATATTTTTTTTTTCAATTTAGCTTATTTTTTAATTTTAATATTCTTAAATCTAATGGTCCATTTAAATCATGTGCTCTTTTAAAGGGAATTTTTACAATAATAGATTTTTTGGAAATCAGTTCATTATCTTTAAGCCAGGTTTTTTTAGTTGCCCAATAAAATTGGGCAGCATCAGTATAAAAAATTGAGCTTGGTTTGTTTTTAAAATTTGTACTAGATATATTTTTTAAAGATTTTTTTGCACTGATACGAAAGTAACTAAAGTTGTTTATTTCTACTTGTGTTCCACTAAAAATGTAACTCTTTTTATTTTTTTTAAGTATTGAAAGACCTTTAATAATATCTGTATACTTCATTAAAGGAGCCGTTGGATACAAGCAGCAGATATTATCTACATTTTTTAAATCAATTTTTTTTAGAAAATTATGGATAACATCATAAGTACCAGTTAGATCATCTGCTAATTTTTTCTCTCTTAAAAATGGAACTTTAGCACCAAATTTTTTAGAAATTTTTTCGATTTTTTTTGAATCAGTTGAAACGTAAACTTCATCAAATATACCTGTTTTTTTAGCTGATAAAATTGAATAAGCGATAATAGGTTTTCCAAAAAAATTTATTAAGTTTTTATTTTTTATTCTTTTACTACCTGCTCTTGCAGTAATAATTGCTATATTTTTTTTCATTTTTTTAATACAAATAATACTCTTGAATATTTTTTTAGATTTATTCTTTCTATGGTCTCAAAACCAACCTTTTTAAACTCATAATCCCAAAACCTAGGGTAACTATGTCCATCAACATCTATAAGGCAAATGAAATATTTTTTTGTGATTCTGTGTATGTTTTTTATAACATTGTAAGTGGGTGGTAATAACTCAAGAGATGCTCCCAAAGTATAAGTAACATCATATGAGTTTTTTTTAGCTCTTTCTAAAAACAGCTCAGCTGAAGAACTTTTCATATTTACATTTTTTAGATTTTTGAAAATTTTTTTACTTTTTTTTATTGCTAAATCATTAATGTCAAATCCATTCAAATTGACATATTTTTTTAATTTCAGTTGATTTAAAATCCTCCCAGTATTGCAGCATATATCAAGAATCTCATCGTGCTTTTTGCAGTATTTAGTCAAAATTTTTAGAAAGATTTTTGCTAAATTATTTATCTCAATAAATTTTTTATAACCATGCCCAACTTTCTCCGCACTATACTTCCAATAATGAAACTCATGGCTGCTTGGGAAAAACCAAAAACTATTTAATACTTTTCTTATTAGTCTGTTTTTTACTTTATAAACTTTTTTATGAAGTTTATAATTATACTTTGGTGTAAGAAAAGTATAAAAAAATTTTTTTATAAAAATTTTTATCATTTTAAAATTTTTTTTATTAAATTTATGACTCGATATTGTTGTTTCTCTGTCAAAGTATAATATATTGGCAATGAAACTTCATTTTTATAAAAATTTTCTGCAATTTTAAAGTCACCTTTTTTGAAGCCATATTTTTTTCTATAATAATTTTGCAAATGAATTGGAATATAATGAACTTGTAAATTTATATTTTGTTTCATCATTTTTTTAAAAAATGTCTTTTTGTCTATCTTCAATCTTTGAAAATTGATTTCAACTGGATACAAATGGTGAGAATGAAAAATATTCTTATCATTTTTTGGTAACTTTATACAATCTAGCAACAGGTTTTTTTTATAAATGTCAGCTATCTGTCTTCGTTTTTTTATAAATATATGAATTTTTTTTAGTTGTGAAATACCAAGAGCACAATTTATATCTGGAAGTCTATAATTGAATCCAAGTTCATTCATTGAATAAAACCAAGGTTCATTATTCTTATTCTGGTTTCTAATCATTCCATGGCTTCTTAAAAGTTTAGCTTTTGAGTATAGATTTTTATTGTTAGTAATAATTGCTCCACCTTCACCTGTTGTAATTTGTTTTACTGGATGAAAGCTTTGAGTAACTATATCAGCATATTTAATAGCATAACTTTCACTGTTATTAAATTTTGATCCAAATGCATGACAATTATCATTAATTAAAAAAATTTTGTATTTTTTTTTTATATATAAAAAATCTTCCCAGGCCGCAGGGTGCCCTGCATAATCTACTATAATTGCAGCCTTTATATTTTTGTCTTTTTTTAATTTATCCTCAAGTAAATTAGGATCCATAGTGTAGTTGTTTTTATCAATATCACAAAAATCTACCCTAGCGCCAACATACTCTACACAGTTAGCCGACGCTAAGAATGATATTGGTGACGTTATAACTTTATCTTTTTTGGCTAAATTTAATGACAACATTGAAAGATGCAGGGCTGCGGTACCACTTGAAACTGCCAAAGTATACTTTGATTTGAAAAATGAATTTAATTTATTTTCAAATTTCTCAACAATATGTCCTTGAGTTATTTTTTTTTCTTTTAATGCTCTAGTGACATTTAAAATATCATCCTGAGAAATATAATGATTTCCATAATTTATAGTTTTTTTCATAGATTAATTTAACTTTAAGAGCTCATCACAAATTTTAAAGTCAGAGTCGTCATGAGATATCAATATAATAGTTTTATTTAATAATTTCAAATTTTCAAGAATTTTTATTTTTGTATCATTATCCAGTGAATTTAGAGCTTCATCCAAAATTACTATATTTGTATTTTTATATATTGCTCTAGCAATTCCTATTCTTTGTTTTTGACCACCTGAAATTCTATCAGCATTCTCTCCAATTATGGAATTTAACCCTTCTCTTTTTTGATCTATAAATTCATTTAAACAGGCAACTTTGGTGGCTTTTTTAATCAAATCTTCATCAATATTTTCCTCTGCAAAAGCTATGTTCGATTTAATTGAATCATCTAAAAGAAAAACTTTTTGTGGTACATATGCCATTTTATTTTTCCAGGAATTTAAATTTTTCTTTGATAATTCAATATCATCAATTAGTAAATTTCCACTTGAAGGTTGATAATTTCCCATTAATAAATTTATTAGTGTTGTTTTACCTGAGCCAGTTTTCCCTTTAATTCCAAAAATAATGTTTTTTTTTATTTGAAAGTTTAGCTTATCTAATATTCTTGTTGATTTTGCATCATAAGAAAAAGAAATATCTTTAAATTTTATTTTATTATCAAAATTAATATCTTCATTTTTTAACTCTTTATCTTCATTTTCATTGTATAAATTTAATAAACCTTCAGTGTCTGTAAAATATTGCTCTAATGATTTAATTGTTGATAAAGAAGTAAATAATTCATTAAAGCTAGGTATCAATCGTTGTATTGCGAGCAGCCACATTGCTGCCAGTGGAATAATACTAATAAAATTATTTTTTAACTGAAAATAATAAATAAAAAGTAAAATACCCAAAATAGTAAAAGTTTGAATAAAAACATATGGGACCGTTGCAAGAAAAACAGATTGTGCCTGACTTTTTCTAAGTTTAATAACTGATTTTTTAAAAGTTTTAGTTATAATTTTTTGACACTTATATAGAATAATAAAAATTACACTTGAGTAACTTTCTTGAAGTATCTTAGTGGTGCTATTAATAGATAATGCACTCTTAATGCCTAAATTTTTTAATTTTTTTTTAAAAATCGTATAAACTAGATAAAAAATTATAGAGAATAATAAAAAAAATAATAAAAAATATTTAGAAGATAAATAAATTGAAAGCAATGTGATTGTTATTAGCATGCATAAACATTTAATAATATTTAAACCAAAAAAAGTTACCTCTCCTATAGATGTCGATTTTTCTATGATTGTTGCAATCAAAGAGGAGGAATTAGTTGAATTATGAAATTTTAGATCTTGACTAATTGTATTAAAAAAAATTTTAGAACTAATCATGGTATTTATTTTATAATATAAGAAAGTATTACAAAAAGTGTTTAAAATTTTTAAAAGGGTAATTACAATAATTATTGCACCACATAATATAAGATAGAAGCTTGTTATATCTAAGTCGATAAAATTATTAAACAAAACAAATAGTTTATCTCCTAATACAAAATTGTTATTCATAGGATCGCTCAAATGATTTACCAAAATATAAATGGACCCTAGAAAGGATGCTTCTGTTAATGACAATATTATTGATGTTATAATACTAAAATAAAAAACCCAGTAATATTTGAATTCACTTTTAATATATATATTTCTTAATCTCTTTATGAATGAAATCATCAAATAATAATTAAATTTTTAAGTTAAAAAATTTTCTCAATTTTAAGTTGGGTCGAACATTAAAAAAATAAAATAACTTTGAATTTAATGGTAAATAAAAGCAAAAATTATAAATTATTAATCTAATAATTCTGTAAATATTAGACATTAAATCTTTTTTCATTTTGTGTGGTAGTATTGAGCTTTTGTCCGTAGCGTTAGGGCTATTTTCTAAACAACTAAGCCAATCTTTAGAAATATCTAAATCTTTATAATTTAAATTTACCTTATATTTGGATATTTTTTTTTTTCTAAAACGAAAATGAATATTAGCTCTAGGGTGTAAGGATATGCCTCTATGCAAAATAGCAGGATTGAATACCAGTACATCTCCAGCTTTGGTTGAGACCCAAGTTGAATTTTCTAGTGATGTATGAGGTGTTTTTTGGATTAAGTCACTTTCCTTTATCTCACCAGTATGGGAACCACGAATTACTTGTAAACCTGTCTCATCGTATAAAAAAAGGTTGATTTGCAGTGACTCATTTTCATGATTTATTTTTTCATCTCGGTGCCAGATTCCAACATGTGAAAAATTTTCCGTTATATGTATTCTAGATTTTTCTAATTCTAAATCATTGCCTAAAATTTCTTTTGCTATTTCTAGTATTCTGTAACTTTGGATTAATTTTATAATTGGATTTGTGAGTATCTCTTCGTTAAAAATTAACTCTATACCTGCTAAATTTTTTGAAAAAGAATAATCATCATATATTCTGTAGTATGGAAAATGTCCTTGATTTACTTTATCTTTAATATCTAAATAAGATTGCTGAGCGTTTAATAAAATGTCTTTATTATTAGTTAAAATATTTTCAACTATAAAATATCCATTATCGTTTAATTGTTTTTTATAATGATCATTTAAAATTTCAGTCTCGATCACGATATTTCTTTTACTAGGGATTTTAATTCTTTCAAATTCAAAAAATTTTTATTTTTATCGCTAGAATAACTATAATTTTTTGGACAAGATTTACCTTTCAATCTAATCATTCCATCTTTTTTTAATTTATCGTTAGGGTAGATAATATAAAAATTTTTACATTCAATTGTATTTCTGGAGTCATATATGCTTACCATCTCTTCATGAATTTTTTCACCCACTCTCATTCCTATAATTCTAATTTTTGGTTTTTTTGAAAAAGCCTTAACTAAATCTAATAACCTATAAGATGGAATTTTTGGAACAAAAACCTCACTTCCTCTCATCTTACTTAAACACTCTAATACAAAACTTATTGCATCTTTTACTGTAATGCTAAACCGAGTCATCTCGTTATTTGTAACATCAAAAATATTAGAATCTATGCATTTTAAAAAATTCAAAGCTACTGAGCCTCTGCTCCCAAAGACATTTCCATATCTAACTACTGAAAAGCAAGTTTTTTTACTTCCTCTGAAATTATTCGCAGATATAAATAATTTATCAGAAAGAAGTTTACTTGCTCCATATAAATTTATTGGTGAGGCGGCTTTATCCGTGCTCAAAGCTAATACTTTTTCAACTTTATTATCTAAAGCTGCTTGAATAACATTTTCTGCCCCATGTACGTTTGTTTTTATAGTTTCAAAAGGGTTGTATTCAGCTGTATCAACTTGCTTCAATGCCGCTGCATGAATAACAATATCTACGTTGTCAAAGGCAGTATTTAATCTATCCTTGTCTCTAACATCTCCAATATAAAATCTAATAATTTTTTTATTTTTAGTAATGAAATCTAATTTAGACATTTCATATTGTTTCAACTCATCTCTACTAAAAATTATCAATTTTTTAAGCTTGAATTTACTTAATATAATCTTGCAAAAATTTTTTCCAAACGTGCCTGTGCCACCTGTAATTAAAACTGTTTTATTGTTAAGCATAATAATAGAATACTACTTTTGATTGAGTGAATATATATCTTTAGAGTTATTATAAATCAATCACAAAAAGCTCTTTTTGTATTTAAAAGGCTTTTTGCATAATAAAATTTAGTTAATTAAAAACTACATTAACTTACATAAAAATATAATATTGGGTATAAGCTTTTAAATTTACTATCAATATTTTAAATCATTTTAAATTAAATTTGTATCTACAAAGGAATTTGGGTAGTTAATAAATAATATGAAAATTTTCTGTTTGTTGGGAACTGGAAGATCGGGTGTAGACTTTTTACAAACTATTTTTGATCAACATCCTGAAGTAAGTCACTTACCTGGTGTTTTTTATTATCAAGAGTTTTGGAATAAATTAAAAAAAAAAGATACAAATCAAATAATAAAAGAATTTATAAAAAATCACGAAAGATTTTTTAATTCTAAAAAGTATACAGATGAAAGACATCATCAGCTTGGCAAAAAAAAGAATGAAAATTTTACTGTAAACAAAAAATTGTTTGCAAAATGTTTTACCAAACTTTGCAAAGACCCTAATAATAAATTAGAAGTTTTTATCAATTTACATTTGGCTTATTCTGCAGCTAGTGGTGAAAATATAAAAAAAAAAAGAGTTATACTTGTGAATGTTCATTCAATTGAGCATTTTGAAGGTTTAAAAAATTTCAACTATAAAATTATTTTAAGCATAAGGCATCCAATTTGTAGTCTAAACTCAAGTATTAATCATTGGCTGGCTTTTTCTAAAAAAAATGTAGATTTATGGTGGTTAAACTTTCAAATCAATCGATTAATCAGCTTATTGGATGATTGTATTAAATTAAAAAAAAAAACCTATATAATAAGACTGGACCTACTACATACTCAAAATATAAAACTTATACGAAAGTTGTTAAAGGTTATGAATATAAAATTTGATAAATGTTTAAATCAATCAACTTATCATGGAAAATTATGGTGGGGAGATAAACTGAGTATAAAATTCCTGAATGGCTTTAATAAAAATTTTAAAGACAAATATAGTAAAATAAATTTTTATGAGAAGGATATTGCTTACTTTAATCATTTTTTGAATTTTTATTATTCTAACTATAGGTATAAAAAGATTAAAAGTGTTTCATTTAAAAATTTATATAGATTTTTACCAATAAAATTAGAGATAATTGTTTGGAAGAATTTACTTACAAATTTTAATGTTTCACAAATGCTTTTAATTCCTTATTACTGGTTAAAAAGAATAAAAATGACAAAAATCAAAAGTAAAAAACAATTAAGTAAATATCCAAAACTAATTTGAATTTATGAAGATTAATAAAAAATATGGTATTTGTTTTTATATTATTGGATTGTCAGGATCTGGTAAATCAACTATTGGAAAATTAATAAAAAAAGACATTGAAAAGAAGTATGGAAAAACAATACTCATTCATGGTGATGAGATAAGAGGTATATATAATTTAAAAGGTTACGATAAAGACTATAGGCTAAATTTAGGAAAAAGTAATTCCGACTTGTGTAAACTAGTAACAAAACAAGGAATAAATATAATATTTACTACGGTTGGATTAATTCACAAACTTCAAAAATACAACAGAATAAATATAAAAAATTATAAAGAAATTTATATAAAAGCAGAAATAAAAACATTATTGAAAAAGAAGAAGAAAATATTTTATAAACGTAAAACCAAATTGGTTTGGGGAGTTGATTTAAAGCCAGAATTTCCAAAAAAACCAGATATAATAATTAATAATAATTTTAAAAAAAATGTTAAAAGTTTAAGTCAAGAATTAATTAAAAAACTATAAATTAAAATGAATGGTCTTAAAAAAGTGTTTGACAAAACTGGGTTTTTTACAATTACAAAAGTTTTTGAATTACAGTTCATTGAAAAAATAATTCAAGAGATAAATGACGCAAAAGATGTTAAAAAATATTTTGATAGAAATGGAAAAATAAGAAGGATTGAAAAACTTTATGACAAAGGTGAGAATTTAAAAGTTTTAAATAAAAAAATATTAGATAGTTTAAATAATATATTCAGCAAAAATTTTACTATTTTTAAAGATAAGTATAATCCTAAACCACCAGGTGGTGAGGGCTTTTACGCCCACTATGATGGAGTTTTTAAATTTAAGAATATACAAAATAAGGAAAAGAATGGTTGGTATGAATATACTAATTTTTTTATTAATGTCTTAATAGCCCTAGATCCTTGTAATGCCCAAAATGGCACCATCGAATTAGCTAGTGCAGAAATAAATAATTTTGAAAGCCTTTATAAAAAAACAAAAAAAAATGGCACACCAGATTTAACATTAGATGAAGAAAAAAAATTACAGTTTAATTCTGTTGACTTGGATGTGGGTGATGTATTAATTTTTAGCAACACATGTCCTCACAGATCAAAAAAAAATGCTTCAAATAAGGAACGAAAAACATTATATTACACTTATTCTCTTCTTTCTGAAAAATCTCAATATAATAATTACTTTTTTGACAAAGATAATAGTGGAAATATTACCAGTAAGTCTTTAAGTGGTGATATTTAATAATTAATATGAACAGAAAAAAAGTTTACGTTGGTCTTGCAGTAGATATCATACATGAGGGCCATATTAATATTCTTAAGAAAGCTAATAGCTACGGAGATGTCACTGTTGGATTACTAACAGACGAGGCTATAGCTTCTTATAAAAATATTCCTTATTTAGATTTTAAAAGAAGAAAAATTGTTATTCAGAATATTAAATATGTGAAAAAAGTAATACCTCAAAATACTTTGGATTATGTGCCTAACCTAAACTTACTAAAACCAGATTTCGTAGTGCATGGGGATGATTGGAAAACTGGAGTTCAAAAAAAAACTAGAGAGAGGGTAATTAAAACTTTAAAGAAATGGTCTGGAAAACTAATAGAGCCAAAATATACAAAAAAAATTTCTTCTACAATCATTAAAAGTAAAATATTAGAAATTGGTGCATCACCTCAGAATAGAGTTTCTAGGCTTAAAAGATTACTAACCTCCAAAGATATCGTCCGAATATTAGAGTCCCACAATTCATTGACAGGATTAATTATTGAAAATTTAAAAATTAACAAGAAAAAGATTGATATTGAATTTGATGGAATGTGGTCTTCAAGTCTAACAGACTCAGCAACAAAAGGTAAGCCAGACAACTCTTCTGTTGATTTTTCGTCTCGTATTTCATCATTAAATGACATGATGGATGTAACAACAAAACCATTAGTTTTTGATGCAGATAATGGTGGACAGTTAGAACACTTGCCGTTTTTGGTTAGGTCTTTAGAGAGATCAGGTGCTTCTGCTATTATAATGGAAGACAAAATTGGACTTAAAAAAAACTCTTTATTTAAAAATCAATCTGGAACAAAACAAGATAAGCCAGAAATATTCGCAAAAAAAATTGCACAAATTTGTAAATCTCGTCAATCAAATGATTTTCTTGTAATTGCAAGAATTGAAAGTTTTATTGTTGGAAAAGGATTAGATGATGCACTTAAAAGAGCTGAAATTTATTCCAAAGCTGGTGCAGATGCAATTTTAATCCACAGTAAAGAAAAAACTCCTAAAGAAATATTTTCTTTTGCAAGAGAGTTTAGAAAAAGTAAAAATTTTATACCTTTAGTTTCGGTTCCATCAACTTATTCAAAAGTTTATGAAAAAGATTTAATTAAAAATGGCTTCAAGCTAGTAATTTATGCAAATCAACTACTAAGAGCGGCTTATCCAGCTATGCAAAATGCAGCAAAAACAATTTTAGAAAAAAGTCGAGCTTTTGAAATAGATAAAAAGATTATTCCAATAAAAGAAATTATTAATCTAATTAAAAATGATTAAAGTTAATTCTTTAATCAGTTTGTTAAAAAAAAATAATACTGACTTTTTTACTGGTGTTCCAGATAGTGTTCTCAAAGAACTTTCTACATCATTACAAAATAAAGGTAAAAAGAACCATATAATTGCTACAAATGAAGGCTCAGCTGTATCATTGGGTATTGGACACTATCTTTCTACAAAAAAAACACCCTGCATTTATATGCAGAACTCTGGCCTTTCTAATGCTTTAAATCCTTTAATTTCAATAGCTCACGAAAAAGTTTATTCTATTCCATTAATCTTGGTTATCGGGTGGAGAGGCTCACCAAGGATTAAAGATGAACCACAACATAATGTTAAAGGTAAGATTACAAAACAAATTTTAAAACTTTTAAATATTAAATATACTATTATCAGATCAAATTCTGATCTCAATAAATTTGATAAGCAAATTAAAATTGCAAAGAAGAAAAGTGCTATCGTTGCATGCTTAATAGAACAGGGAACTTTAAAAAAAACTAGAAGAGTAAATAAAAAAAAAGATTTTTATAAACTGGATAAAGAGCTTTTCTTAAAAACACTTTTGCAAACATTGGAAAAAAATACAAAAGTTATTTCTAGCACTGGTTATAATTCTAGAGAATTGATGTATCTAAGAAATAAGTACAAAATTAAAGGAAGTAGTGATTTCTATATGGTTGGAGGTATGGGTCATACAGCTTCCGTTGCACTAGGTTATTCGCTATCAAACAAAAAAAAAACTATTTGCATAGATGGTGATGGATCTTTTTTAATGCATTTAGGTTCCATTAAAACTGCAGGAACTTTTGCCAATAAAAATTTCAAGTATATTTTATTAAATAATAATTCACATGATTCTGTTGGTGGTCAAAACACATATTCAAATGACATAAATTTTGAAAAATTATCAAAAAGTTTAGGTTTTAAAAAGTTTTACTCTATAAAAAATAATGTCAATTTAAAAAAAAATATTAAAACTTTTTTGTCTGAAAAAAAATTAAGTTTCTTAGAGGTAAAAATCTCTAATAGTAAAATTAAAAAATTACCCAGACCTACTGATTTAATTAAGATCAAAAAACTATTCATGAAATAAATGATCAATACAATAGAGGATATAAAAAAATTTATTAATGATAAAAGTTTTAAAAAAATTTTTATACTATGTGGTAAAAAATCTTTTGTTACATCTGGAGCTGAAATTTTTTTTAAAGAATTACTAAATAGAAAAGAAACTAAATTATTTTATAAAAATTCAGAATTACCAATTCTCGGGGAATTAATTAAGATTATTGAGGCTATTAAGAATTTTAAACCTGATTTAATACTAGCTGTTGGTGGTGGGACTGTGATTGACTATGCAAAAATTGCAAATATTGTAGATGTTAGAGATGATCTTGCAGATCTAATTATTAATTATTCCTATCCATTTAAAAAAAAATATACAAAGCTAACTGTTATACCCACTACAGCAGGATCTGGTGCCGAGGTTACTTCAAATGCAGTCATTTATGTGGACGGGATTAAACATTCTTTTGAAAGTGAACTCTTAATACCAGATAATTTTTTTTTAATACCTGAATTTTTAATCTCAGCACCAAATAAAATAAAAGCGTCAGCTGGTTTTGATGCAATTGCTCAAGCCCTAGAGTCCTTAGTTTCTAAAAAATCTAACGATCAAAGTATAGGGTATGCTTCTAAATCTTTGAGAATATCTATTAATAGTTATATTTCATTTCTAAATTATCCTAATTTAAAAAATGCCACTGAAATGAGTATAGCCTCTAACTTAGCAGGAAAAGCAATTAGTATATCAAAGACTACCGCTCCTCATGCGGTATCTTATCCATTTACTTCTTTATTTAATATCAGTCATGGTCATGCTGTTGGGTTATTTTTTGAAAATTTTTTTAAGTTTAATTATGATAATTTAAATAGATCAGAAACTTCTTTTAATCTTAAAAAAAGATTTGATTTAATCTTTGATTTATTTGGGGTAAAAAATATTGATAATTTTAATTCTAAAATAACATTAATTAAAAAACAAGCAAAACTAGAAGATAATCTAAATAATCTTAATATAAATGTTGAAGAGAGTTCTGAAAAAATAATCAAAGGAATCAACTTATTAAGACTTGGAAATAATCCAGTTAAAATTGATGGAAATGATATTTTTAAAATAATTTCAAAAAATAAAACACTAATCACTTAAAATTTGTAGTCCATAAATCAAGCCAGTTGAGCTATTAGTACTGGTCAGCTACACGCATTACTGCGCTTCCACATCCAGCC
>MDTF01017991.1_pt1 | contig 14030 bp, 12 predicted proteins | sample 811191 | NCBI WGS metagenome assembly MDTF01 (sample SAMN05326649, study PRJNA326480) | marine metagenome | isolation source: seawater | place: Southern Ocean | collected 2011
TTATATTCAGACAATCATTTCGTTAAAAGGTTTGAATTTTACCAATTCCATTTTTAATTTTTTTTACTGCTATATGGTAAGAGGCTTTTAGTGCTCCTAGCGATGTTCCTAAGATTTCAGATATATCTTTAAATTTCATATTTTGTTCATATTTCATTTGAAAAACTAACTTTTGTTTTTCGGGAAGTTTTGAAATTAAAATCTGTAATTTAATTTGAAGTTCATCTCCGTCAAAATAAGGGTCTTCTTTTAAGTTATTTGCTAAGGTTTTCATCATTTCCTCAGATGAATTAAAATATTTTTTCGTTTTTAGTTTTAAAAAATTTAAAGACTCATTAGTTGCTATTCTATACATCCAAGTGTACAGCTTACTATCTCCTTTAAATTTTTTAATTCCCTTAAATATTTTAACAAAAGTGTTTTGTAATACATCATCAGCATCATCATGATTCAATACTATTTTTCTGATGTGCCAATACAAGGGTTCTTTGTATTGATTTAAAAGTATATCGAATGCCTGATCTTGAGTTGCCTTATCTTTTAAGCCTGCGACAAGTTGAAGCTCATTTTTCAATTAAATATGTTTAGTATTAAGACAACTAAAGTATTAAGAAATTTAACTAAATGATTGAAGCTTGATTAATTTTGAATAAATACCATTATTGTTAAGCAGCTCTTCGTGTTTTCCTTTTTCGACTATTTCTCCGTTATTCATAACCAAAATTAAATCAGCATTTTTTATTGTTGATAGTCTGTGGGCTATTATTATCGAAGTTCTATTTTTCATTAAGTTTTCCAAAGCATCTTGAACTAACTTTTCTGATTCTGAGTCTAGAGATGAAGTTGCTTCATCTAAAATCATTATTGGGGGGTTATTTAAAACTGCTCTTGCAATGGAAATACGTTGTTTTTGTCCACCAGACAATTTTCCTCCGCTATCACCAACGTTTGACTCAAATTTATCTTCTATTTTTTCAATAAACTCATTTGCATTTGCAATTTTAGCAGCATGAATTATTTGCTTTGAATCTGCTTTATAATTAGAAAGAGTAATGTTTTTAGAAATAGAATCGTTAAATAAAATGGAATCTTGAGTTACAAGTCCAATCAAATTTCTTAGATCTTTTTTTGCTAAATTTTTAATATTTATTCCATCTATTTTAATCTCACCTGAGCTTACGTCGTAAAATCTCGGAATCAAATTAGCAATAGTTGATTTTCCGCTTCCTGATTGCCCAACAATAGCAATAGTTTGTCCTTTTGTAATATTCAATGATAAGTTTTTTAAAACTAATTCTTTTTCATATTTAAATGAAACATTATCAAAACTCAACTCTTTATCAAAACTATTTTTTAAAACAGGGTTAATTATTTCTTTAATTATTGATTCAGTTTCAAGTATTTCAATTACTCTTTCTGCAGCGGCATTACCTTTTTTAATAGAATAAGATGCTTTGCTTAGTGCTTTAGCTGGAGTTAAAACACCATAAGCTAGTCCCATGTAAGTTAAAAAAGCAGCTGGTTTTAGTTGTAAATCAACTAATACTAACTGACCACCAATCCAAAGTAAAACTCCGATGACTGAAATCCCTAAAAATTCGCTTATTGGACTAGCTAAATTTTGACGATTAATTAGTTTATTAGAATAATTATAAAACTTATCATTTGTTTTTTGGAATCTATTAATGAAAAATAATTCGGCTACAAAACCTTTGATAATTTTAAGTCCCTGTATTGTTTCTTCTGTAATTGATAATATTTCAGCTTGTTCTTCTTGTACAATATTGGAAGTGGTTTTTAAAGATTTTCCAATTAATGAAATTATAAAGCCGGAAATTGGTATAAAAAATAATACAAATGCTGTTAATTTAAAGCTGATTAAAAACATCATTAAAATTGTAAAGAAAATAGTAAGAGGTTCTCTGACTATTAATTCAAGTACCGATAAAAATGAATGTTGTATTTCTAAAACATCAGCTGTTATTCTGGAAATCACATCCCCTTTCTTCTTTTTTGAAAAATAGGGTAGTGGTAAGCTGATTATTTTTCTATATACACTTTCTCTTAGATCTTTTAACACACCATTTCTTAGAAATGTAATAAAATACATTGCTATATAATTGAAAAGATTTTTAAAAAAGAAAAGAATTATTATGGTTAAAATAACAAAAATTAATGCTTTTTTAGGATCGTCCCCAGAAAAGGAACTTACTTGAAAATTAAGCCATTCTTCAAGATTATTTCCAAAATTAGATAAGTTATCAAATTCTGGTTTATTATAAGGCCTTTTATTGTCTCCAAACAGAACTTCTAGCATTGGCATTAATGATAAGAAAGACAAGGCGCTAAAAAGAGCATAAAAAATATTAAAAAAAATATTAAAAAAAATATATTTTTTATAGGGAATGGCAAACTTGAAAATTTTTTTTAAGTAAGTCATTTTTTAAAATTTAAACTTTGAAACTAAATTATCAATTTTTTCTTCTAAAATTTGATTTGATTTCTCAAACTTTTCTTTAGAAGCTAATTTCATATTTACACTAAAGTAAAACTTTATTTTTGGTTCTGTTCCACTAGGTCTTGCAGCAACTCTTGTGCCATCATTAGATTCTAAAATGAAAACATTTGATTTAGGAAAATTTAGAATTGATTTTTGTCCAGTTTTAAAATTTGTTTCTTCGGATTTTTCAAAATCTTGAATAAGTTTTAATTTACTCCCTAGCAATTTATCAATTGGTTTGTTTCTTAAATTTTCCATAATTGATTTGATTTCACTAAGGCCTTTGATACCCTTTTTTTCAATGGAGATTAATCTTTCTTTGAAAAACCCATATTTAATGTAACAATCAATTAGATAATCGTGTAAACTTTCTCCATTACTTTTACATTCTGATCCCAGTTCGCAAGCTAATAATGAACTGGTAATCGCATCTTTATCTCTAACAAAATCTCCAACTAGATATCCGTAACTTTCTTCGCCTCCTCCAATAAATTTTTGATTTGGATTATCATGAATCATTTTTGCAATCCATTTGAATCCAGTCAAACCAATTTTAATATCTACGTCATGTGCCTTTGCTATATTTTTAATCATCGGAGTAGAAACCACTGTTGATCCAATAAAATAAGATTGATTTAATTTGCTTTTATGCTTACTTAATAAATATTCGGTTAAAACAACCATTATTTGGTTTCCATTTAAAGTAATGTATTCTCCAGAATTATTTTTAATTCCTATACCAAGTCTATCTGCGTCTGGATCAGTTCCTATAAATATATCTGAATTATTGGCCTTGGCTAAATTTAATGCCATTTCAAGAGCTTCTATTTCTTCAGGATTTGGAGATTTTACAGTTGGAAAATTTCCATTTGGCTTCGCCTGTTCCTCTACAATTAGTAATTGATTATATCCTGCTTCTTTTAAAACTCTGGGACCAATTATATGAGAAGTTCCGTGTAATGGAGTGAAAACTATTTTATAATCTTCTCTTTTTGAATCACCTATCTTTCCATTAATAATAGAATCTTTCACAAAATTATCATCAATATCTTTATCAATTATTTCTATTAAATTTTTGTTTTTTTCAAACTTTATTTCCGAGTAACGAGTCTTGTCTATTTCTGTAATTAATTTTGTATCAATTGGCGGAACAATTTGCCCTCCGTCTTTCCAATAAACTTTATATCCGTTATATTCTGGAGGGTTGTGGGAAGCAGTTAAAACTATTCCACATATGCATTTTAGCTTTAACAAAGCGTAGGAAAGTTCAGGGGTTGGTCTTATCGAACTAAATAAAAATACTTTGATATTATTTGCGCTAAATATTTCAGCAACTTGGTTAGCTAAAAATTCACTTTGATTTCTACAATCGTAAGCAATCACGACTGAATTAACTTTTTTTTTATAATTTTCAGCTATATAATTAGAAATTCCTTGAGTATTTCTTCCAAATGTATATTTATTGACTCTGTTGGGTCCTAAACCTAAAATACCTCTCATTCCGCCTGTTCCAAAACCTAAATCTGTGTAAAAAGAATCATTAAAATCCTCTATATTTTTTTTTTTAAGTTCAGTAACTTTATAAATTGTTGTTTTATCAAATGGGGATTTAGTCCAAATATTATAATTTTCTTCAACTAATTTTAATTCATTCATTCATTCACTTTTTCAGAAATTATAAATTGTTTTTTTATTTTTTTATTTCTTAAAATTATTTCTCCTAAAAATCCTGCAAGAAAAAATTGAGATCCTATTATCATAGTTGCTAATGAGATAAAAAACTCAGGACGTTCTGTTAGTAATCTTCCAGATGTTTCAATTAAAAGTTTATCGATTCCAAGAAATAAAGAAAAAAAGAAACCTATTAATAACATAATAGTTCCGATTAGCCCAAAAAAATGCATCGGACGTTTACCAAATCTATGTATAAACCAAAGAGTGATTAAGTCTAAAAATCCTTTGACAAACCTGTCTGCCCCGTATTTTGTTATTCCATGTTTTCTAGGGTGATGTTTTACGATTTTTTCAGAAATATTTATAAAACCTGCATTTTTAGCAAGTACCGGAATATATCTGTGCATTCCTCCAGTCAATTTAATTTCCTTTATAACAGCTTTTTTATACGCTTTAATACCACAATTAAAATCATTTAATTTAATTCCAGATGTTTTTCTTGCAGCCCAATTAAATATTTTTGACGGAAAATTTTTAAAAATAATAGAATCATATCTTTTTTTCTTCCAGCCTGAAACTACGTCTAAATTATCTATATAAATCTTATTGAATAAACCAGGAATTTCATTGGGATCATCCTGAAGGTCAGCATCCATTGTTATTACCACATCTCCCTTAGCAACTTTAAATCCTGCAGAAAGAGCTTGGGATTTTCCAAAATTTCTTAAAAACTTAATTGCTTTTAGATGAGAAGATTTTTTAGAAAGATTTTTTATAATGTTCCATGAATTGTCTGTACTTCCATCGTCAATATAGATCACCTCATAATTAATATCCATTTTTAAAACTACTTTTTCAATTGTAGAATTTAATTCAACTAAGGAATTTTCTTCGTTTAATAAAGGAATTACTATTGATAATTTCATTGTAATTAAACTATTTTTTTTGAATAATTAATCCTACGATTAGACTTTCAATAAATCCAAAAAATAAAGTTATCATTAAAATAGCAGGATAAGAAAACCAGGTGTAAGGCTTTGCAGCACTTATATATTGATTTAAATCCATGTTAGCTAATGCTTCAGGATATTGTTCTAAAGTATTATTATACGATATTTTCAAAGCTTTATCCATAAAGTCAGGTTCTACAAAATTCGTGAGTAATAATGTATAAGTAACACTCATGATTGCTAATATTAGTGAGACTCCAACGCCTGTTTTAAGAGCTTGACTTAAAGTGATAAAACCATAGTTAGCCTTTTTAAAGGCTATACATGCAATGGTTACACCAACTAATTGAATAGTTCCATTAATAATTTGTGTTGATGTAGAGTTTTCATAGTGTGCATCTAAAACGAACAACATAACTGCAAATATAAGTCCAGTTCCTCCTGTTAGTATTCCATATTCAATCGCAAATTTGTTTGTCTTTAATTCTTCTTTTTCTTCCATAACACAAGATGATTGATCAAGATTTATAATTACAAAAGTAATTAGAATTTATTAATCATCATTTCTATATATGATTCAGTTGTTTAAATAAGTTAACTTTTGTTGCAAGTTTGCAAAAAAGAATTAAATTTGCATCCAATTATTATTGAAATGAAAGTAGGTATACATCCAGAAAATTACAGAATAGTCGCTTTTAAGGATATGTCAAATGATGATGTTTTTTTAACTAAGTCTACTGTTGATGCCAAAGAGACCATAGAACACGAAGGTGCTACATATCCTTTAATCAAACTTGAGATTTCAAGAACTTCTCATCCATTTTATACTGGCAAAACTAAACTTATTGATACTGCTGGTAGAATAGATAAGTTCAAAAACAGATATGCTAAGCTTAAAAAGTAATCTACTTTTTATAGACTCTTTTTAAATTTAATTGGTTAATCGCATTGGTTTCTAAACCATATACATTTTTTTTAGAGAATCTCATTATTTTATCATAATATAAAGGAACTATTGGAGCCTCATCCATAATTAAGCTATCTAGTTCAGAATAAACCTTATTTCTTTTAATTTCAGATTGTTCTATGTATGTTTTAATATATTTTTGATCATATTTGGGGTTATCAAAATGAGTATAGTTAGGTCCGTTAGGAGCTTTATTTTTTGAATAGAAAAGAGATAAATAGTTTTCGGCATCGGGATAATCCGCTATCCAGCTAGCTCTAAACATTTCCAATTTTCCATTTGATTTTGCTTGTCTTAAGCTAGAGGGTGGCATAATATTTATTATAATAGTTATTCCAACTTCTAGAAGCTCTCTTTGAATAAACTCTACAATATCTAAATAATTAGCATCTGTTGATAATTCTAATTCTATTGAACTTTGACCTGATTCTTTTTTATATTCTTCAACTAGTTTTTTTGCTTTTTTTGGTTGAAAATCAAATCCTTTAGTTTTAATTTTTTGATTAAGTCCAAATGGTATAAATCCGTTATTAGCGGGATATCCAATATTATTTCTTAAATATTTCATCATATTAACTCTGTCAAATCCATAATTAATCGCTTGTCTTAACTTTTTAGAATTAATTGGTGAATTTTCCTTACCTAAATAAAAGCCTATATATTCTGTGTTTAAATAAGGTCCGCTCCAAAGATTAATAGATTTAGAATATTCTTCTTTTAAAACTCCGTTATTTTCTAAAAGGTGATCTTTAAAAGAGGAATCTATGGAGTTAATAAAATCAATTTTATCTTGAACAAATTCCATAAATTCACTTTTTTTATCAGGCAATAATGTGATGGAAATTGCTTCTAAGTAGGGCAACGAAATACCCTTATCGTCTTTTTCGAAATATTGATTATTTTTTCTTAGCACTAGTTTAATATTCTCTTCCCATTTTTTAAATTTAAAAGGACCAGTTCCTATTGGGTTTTTACCAAACTTAGTTCCATAATGTTCTACTGCTTCTTTTGGAACTACTGAACAATACTTCATAGATAAAATACCTAAAAAAGCTGCAAATGGTTTTTTTAGTTTTATAGAAAAAATACTGTCATTTAATGCAGAGAAAGCATCTACGTTGTTTAATACCCATGACCCTGGTGATCCTAATTGAGAATCTTTTAATCTATTAAAGCTGTATTCAAAGTCTTGTGCGTTGACAGTTCTTGTTGAGTCTTTTTTAAAAACATTAGATTTATGAAAATATATATTTTTTTTAATCAAAAAATCATAAGTTATTCCATCCTTTGAAATATCCCATTTACTAGCTAAATCTGGTTGAATATTCAAAGAATCGTCCAACTGAACTAAACCATTGTAAAGTTGATTCACTGGCCAAATATTACGTAATGTACTGGAATATATGGGATCTAAGGAACTAATGTTTGAGTGTTCATTATATCTGAAAATACTATTTTCATCTAATTTTAGTTTTTTAGAGCAACTTAAATTAAAGCATAAAATTAATATTAAAAAAATAAACAGAATTAACTCAGACTTTTTGATCATAAGATTTAAACTTATATTTATTAGCTAATTTAAGTTATTCCTTGCCAATGAATAAAAATTTAAAAGTAGCATTGGCTACATTAGGTTGTAAGTTAAATTTTTCAGAAACATCAACAATTTCAAGACAATTTTTGGAACATGGATATGATATTGTGAAATTTGATGAAATTTCAGATATATATATAATTAACACATGCTCTGTAACTGAAAATGCAGATAGACAATTTAAAACCTTAGTTTCAAAATCTTTGAAAATAAACTCAGATGCTTTTATTGTTGCAATTGGTTGTTATGCTCAACTGAAACCAGAGCAGCTAGCTGAAATCAATGGAGTAGATTTAGTTCTTGGAAGTAAAGAGAAATTCAAAATTTTAGATTATTTAAATGATTTAAATAAAAATAATTTAGGAGAGGTTCATTCGTGTGAAATAAGTGAAACAGATTTTTATAAATCCAGTTATTCTATTGTAGACAGGACTAGATCTTTTTTAAAAGTTCAAGATGGGTGTGATTATAAGTGTACATATTGTACAATTCCCTTAGCAAGAGGAATTTCTAGAAGTGATAAATTATCAAATATTATTTCATCTGCAGAATCTATATCAAAATCTGGAATTAAAGAAATTGTATTGACTGGAGTAAATATTGGCGATTATGGGAAAGGAGAGTTTGGTCAAAAAAAACATGATAATACTTTTTTAGAATTAATTTCTGAATTAGATAAAGTAGATGGTATAGCTAGAATCAGAATATCCTCTATAGAGCCTAATTTACTTTCCGATGAAATAATTCATTTTGTAGCAAACAGTAATAAATTCGTTCCGCATTTTCATATTCCTCTTCAAAGTGGAAGTAATGATATTTTGAGATTAATGAGCAGAAGGTATAAAAGAGAATTATATATAGAAAGAGTTAATTATATTAAATTTTTAATGCCAAATGCTTGTATTGGAGCAGATGTAATAGTCGGTTTCCCTGGTGAAACAGATAAACTATTTTTAGAAACATATAAATTTTTACAAAGCTTAGATATTTCTTATTTACATGTTTTTTCATATTCTGAAAGAGATAATACTAAGGCAATAGATTTTTTAAAGATTATTCCAAAACAAATAAGATCTAAAAGAAGTAAAATATTAAGGTCATTATCAGTCATAATGAGAAGAAATTTTTATTCAAATCAGTTAGGAACAAAAAAAAGTATCTTGTTTGAGTCAGAAAATAAAAAAGGATTTATTCACGGTTTTTCTGAAAATTATGTACGTGTTAAGACTCCATGGAGAAAAAAATTAGTCAATACAATAGTTAATTATGATTTAAAAAAAATTTCTAAAGATGGTATTGTTCTAGCCTAGAATTATAAAAAATTAATTATAGTCTGACTCCAATTGGAAGAAGTTCTTTAAATTCTTTATGTTTTTTTATAAATTTTCTTATTTCAGGAGAAGTTGGCATTATTCTTATATTTTTTTCTTTAATTATTTCAAAGACTTCTCTAATAAAAGTATCTTCAAAATTTGAATCAGTATTAGAGTTTGGTATAATTAATTTTGTGAGAAAAATTTTTCTGTCTTGTAGAGCATATTCTATTTTAGCTAAATCTTCTCCAATTTCTACTTCAAATTGACGTAAAAAAGTATTATCACTTATTGTTAGATTTCCCATTTTAATATTTATAGCTAATTTTGTAAGAGATTACAAATATACTAAAAATACATCTTAAAGAAGATGATTTAAAAATATTGCTGATTATGACACATGTTTATTTAATGCCAGGAATGTCAGCTAACTCTTTAATTTTTGAAAAAATAAAATTCCCTTCAAACTTTAGTTTACACTTTTTGGACTGGATTTCCCCATATATAGAGGAATCATTAGAGGATTATGCTAAAAGATTCTCAAAATTAATTATCCATGATAATCCTGTTTTAATTGGTGTTTCTTTTGGCGGGATATTAGTACAGGAAATTTCTAAAATCATAAAAGTAAATAAACTCATAATTATTTCAAGCGTAAAGAGTAATGAAGAATTTCCATTGCACATGAAATTTGGAAAAGTCACTAAAAGTTACAGGCTTCTTCCAATTAAATGGATAAATGATTTTGAATCTTTAATTTCTTTTGTTTTAGGTCCAAAAGTTAAGAAAAGGGTAGGACTTTATAGAAAATATTTATCGGTTAGAGACAGAAATTATTTGAATTGGTCAATTAGAGAATTAATTGAATGGAAGCAAGTTGCTCCATTAGAAAATGTAATTCATATACATGGTTCTAATGATTTAATTTTTCCTACAAAGTTTTTGAAAGACTATGTGGAACTTCCTAAAGGGGATCATGCCATGATTTTAAAAAGAGCTGATTGGATTAATCAAAAAGTCCCTAAAATTATTATGGAAAACTAAATTTTTTTCATTTGTTGTTGCATCATTTTAATTTGATCAGATAGCATTTTTTGTGTATCTATTTTCTTGGCTTCATTTAATAAAGTTGTTGCTTCTCTTTTTCTTCTTTTTTGAATTAGTATTCCCGCCAAGCTCAATTTAGCCATTGCTAAATCATGATTCATTGATAAGCCCAAAGAAATTGCTTTTTTAAAATATTTTTCTGCTAAAGTTAAATTGGTCTGTGATGATATAATACCCTTCAAATAATTATAATAACCTACTTGTTTTTTAGTAAGGGCTCTTTCTGGTTTTTTGATTTTATTAAGCCATTTTTCAGTACCATTAAAATCCTGCTTTCTTAATCTCAAAAATGCAAGCAAAATAATTTCATTTTTAAAATATAAAAAAACAAATATCATCATTAAAAAAATTAGTGCTACTCCGTTACCAATATTATTCTCAGTAAATTGTAATATTGAACAGACTAGTGTTAAACTAGCTAGAATAAGTTTTATATATTTTGGATACATTTTTTTTGTTTTAAGTTTAAAATCAAAGTTAAAAGTTTTTGATTATTACATTTGAGTTAGTTAAAAGATATTGTATATTTGGCCGCAAATTTGAGTAAAAATAGTTAATTAATCGCAATGAAAAGAACTTTTCAACCATCAAAAAGAAAAAGACGTAATAAACACGGATTTAGAGAGAGAATGTCTACGCCAAGTGGTAGAAATGTACTTTCAAGTAGAAGATCAAAAGGAAGAAACAAGATTTCTGTTTCTTGCGAACCAAGACATAAAAAATAAGTGAATAAAATTTTTTAAAATTTAAGGTGTTACTTTTTAAGTAACACCTTTTTTTATATATTTATTAACCAAATTTTTATACGTAAATGCCATTAAGAAAAGATTTAAAATGTGTGCTTATAATAGGTTCTGGCCCTATCATAATAGGACAGGCATGTGAATTTGATTATTCTGGTTCTCAAGCACTTAGATCATTAAGAGAAGATGGAATTATAACAGTTTTGATTAATTCTAACCCTGCAACCATAATGACTGATCCAGTTATGGCTGATCACGTTTATTTAAAACCTTTAACAACAAAATCAATTAAAGAAATTTTATCAAATCATGATATTGATGCAGTATTACCAACAATGGGCGGTCAAAGTGCTTTAAATCTATGTATTGAAGCCGACGAAAAAGGTATTTGGGAAGAGTTTAATGTTGAAATTATTGGAGTTGATATAGATGCTATTAATATATGTGAGGACAGAGAAAAGTTTAAACAACTTTTAAAAAAAATAAATATTCCGGTAGCACCAGCGAAGACTGCTACTTCTTTTTTAAAAGGAAAAGAAATAGCACAAGAATTTGGATTCCCATTGGTTATTCGCCCCTCTTTTACTTTGGGAGGAACTGGTGCATCTTTAGTTTATAAAGCAGAAGATTTTGATGAGTTATTATCTAGAGGATTAGAAGCTTCACCCATTCATGAAGTTTTAATTGATAAGGCTTTGATGGGTTGGAAAGAGTATGAGTTAGAACTTTTAAGAGATAAAAATGATAATGTAGTAATTATTTGTACTATCGAAAATATGGATCCAATGGGAATTCATACAGGAGATTCAATTACTGTTGCACCTGCAATGACTTTATCTGATACAGCCTATCAAAGGATGAGAGATATGGCTATCAAAATGATGAGAAGTATTGGTGATTTCGCAGGAGGATGTAATGTTCAGTTTGCAGTTAGTCCTGATAAAAAAGAGGATATAATTGCAATAGAAATTAATCCAAGAGTATCAAGATCTTCAGCTCTTGCATCAAAAGCATCGGGATATCCAATTGCTAAAATCGCAAGCAAGCTAGCTATTGGTTATAGTTTAGATGAATTAGATAATCAGATAACAAAATCTACATCCGCATTATTTGAACCAACACTTGATTATGTAATTGTCAAAATTCCGAGATGGAATTTTGATAAATTTGAAGGATCTGACAGGACATTAGGCCTTCAAATGAAGTCAGTTGGTGAAGTTATGGGTATCGGTAGATCATTTATGGAAGCTCTTCATAAAGCAACACAGTCTTTAGAAATAAAAAGAAATGGAATTGGTGCAGATGGTAAAGGTTATACTGATTATGAAACAGTAATTAGTAAGTTAACTAATGCATCTTGGGATAGAGTTTTTGTTATTTATGATGCAATTAAAATGGGCATATCATTGGACAGAATACATGATATTACTAAAATTGATATTTGGTATTTAAGACAATATGAGTCACTAATTATTTTAGAAAAAGAAATTTCTAGATTTAAAGTAGATAATATTTCTAAAGAACTTTTGTTAGAAGCTAAACAAATGGGCTTTGCTGATCGTCAAATAGGTCACATGTTAGGATGCTTGGAAAGTGTGGTCCATAAAAAAAGGAAAAGCTTAAACATAAACAGAGTTTATAAACTGGTAGATACTTGTGCTGCTGAATTTAAAGCTAAAACTCCTTATTATTATTCTACTTTTGAAGAATCCATACAATTATCAGACGGTTCAATTACCACACAAAACGAAAGTGAGGTAAATAAGAGAAAAAAAATTATTGTTTTAGGTTCTGGTCCAAACAGAATTGGACAAGGAATAGAATTTGATTATTGCTGTGTTCACGGAGTGCTGGCTTCCTCTGAGTGTGATTTTGAAACAATAATGATAAATTGTAATCCAGAAACTGTTTCAACAGATTTTGATATTGCAGATAAGCTATATTTTGAGCCTGTTTTCTGGGAACATATATATGATATTATTCTGCATGAAAAGCCGGAAGGAGTAATTGTTCAATTAGGTGGCCAAACTGCCTTGAAGTTAGCTGAAAAACTAGATAGATATGGAATTAAGATAATGGGAACAACCTTTCAGAGTTTAGATTTAGCTGAAGACAGAGGAAGTTTTTCTACATTATTAAAAGAAAATAAAATACCATATCCTGAATTTGGAGTAGCAGAAACACCTAGTCAGGCTTTAATTCTTGCAGATGAACTAGATTTCCCCATCTTAGTAAGGCCCTCCTATGTTTTAGGTGGACAAGGGATGAAAATTGTTATAAATAAAGAAGAGTTGGAAGCTCATGTTGTTGATCTTTTACAAAAAATACCTAATAATAAACTTTTATTAGATCATTATCTCGATGGTGCAATAGAGGCTGAGGCAGATGCTATATGTGACGGTAAAGATGTGCTTATAATAGGTATAATGGAGCATATAGAACCTTGCGGAGTCCATTCTGGAGATTCTAACGCAACACTTCCTCCATTCAATTTAGGTAAGCTTGTGATGCAGCAAATTATAGACCACACTAATAAGATTGCCCTAGCATTAAATACTGTAGGATTAATTAATATTCAATTTGCAATTAAAGATGAAGTTGTTTATATAATTGAAGCAAATCCCAGAGCTTCTAGAACAGTTCCTTTCATATCAAAAGCATATAAACAACCGTATGTTAATTATGCGACAAAAGTCATGTTAGGTAAATTAAAAGTTTCAGATATTAAATATAATCCAGTTTTAAAAGGTTTTGCAATCAAACAGCCTGTTTTTTCTTTTAATAAATTTCCTAATGTAAATAAAAGTCTTGGTCCAGAGATGAAGAGTACTGGAGAGAGTATTTTATTTATTAATGATCTTAAAGATGATCAGTTCTACGAATTGTATTCAAGAAGAAAAATGTATTTAAGTAAATAATTTTTTACTTAATTTTAGATATCCTTATATTTTTTTAAAATAAATAATTTGTTATGGAATTTATAATCTTAGTGGTTATTATGGCTGGTTTTGCTTTATTGTATTTAAAAAAACCAAATTTAAATATTGATAAAAACAACTCTAGAATAATTGAATTAGAAAAAAACTTAAGTTTTAAAGAATCATCAATTAAAGAATTAGAGAAAGAGAAAGATATTTTAAATATTCAAATCAAATTTTTAGATGAACTTAAAACCAAAAAAA
>MDTF01011362.1_pt1 | contig 14028 bp, 12 predicted proteins | sample 811191 | NCBI WGS metagenome assembly MDTF01 (sample SAMN05326649, study PRJNA326480) | marine metagenome | isolation source: seawater | place: Southern Ocean | collected 2011
GTGCAATGTATTTTTAAGAAGAAGCTACAGCAGAAGCTCATCTACAAGATTGAGGCAGATATATATTTAGAATGAATTTATTTATTATTTTGCCCTCTAAATAATATGAAAAATATTCTTTTAAAATATAAATACTTATTATCCTTGTTAGTTATTTTTTTTAATTATCAAGTTCATTCATATCCTGCCCAGTCGGAATTATTTGGATTAAGTCAATCCATGGTTCATGTTTGGGTAACTTATGGAAATGGAGTAACCGGCACTGGTTCGGGAGTAGTTATTAAAGAGAATCATGTTGCAACTGATTGCCATGTTTTTGCAGATGCCGAGGGCGTAAATGTAGTAAAGACATTTAAAAAATATGTTCCAATTGCTGTGTATGCTGACTGGAAAAATGATTTATGTATTTTACAGTTTGATGATCTTCCTCTTCCTCCTGTAAAAATGGTTATGTCAAAGCACGTTCAATATGAAAGTAAAGCATTTGCATTAACATTCCCTAATGATAGTCCGATACCACTTCCATCCTATGGGAAAGTAAAAGGTGTTCACCCCTTTAAAGACAGTAATATTATTAGAACTTCAGCAGCTTTCACTGTTGGCTCAAGTGGCGGAGCATTATTTGACTTAGATTTTAATCTAATTGGTATTACAACATTTAAAAGCCCTGGAAAAAGATTGGGATACTTCTATTGTTTGCCTACTGAGTGGATTACAGCCCTACTTGAGACGACTCCTCAATTAGATTTAGTAAGCAAATTTCCACCATTCTGGAGTCTCCCAGATGATGAAAAACCATTTTTTATGCAAGTGATTATGCCGATGCAACAAGATAATTGGGGTAAAGTAAAGCGTATTGCAGACGAATGGATTCAAGCAGACAAAAAACATTCAGATGCTTGGTATTTTTTAGGCTTAGCAGAGCTTAAAATGAAGAATTATTCTAAGGCTGTAAATGATCTTAAAACAGCGTTTAATTTAAACGGCCGTCATCTTGATTCACTTGTTGAGCTATATAAGATAGCTAAGATTCAAGAAGATCAAAAATCGATAGACTGGACGATTGAAAAAATGAACGTTATTGATTCAGATTTTGTTGACTATGAATTACAAAATTCACTCTAATTGGTGCGCCTGAAGAGATTCGAACTCCTGACCCCTTGGTTCGAAGCCAAGTACTCTATCCAGCTGAGCTACAGGCGCATGACTTGTTAAATGGTGCGCCCGAAGAGATTCGAACTCCTGACCCCTTGGTTCGTAGCCAAGTACTCTATCCAGCTGAGCTACGGGCGCGCGAGCCATATTATAACTTAATTTTAAGGATAATTTAGCGAGAAGATTTTTTACTGGGATACTGGAAGTGTTAAAACTGGTCCAACTTTTTCTAAGTTACCAGATTGTAGTGCGCTAATTTGATTAAGAAGCATCAATGTATACTTACTCTCCATATCATTGTCTTTTATGAAAAACCAATGACCTCTATAATTTACCTTTACAGATGCGTTACTAGGCTTTTCTTTCTGGGAATAGACAACAAATAAATCCGACAAAATATCTTGCCAATTAAAATTTCCACCATCTTTTGTTTTAGTCACTTTAACGCGGCTGTTAATAATATCGTCATTAGGGATAAGAATGCCATGAGATAAGAAAAATTGAATACCTGCTAATGACCTTAAATTAATTTCAATGCTTTCACCGTCCATCTCGCTTGAGAAATCAGTTGTTAAGGGAATGATTGTATCTCTAGTTGAAAGATTTAAAGCCGTGAGAAGACTTTTAACTTCCATTGATTCACTAAATTTTTCCTTAATTAGCAAAGCAAGCTTATTGCTGTCACCTTCCAACTGATATCCAAAGCTAACAATATTTTTTTGCTGTAGTTGGTAAAAAATATTGGCTAATACTTTGAACTCTTTATAGGATGGTTCAAAATTAGGCGTAGGGCCAGATGCTTCTGATGCATTATTTACTCCATTAATTTTATTGGTTGTCAGCCTCAATAGCCTTTCAATACTCCACCCCGACCTTGTTAAGAGCAATATAATTTCTGGCTGTATAGGACTTAATACGTTTCTAACATAACTGGAGCCCTGAAGAGGAAGGTAGGTGATGGTGGGTTTTTCACTATAAGATCCATCGCCCCGTAAACCAAAATTATTATCAGCCCCATCAAAAATATTAGCAATTAAATTACCGCTTCGCTTCCACTCAAGCGATGTTGATACGCTATTTACCTCCAAAATTGCAATACTATCGGCATATCTTCTTCTAACTAAATTCAGTAACGTTTCCTCATCGTTAGTATTTGCTAGAACTTTGTTGTATTCATTTCTGCCATTTTCCATAAAATCTGGTCCAAGTTGCGAACACCCAGATAAGAGAGTTCCCATAAGGCATAGCGCTAGGAAAGTATAGAAACGAAATATGATTTTTTTAAGAAATATATGCACAAGAAACATTATAGATGACAGTAAATTTACTTCAAACAAGAATGTTTATTAAAATAGATAAATTTAGATTATTCATTGACTAACATATCTGATAAATCCGTCGGATTAAAAGTCCCGTCATCATTCTTTATAAATCCTTGACGAAATAATGGCTTCTGGTTTTCATCAACAATAAGTTCAGCAATTAATGGGCCTTTATGCTTAAGAATTTTTTTAATATCATTATCAATTAATTCTGGATTTTTTAGCTTGATATAATCAACCTCAAATCCTACTGCCATTTTTTCTATTGATGGCATTTTAAGATTCCAGTCTGGGTGTGTTCCGTAAAGTCTACCCTCTAAAAATTGATTTTGTGTATTTCTAATAGCTTGGTAACCATTATTATTAATTATAATAATTTTTAAATTAATTTGTTCTTGAACTATGCTTTGTAAGTCCTGAATATTCATTATAAAACTTCCATCTCCTATAATGCAAAACATCAAATCATATTTTTCTGTTTTTGCCACTCCAAGCGATTCAGCAAGGCCAGTCCCCATCGCTGAAATTGCAGAAGAACAAATAATTCTATCTTTTTCCTTAAGCTGTGTACTTTGAAAGCCTGCATACAATGCAGTCCCGCCTCCATCTACAATGTAACAGCAAGCATCTTTAACTTGCGTTGATAGCCGCTTTATAAATGAGAAAGAATTTATACTATTTTTGTTGTCAGGCTCATTCCAATTTAAACCCTTATAGCTTTTTAAATTTTTCCATAATTTATTTCCTTGTAAACCAATATTTTTTAATGAGTCTATATAGCTTCTTAGGTCGGCATTAATGATTAGATCAAAACTGATATTTAAATTTTCTAATTGATTTTTGTCGATATTAACAATAATTTTTTTTGCTTTTTTTGCGTAGCTATCAAAAAGGGTTGTTGTGTGTGCGGCTGATAGGTGAGTACCTAAACAAACTATCAGATCTGAATCAAAAATTATTTTGTTTGCACCCCTCTGACCAAACATTCCAATAATACCCATATTATTTTTATTCTCAGAACTCGAATAATCTGCAGCATTCCATGTTGTTACAAAGGGTATGCTAGCCTTGTTGAGTATATCTATAATATCTTCTTGCGTATTTGATAACCTAAGTCCGTAACCAAGAATAAACAATGGTTTTTTTGATTGTGTTATCCAATCTATAGACTGATGAAATAAATTGTCATCCATTTTTATATCTGTATTTATAATATTTTTTTTCTTTTCATGAGAAAGAGATAAATATTTTATATTTTCCCATTGAAGATTTACTGGTAGGTCAATCCAGACTGGTCCTGGCCTGCCAGATTTTGCGATTTTTATTGCTTCTGTCACTGTTTTCTCAAACTCATTTGCGGAATAAATACATTTAGCAAACTTTGTAATTGGTTTTACAATATCGACTATATTTACCTCCTGCACTCCGACTTGCCTGACTTTTTTCCCATATGAGAGTTGATCTGATCTAGCTTGCCCACTTATAAAAATACATGGTACAGAGTCTTGCCAAGCAGCAAGCACCCCTGTGATTGCATTTGTTGATGCTGGTCCGGAGGTAACAATTGCACATCCAAGAGTATTGTTTACCTTGGCGTATGATGCAGCTGCTAGACCTACGGCTTGTTCATGGTGAAGATATAAAACCTCTGTTCCATTATTTTCTAGTGAATCGAATAAATGAACTACAGCACCACCTTGTAAACCAAAAACACATTCAATATTTTCTTCCTGAATAATTTTTGCTAAACAATCTGACAGTTTCATCTTAATATTTTATGAAAGATAATTAAACGAGCTGTAATGGCGAGACTGACCACCATCAACAGGAATTATTGCTCCATGAGAAAATGAAGCTAGATCAGAGCATTGAAAAACAACAACGGGAGCTATTTCACTTACCGAACCAAATCTTTTAAGTGGAGTTCTTTCTTCTAAATATTTTTTAGCATGAGATGGATTAGTTTTTAGAACATTATCCCAATGCCCGCCTTCAGTTTGAACTACCCCTGGGTATATTGCCGACATAACTACATGGCCACCTTCAGTTGCAAGAATTCTCCCCATTGTTCTTGTGTAAACAGTTAGTGAAGATTTAGAAACAGAATAAGTAACTGGGCCGCTATTTTCTAGTCCCGCACATGAAGTAATATTTATAATTCTCCCCCACTGATTATCTTTCATATTAGGAATTAATAGATTACATAAATTTACTGCGGTATAAAAATTTAATTCCATTACTCTATGCCAATCCTCTATGGAGCAATATGGGTCTGCAACATTAAGGGCATGCCCAGCATTATTTACTAGAATTGAAATTGAAAACTTGCTTATTTTCTTTTTAAAATTATCTATCCAATTCGGTTCTAAAAAGTCAACTACAATGCCATGAACTTCAATATTTAAATGCGCGAGCTTCTGCTGTAAATTTTTGATTGGCTTTTCGGAGCGAGATGTTACGATAATATGGACGCCTTCTATAGCTAACTGACATGATATCTCCTCTCCGATACCATTTGCACCGCCAGTAATTAATGCCCATTTATTTTTTATTTTTAAATCCATAAAATCTCTTAAGTTGTAATTGTTGGGATGAGAATTTTTCTAAACTTATTACTTGATAAGTAATTAAAAATAGATCTAGTTGCGCCTTTGGTACTAATCGCAATAATAACGATAGGCTTTTTAATATCCATGTATTTTGAGTCTTTAATTTCAGGTGCTAAATTAATAAATTTTTTATTTATCTTACTCTTATCCCGATCTATAATCTAATTAAATAAAAGTCTCATTCGCTCTATTGCTCCTCGAATCTTTATATCTGATGTCGCAAAACAAAATCTAACATTATCTTTTCCAGCATCACCAAAATAGACTCCTGGACATGTAGCTACATGAGATTCTCGTAAAAGATAGTCAGAAAATTCTAGCCCATTCATTTTTAATCCAGAAACATTCGGGAAAGCATAAAAAGATCCACTAGGATTAATACAACTAATACCGTCTATTGAGTTTAAGCCTGAGACTAGAAGGTCTCTTGAGCTTCTTATATTTTTTATCATCTCATCTGTCTCAGCATGTGGTCCCTGCATCGCCTCAATAGCCGCCATTTGAATAAATGGCGATACACATGATGTAATAGTCTCGAGAATTAAAACCATTCTACGCACTAGCTCTTTAGGCCCCATCAAGGCGCCTATTCTCCAGCCAGTCATAGCATAGGACTTACTAAGGGAATGAGCAACAATAACCCTTTCATTGCAGTGATCAAACGATGATGGTGATAAGAACTCACCTTTTTCGTAAACCAACCGCCCATAAACCTCATCACTCAGTATATAAATATCATTTTTTTCAGCAATCTCATAAATAGACTTCATCTCATCTTTATTGATAAGAGAGCCAGTCGGATTATTTGGTGAATTTATAATAACTAGTTTTGTTTTTTTAGTTACTGCATTCTTTAAATCATCAGGTGACAATCTAAAATTATTTTCTTCGCGGAGGGGAACTCTAACAGGCACTAAATTACATAAGTTTATGATTGAAATGTAACTTACAAAGCAGGGGTCTGTAATTATTATTTCATCTCCAGGGTCTGCAACAGCTATCAATGTTAAATAAATCTGAATATTTGCCCCAGGAGTAACTAGAATCTGTTCCACTGAGGGTAAAAATCCTCTAGATTGATTTATTTTTTTAGCTGACTGCTGCCTAAATTCTTCTAGGCCTTGCGAAATAGTGTAATGCGTATGATTATTTTGAATTGCATTACAAGCTGCATCTTTTACGTTTTGTGGGGTATTGAAATCAGGATCACCAATTTCAAGATGAATAACATCTTTGCCTTGCTTTTCAAGGTTTTTTGCTTGAGCTAAAATTTGGAACATTTTTTGGCCCATTAGATTTTCTGATACTTTTGAAAATTTACTCATAAGGTATTTTGTTGGGATAATATTGTGACAAAATCGTATGACCTATTAGCAGGAAGATCAAGCGAAGAGTTTATTTGATCACCACTAATACCATCAGTTACTTCCGCCTTAATATTTTTGATGCTTTCATACATATCAAGTCGTGTCTCATCTCTCCAGTCACATAAGTGAATCGAGTTAGTATAATTATTAAAGTCTGGACTTTTGATTAATCTATTCAATATAATTAAGTCTGAGCCTTCTGCGTCTATTTTGGCCGTGAACGACTTATTTATGAAGCTATTAATGTCTATGGTTTTAACTATTGTCTCTTCTACATTGCCATAAACATCTTGTTTTTGTCCTTTTATATGATTCCCGTAAGGATTATCTATTAATCTTATAAAGCTTTGTTCACTAAATTTTTCTGATACTGCAGCTTCAATATAACTTGATCTAATAGAGAAATTATGATTTTTTGAAATTGTAGTGCTGTCTATAAATTCCACATCACAGGAATTTTTTTCTAAAAATAATTTTCCAAGTGAATACGTTTTATGATCGGGTTCAAATGAATAACACTGGTAACCGCAGAGACCTGCCACAACAGTATGTAATCCAATATTAGCTCCAATATCAAGGAAAATATTTTTAGACATTCTGTTTTTATAATAGGATAGAAATAAAACTAAATCAGGAGCGCAAAATACATCTATTGTTGATGTCTTTCCTTGTTTTAATAAAGGGAAGTTAAATTCTCCTATGAAGCCTAGTTTTACGTTTATCCATTGGAGCTCAGAATGATGAATAGGTATAGTGCTTGTTAACTTATGGAGCTCTATATCAAGCTCGGCAATTTGACGTTTCATTTCTACTGCATCTAAATTTTTTGGAAATCTATCTATTTTCTCAATAAATCTTGTTAAATCCATTTTATTTGTCTTTCAGAGGCCTAAGAATATTCCGTATTATAAATTAATGTCAATTAGCTTACCACCAATCTAAGCATAAAATATTAATAGTCATAGATAGCCAAAAAATAACCCAAAAGCAATTCTGCCTAGGATAAAATGTTTGATTATTGATTATTGATTATGAAGTTTATTATGAAAATTTTGGTTACAGGCGGTTGTGGTTATAAGGGGCACGTTCTTATTCCTAAATTACTGGAAAGGGGATGTGATGTTATAGCATTCGATATCCAGTGGTTTGGAAATTATTTAATTCCACACAAAAATTTATCAGTTATTAAAGGCGATGTTCGCGATACCGGATCAATTCCACTTGATGGTGTTGATTGCATTATTCATCTATCCTCCATTGCTAATGACCCGTGTAGTGATTTAGACCCTAAATTAACCTGGGAAATAAGTGCTCTAGCCACTATGCAACTAGCAGATAAAGCAAGAAGAGAGGGAATAAAACACTTTATCTATGCATCATCAGGAAGTGTCTATGGAGTTAAGGAAGAGCTTCAAGTAACTGAAGATCTAAAATTAGAACCTATTTCTGAATACAATAAGACTAAAATGGTGGGCGAGCGTGTCTTGCTGAGCTATGAAAATGATATGGTGGTCCAAATTGTACGTCCAGCTACTGTTTGTGGATATTCCCCTCGTATGCGATTAGATGTATCTGTGAATTTATTAACAATGCAAGCATTAACCAATGGTAAAATTACAGTCTTTGGAGGAAATCAGGTGCGCCCGAATATCCACATTGATGACATTACTGATTTATACCTTCATTTAATTGACCACCCAGAGATCACAGGAATTTATAATGCAGGCTTTGAAAATATTTCAATTATGGATATAGCTAAACTAATTACTAAAAGAATTCCTGCAGAAATTTCAGTTACCCCATCAAATGACCCAAGATGTTATCGTATTAATTCTGATAAAATACTTGCTACAGGCTTTAAGCCGAATAAGACAGTTGATGATGCTGTAAAGGAAATAATTCAAAAATATAAAAATAATGAATTAAAAGATGAAAATCGTTTTTATAATTTAAAATGGATGCAACAAACTGTTCTAACAAATAAAAAATAAATGAGTACAACATCAAATAAAAAAGTTTTTTTTGAAAGCTATTCAAAAAAACTTCAGCAGGTACTTGAGTCGTCAGACTGGACTCCTATCGAGGAGTTGGCTGATGATATACAAAAATGCTGGAATGAAGGTCGTCGTGTATTCTTATGTGGAAATGGTGGTAGCGCCGGTAATGCAATTCATCTTGCCAATGACTTTATTTATGGCATTGCAAAAAAAACTGGCGGTGGTTTAAAAGCTATTTCATTATCTGATAACTCAGCGGTAATAACATGCTTGGCAAATGATGTAGGCTACGATCATATTTTTTCTGAGCAATTAGCAGTCCAAGCAGAAGAAAAAGACTTGTTGATTGTGCTCAGTGGTAGTGGCAATTCATCGAATATAATTCATGCCGTTGAGCAGGCTAAAAAAATGCATGTAAAGTCTTTTGCTATCCTTGGTTATAATGGTGGAATATGTAGGGGAATTGTAGATGTACCAATTCATTTCCCAATCAACGATATGCAAATAGCAGAAGATCTTCAGATAATTGTTGGTCATATGCTTATGCAATGGTTATATAACAATCGACCTAAAAAATAATATGCTGAAAAAATCTACAGTATTAGTTTCAGGAATCTTTAATATTCTCCATCCTGGACATATGCGACTTCTAAAGTTCGCTAAGAATTCTGGTAAGAGACTTATAGTTGTTGTAGAAGGAGATATCCATGCAGGTGAGGATGGGTTCATATCAGAAACTCTTCGCTTGGAGGCTATACAGAGTCATAATTTGGTTGATGAATCTTTTATCTCCAATGAGCCAATTGAAAAAATTATTACCCGAATTCAGCCTGATATTGTGGTTAAGGGCAGGGAGTATGAGTTAGTTGAAAATGCAGAATTAGAGGCAGTTAAATCATATGGAGGGCGACTGGTATTTAGCTCTGGTCAGACCTTTTTTTCATCTGTAGATTTAATTAAAAAAGATTTCAAGGAGATTGATTCCCATTCGATTAGCTTACCTAAAGAGTATCTAAAGCAACATAATCTAACAAATGAAAAGCTTATGAGTCGCCTAAAAAAATTCTCAGAATTAAAAGTCTGTGTAATAGGCGATTTAATTATAGATGAATATATCGACTGTCACGCTTTAGGTATGTCACATGAGGATCCATCTATTGTAGTAACTCCTACAGATTCCCAAAAATTTATTGGTGGTGCTGGAATTGTTGCATCTCATGCCTCAGGTTTAGGAGCAAATGTAAATTTTATTTCGGTAACAGGCGAGGATGAATCTAGAAAATTTGCTCTTGAATGCCTCTCAAATAACGGAGTAAATGCAAAATTACTTATTGATGAGACCCGTCCGACGACTCTCAAGCAGCGTTATAGAAGTAAAAGTAAAAGTTTATTAAGAGTGAGCCATCTTTATCAAGGGGCAATTCCAATATCACATCAAAATCAAATGCTTGAATTAGTAAAAAATGAAATTGGAGACACAGATTTATTAGTATTTTCTGATTTCAATTATGGTTGCCTCCCACAGTCCTTAGTAGGCGATATTATGAATATCACTAAAAAACATAAATTATTTGTGGCAGCTGATAGTCAATCATCTTCTCAGATTGGTGATATTAGCCGCTTTAAAAATATGGACCTTCTGACTCCAACTGAGAGAGAAGCTAGAATTAGTACGCGGAATCACGAAGATGGACTAGTAGTATTAGCTGAAAAGTTAAGGCAAGATTCATCTGCAAGAAATATCTTACTTAAGTTAGGCCAAGAAGGTTTATTGGTTTATACAAGGGAAGGTAAAGACGATAGGTCGACAGACAGAATAACAAATCTTAACAGTGTGATTAAGGATGAAGCAGGCGCAGGTGATTCATTATTAATTACAAGCGCTATGGCAATGGCATGTGGGGCAGATATTTGGGAAGCGGCATGCCTTGGTTCATTAGCTGCTGCGTTGCAGGTTGGAAGGGTTGGAAACACACCGCTAAGCATCGAAGAGTTTCTTCAGGTTCTTAATTAAGTAATTTAAATAAAATATTAATTTGTTCGAAATCCTATATAGACCATAAAAATGAGAACAATACTTCTAGCAGCTGGATTCGGTAAGCGATTATTGCCGGTAACTAAAAATATCCCAAAGTGCTTAGTCCCTATAAAAGGAACCCCACTTTTAGAAATTTGGCTAACACGATTAGTGGCATCTAATTTAGGACCTTTTCTTATAAATACTCATTACCTTTCAAGGCAAGTTGAGTCATATATTATCGGTAGTCGGCATAGCAATAAAGTAACAATAGTTAATGAACCAGTACTTTTGGGAACGGCTGGAACATTAATTAAAAATTTAGATTTTTTTCAAGGTGAGGATGGTTTATTAATTCATTCAGATAATTATTGTATGGGTGATTTAAGTGCTTTTGTTGAGGCACATCAAAATAGACCAGAAGAATGTTTGTTAACAATGATGACTTTTCGGACTAATGACCCATCTTCATGCGGAATTGTTGAATTAAACCAACAGGGAGTAGTGACCAATTTTCATGAAAAAGAGTCTAATCCCCCAGGAAATTTAGCGAATGGAGCCGTATATATATTATCTGCTGAATTGATAGAAATGATAAAAAAAGAGCTAGTTAACGCAAAAGATTTTAGTACAGAAATTCTTAATCATTTAGTTGGTCGTATTTTTACCTATGAAACAAAAGAACTATTTATAGATATAGGGACTCCAGAAACATACAAAAAAGCCAATCACTAATGCGTAAATTTCTTCTATTAAAATTTATTAAAAATGTTCCATAGCAATTAAAGGACGAAAAACTTGTCCAGTTTCAAGGTCGTTAAAGGCTTTATTAATATCTTCTAACTTATATCGTTTAGTAACAAGGGCACCCAAAGGAATATCTTCTTTTTGGAATAAAGCATGGATTATTGGTATGTCCTGATCTGGCATAGAAGCACCCCCCCAGCTGCCCTCTATAGACTTTCCAGAAATCAGCTCATGGGGAGCTATTCTAATCATTTCACCATCAGGTGGATGAGAAGCAAAAAGTAGCTTGCCACCATTTTTTCGAATAAGAGAAAAACCTAATTCAATGGTAGTAACTTTACCAGCAGATTCAATGCATCTATCAGCACCACCATCCGTCAATTTCTGTATATCTTGTTTTATATTAGGACTCATTGAATTGAAAATATGTGTTGCACCTAATTCCTTAGCTAACGACAATTTTTCATCAGAAATATCAACTGCAATAATTGTTCTTAAATTTAGTGCTTTTAATGCCATAAGAGCAGATAGACCGATTCCCCCCAGACCAAGAATAATAGTAGATAGATCAATAGATGGCTTTAATTCATTTAAAACCATACCAGCACCAGTAGGTAGGGCACATCCAAATAGCACTGCAATATCAAAAGGAAGCGATATAGGTTTTTTTACTAATCTATTTTCAGAAACAATTGAATAATTAGAAAAAGTGGTCACGCAGCCTGAATTTATTATTTGATCACCGCATGTATATTTTGCCCCAGAAGCCTCCAGACCATCTCCCTTAACCCAACCTAAGATTACTTCATCTCCAGCTTTTATTTTAGTGACACCTTCACCAATCTCTTGAACAATACCAGAGCCCTCATGGCCAAGAAGATGAGGAAGCCAATTATCCGCACCTCTTTTACCCTTAGCTTCCATAAGCTGACTGCGACAAACCCCACTGTATAAAACCTTAACTAGTACCTGGCCGCGAAGTAGGGGTGGTGTATCTATTGATTTAATTGATAGTGGTTTTCCCAGCTCCTCTAAGACTGCAGCATTAATCTTCATTTTTATTTTTCATTTCATAGGTTAAATAATTATTAATATAGTGAACCAATCCATCGTCTATGGAAGTCATTCTAAAATCTTTGAATTTATTTGATAGGGAGCTTGTATTAAATTGTAACTTCAAAACTCGGTTACCCTCTATTTTATTTTGTATATTAATGTCGACTTTAAAATTTAGTGTGGAAACAATTTTTGTAGCAATAGCAGATATAGTTTGACTCTTGCCTGTAGCTATATTAAATATTCCAATTATTTTATTATCAACTATCTTCTCAACAATACGAGATATATCATCAACTAAAATAAAATCTCTCTCGATATCGGGGTAGGAGGTTATATTAATCCTTCGGCCATCAATAGCAGATGATACCAATCGATTAATCGTACTTTTTGACGTATCACCTTTTCCATAAACCCCACAAAGCCTGAGTATTGTTAAATTAAATCCTTTTATGCCAGCTTCTTTTTTTAAAATAATCTCACTATCTAATTTTGCTTTGGCATAAAAATCATTTGGATTGACTGAATTTAACTCACTAATTGGTAAAATTGGATCAAGCCCGTAAACATCTACAGTACTAAAAAATATTACATGCTTAGCACTGCTAGGTATTACCTTTAAAAAGTTTTCAATAATTTTAATATTCTTATCATAAGATCCGCTGTCATTAGAAGCTAAGCGGGTTACGGCTGCAGAAATAACAAAGGTAGACGAGGGTGGAATACTTTTAAATAAAATTGATAGTTTTTTTAAGTCTAGGAGGTCACATATTTTTCTATCAATAAGATTGACGTGGTGATATTTTTTTTTAAAATACGAGATAATATTTTTACCAAGAAAACCACCACCTAAAACTACAATTGATTGATAATTATTTTTTTTACTCATTTTTAAATTGCACTTAAATGCACAGTATTACCCAGAGCTAATTTTTTTCTAAATAACCCTGACAGAAATATTATCAATTGTATCCTTTATTTTATGGGATAAATTTTTGTCTAATATTTTTGGATCGGCTTTTGGAAGTAAGTATCCACACCTATTGCAACCGCCTACAGTTCCTTCTGCACGAATTTTATCCTTAAATTCTTGGAATGTTTTACTAGATATAATATCGGCTAACTTTTGCTCTTTAACATTACCCATTTTTATTGCCATGCACGGAAAAAGATTTCCATCGACATTAATATGAACACTCTCCCACGGAGCTTTACATGCTTTAAAGTCATTTACATTATGATTGCCATTATTAATGAATCTTAAATCGACATCATCGACAGGTTTGGTGCTATTAAGGTCAACAACTTTTGGATGCACGAAACATTTTTTATTCATAGCAATATTATATTCCCTAACTTTTTCTAGCTCACTTAATATCGTTGGGAGATTTTTGTAAACATAGGCTTTCGACTCATGCATCATATTTTCTAAAGGAAGCATATGGTCGGCATACTGAATTGATGATCCTTTTAATAGCATAAAGCTATGAGTGTCACATTTAAGACTCTCAATACAATACTTATGAATATCAAATAAATCACCTGCATTCTCATCAAGAACAACAGTTTTTGAGTCTAGTACTGTTTTTGACCCATATTTGTCTCTTTTTTCACTAAAGCGACGCATTAATTCTTCTGCTTTAACCCATTGGTCAGGAACAACGTCCCTGACAATATTTCCAATATCATCAACCGATATTGAAAGTACTTTAAAATTTGGCGTTGACAAGAGTAATTCAATAATTTCATCGGTGAGTA
>MDTF01016182.1_pt1 | contig 14023 bp, 12 predicted proteins | sample 811191 | NCBI WGS metagenome assembly MDTF01 (sample SAMN05326649, study PRJNA326480) | marine metagenome | isolation source: seawater | place: Southern Ocean | collected 2011
AAACGATAAAATAGGGTTTTTACAAATGAGTGACGTAATTGAGGAGTGTATGGAATCGGTTAAGTTAATCGATCAGCCAACGCTAAGTGATTATGTGAATACAGATAAAGAAACAAGAGAAATTACGCAACGAATTATTGGAAAAATATAATGGAAATTTTCACAAAAGCAGTCAGTTTAATATTTAGTCTTTCAATTTTAGTAGTTCTTCATGAACTTGGGCACTTCATCCCAGCTAAATTATTTAAAACGAGAGTTGAGAAGTTTTACCTTTTCTTCGACCCATGGTTTTCTTTGGTCAAAAAGAAAATTGGAGGAACAACATATGGAATTGGATGGTTGCCGCTAGGTGGTTATGTGAAAATTGCTGGAATGGTAGATGAGAGTATGGATAAGGAGCAGATGAGTAAACCTGCTGAGCCTTGGGAATTCAGATCTAAACCAACTTGGCAACGTTTAATTATAATGGTAGGTGGGGTTGTGGTGAACATTCTTTTGGCTATTGTCATATACTCAATGATTTTATTTACGTGGGGTAAGGATGTGTTACCAAATTCAAGTGTAGTTGATGGAATTAAGGTTGATCAAACTACTTATAAACATGGATTTAAAGATGGAGATAAATTAAAGGAGGTTGATGGTGAAACTGTTTTTTTATTCTCTGAATTTAAAACACGCATCTTGTTGGATGACGCCAAAACTGTTTTGATTGGTAGAAATGGAAAGGATACCTTGATTAATATTTCTCAAGATTTAATTGGAGACGTCTTAAACAATAAGAGCAGAATGTGGAGTCCATTGGTTGGATTCACGATCAATAGCTTTACAGACAATTCACTAAATAAAAATGGTGAATTGCAGGTGGGTGATCAGGTAATTGCAGTTAATGGTAAAGAAGTGAAGTTTTTTCAGTTATTTGCTGCTGAAGCACAGAAACATAAATGTGAGGAAATTGATATGACAGTTCTTAGAAATGGAACTGAATTAGTTGTTAAAGCGAGTGTTGATCATCTAGGTCATATCGGGGCACATAATGTTGAGTTCGACCAATTGTTGAAGTTGGAGAAAAAGAAATACTCTTTTATCGAATGCATTCCTGGTGGAGTAAACGAAATGGCGGTTACGCTCACCAATTATGTTAAACAATTTAAATTGGTTTTTACGCCAGCTGGAGCATCTGGGTTAGGTGGATTTGGAGCTCTGGGAGGATTGTTCCCTAGTTCTTTTGGTGCTGAAAATTACTGGGAAAGCTTTTGGGGTATTACAGCATTGCTTTCTGTTATTTTAGCTTTTATGAATATTTTACCAATTCCAGCTTTAGATGGAGGACATGTAATGTTCCTGTTATATGAAATGATTGCGCGTAAAAAGCCAGGAGAAAAGTTTATGGAATACGCTCAAATGAGCGGAATGATTTTACTTTTTGGTTTGATGATTTTCGCGAATGGGAATGATATATTTAAAATGTTTAGTGATGCGGACGATGCACCTAAAGACTGTGTAGAGTATGTTTCTTCGCAGCCTAATAGCTAAAGTATACTCTAAAATAGATCACCAAGTTTTAACTTTGAAAGCGAAATAAAATGGCAAAAGGAATTATTCACGACCTATCAGATAAGGAGCAAGAAAAGGTGATTTTGGTGGGTGTTATCAGTCAAACACAATCAGTTGAGGAAGTTGAAGAGTATCTTGAAGAATTGGCTTTTTTGGCAGATACTGCCGGAGCTACTGTTGTAAAAGTTTTCACTCAGAAACTAGAATATCCCCACCCTAAAACATTTGTTGGAAAAGGGAAAATGGAGGAAATTGCAGAATACATTCAAGCTAATTGTGTTGATGCCGTTATTTTCGATGATGAATTATCTCCATCTCAAGTAAGGAATATAGAAGAACTTTTAGATAGAAAGGTTGTAGATAGAAATAATTTGATTCTTGATATTTTTGCAAGTAGGGCACAAACAGCTCACGCAAAAACTCAAGTTGAGTTGGCTCAATATCAGTACTTATTACCAAGATTAACTAATTTATGGACACACCTTTCCCGTCAAAAAGGAGGTGTTGGAATGAGAGGTCCAGGTGAAACTGAAATTGAAACAGATCGAAGAATTGCCCGTGATAGGATTGCGCTTTTAAAAGAGCGGTTACTAAAAATCGACCAGCAAAAATCGACACAAAGAGGAAATCGTGAGCGGATGATTAGAATTGCTATCGTTGGTTATACAAACGTTGGGAAATCAACAATCATGAATGCGATCAGTAAAAGCGATATACTCGCAGAAAATAAGCTTTTTGCTACGCTAGATACTACAGTGAGAAAGGTTGTAATAGGTAATTTACCCTTTTTACTTTCGGATACAGTTGGATTCATTAGAAAATTACCGCACAGTTTAGTAGAATCTTTTAAATCTACTTTAGATGAGGTAAGAGAGTCCGATTTACTAATCCATGTTGTAGATATTTCGCATCCAAATTTTGAGGATCATATTAAAGTTGTAAATGCAACTATCAGTGAAATTGACAAATCTGATAAACCAACCTTGTTAGTTTTTAATAAGATTGATGCTTATAAATGGATTGAGAAAGATGAAGATGACTTGACTCCTAGATTAAGAGAGAACTATTCCTTAGAAGATCTAAAAAATAGCTGGATGGCAAAAGAGAACGAAACTTGTTTGTTTATTTCTGCTACGAACAAAATAAATTGGGAAGAGTTTAAATTAGAAGTTTATAAAAAGGCAAGAGGGTTGCATATTAAAAGGTATCCTTACAACGACTTTTTATATCCAGATATTCCATACTAATCAAACTACTAATTCGGTAGGAAGGATTAAACACAACTTATATTTTTGGAAAAAAAGCTGTTTCTTTTTTCCAAATTATAATTTATTTAGATTTTAATTTCGTTCAATAGCGATTTACTGTCCAGCACTCGGAGCAGCAATACTACCACCAGTTAAGTTTTCTAAATCTCTATCGAAAAGATATAAACCCCCTTTATCGTTTCCAATTAAGTTAATTCTATCCATAATACTCCTTGCAGTAGCTTCTTCTTCGATTTGCTCACTCAGGAACCATTGCATAAAATTGTGCGTTGTATAGTCTCTTTCTTCTAAACAAACATGAACTATGTCGTTAATTTTTGCTGTTATATTTAGTTCGTGAGAGAGTAATAACCTAAAAACATTTATCAGCGATTCGAAATCTTTGGGAGGACTATTTAATTGGGAAATTATTGCAGTACCTCCTCTTTCGTTAACATACCTAACTAATTTTAACATGTGTGTTCTCTCCTCGTCAGCTTGCCTGTATAAAAACTCACAAGTACCACCAAAACCTTTGTTTTCAGCCCATGAAGCCATTGCTAAATAAAACTGAGAGGATTGCCCCTCTAATACGATTTGATTGTTTAACGCTGCTTCAACTTTTTCTGAAATCATTTTTTCGGTTTTACTTAAAGTTAGCGATTACTTTCTCTTTAGTCAAAAAAAAACCCTTAATTTTATTTAGTATCATTCCTTATATTTGTTTTGCGAATGGACAAGAAGTATAATATTGATCAGGTTATAAAATTAATAGGCGGGAAAATTATCCAAAAAGGAAAGCTTACAGCCCTCGTTAATCATTTATTAATTGATAGTAGAAGAGTTTTCTCTGCAGAAGATTCAATTTTTATTGCTGTAAAAGGAGATAGACATGATGGGCATGACTTTTTACATGAAGCTTATCAGAAAGGGATAAAAATTTTTTTAGTTCAAAAAAAGATAAATTTAGATTTGATTCCCGAGACTTGGGTTATAGAAGTTCCTGATACGCTTTTAGCATTACAGAATATCACTCAAAAACATCGAGCGAATTTTAATGTTCCAGTCATTGCAATTACGGGAAGTAATGGAAAAACGATTGTAAAGGAATGGCTCTATCAATTATTAAAGGAGGAAACCCATATTGTTAGAAGCCCTAAAAGTTATAATTCTCAAGTTGGTGTTCCATTAAGTTTATGGCAAATGGATCAATCTCATGAAATGGGAATTTTTGAAGCAGGTGTTTCAAAAGTTGGGGAAATGGGAGCACTTGAGAGAATGATTAAACCAGATCTTGGAATAATCACCAATTTAGGAAGAGCACATGATGAAAACTTTGAAGATTGGGATGAGAAAGCAAAGGAAAAACTAAGGCTGTTTGAACACGCAAAAGCTGTGGTTTATTGTAAAGATTATATCCCAATACACAATATTATTTCTAATAAAAAGCGATTTTCAGAAGTAAACTTATTTACATGGAGTAAAAAAAGTCCCGCTAATTTAATGATTGGTAAAATTAAAAAAACGGACTCTAGTACTTCTATTCAAGCTGTGTATAAAAATGAGTTTTTAAGAATAAACATTCCTTTTACTGACGATGCTAGTATAGAAAATGGAATTAACTGTTGGGCAACATTACTCTTTTTAGAGTACAGTAATATATGGATTGATTCTAGAATGAAAGTGTTAGCTCCTGTTGCAATGCGTTTAGAATTAAAAGAAGGTATAAATAACTGTTCAGTAATTAATGACTATTATAATTCGGACTTAGGTAGTTTGGCTATTGCGTTGGATTTTATGATTCAACAGAAGCAAAACCCAAACAAAACAATCATACTTTCAGACATTCTTCAAACAGGTAAGTCAGGGGAAGATTTATATGAAGAAGTTGCTAAATTATTACAAAGTAAAGGGGTTCAAAAAATTATAGGGATTGGCCCTAAAATTAAACAGCAGTCTGCACTTTTTAATCATACAGCTCAATTTTATAACTCAACCACTGATTTCATTAAATCAATAGACGTATCTACTTTTAACAATGAAACTATTTTACTGAAAGGAGCTCGACCTTTTGGGTTTGAGGAAATAAGTACTCTTTTCCAAAAGAAGGTGCATGAAACCGTACTTGAAATAAATTTAAATTCGATTGTAAATAATCTTAATTTTTATAAAAGTTTATTGAAGCCAAAGACAAAAGTAATGGCGATGGTAAAAGCTTTTTCTTATGGAAGTGGTTCATTTGAGATTGCAAACTTATTACAGTTTAATAGAGTTGATTATTTGGCTGTGGCCTTTGCTGATGAAGGAGTGGAATTAAGGAAAGCGGGGATTACATTACCTATCATGGTAATGAACCCAGAACAGCAAGGTTATGACTTAATGATTCAATATCATTTAGAGCCTGAAATATATAGTTTTAGAGTTTTAAATTTGTTTGAAGAAGCTTTACAAAGAAATGGTTATAATGAGGCGAGTGGTTTTCCCATACATCTCAAATTGGATACAGGAATGCATCGATTAGGATTTGAAGAAAGGGACTTACACGAGTTGATTATTCGATTAAAAAATAAAAGAAAAATTGCTGTAATTAGTGTTTTTTCACATCTTGCCGCCAGCGATGAGATGCATCATAAACAATTTACTCGTGAACAAATTGATTTATTTAATAAATTAAGCAGTAAGATTATTGAGTATTTAGGAGGTGATATATTAAAACATATTCTTAATTCTGCTGGAATTTCTAGTTTCCCAGAAGATCAAATGGATATGGTTAGATTGGGCATTGGGATGTATGGGATCAGTCCGCTTCGTGATCATCAAGAAAAATTAGAGTTGGTTAGTGAATTAAAAACGACTATTTCACAAATTAAACAAATATCGGCTCATGATTCTGTGGGATATTCACGGATGGAAAAATCCACGAGAGATATAAGAATAGCAACAGTTCCAATAGGATATGCGGATGGTTTGCGGAGAAGTTTAGGAAAGCGAAAAGGATACATGCTTATTAATGGGCAAAAAGCACCAATTGTTGGAAATGTATGCATGGACATGTGTATGTTAGATATTACTGATTTAGATGTGGAGGAGGGTGCTGAAGTAATTGTTTTTGGAAAAGGACAATCTATTCAGCAATTTTCTAAATTAATGGATACTATTCCATATGAGGCACTAACTGGAATTTCCCCAAGAGTTAAACGAATTTATTACCAAGAATGATAAAGTTCTTAATCACCCTTATATTTGTTCCTTTTTGCGTATTTGCAGGCAATGGTGACGTTGGCAAATTACTTTCATTGATTCCTTCTAATAAGGTAGGTACGCCAATTTATTTTGCAAACCCGATGGAACCTCAAATTTATTTGGGACATAATAACATACAATCAAACACGTACATGCCTTTTCAAGGAATGGTGCCTTTTGGAATAGGAGGAAAAAAGCAACTTTATAAAAAACATAATTATGAAATTGGATTCTCCACAGTTGTCCACGGTCAACTGGGGTATCGAGAAGAAAACGGCCCCAGCCTTAAAGGAACGAGGATCAGTTTATTAAACACGGATTTTTTATTAAACTTTTATTATACACGAAGGATAAAAAAGCACTGGAAAGTTAAAATAGAAACTTTTCATCGATCCACGCATTTGGGGGATGATTTGGTATTACTAAATGGCATTACAGCGATTAATTATTGGAATATAGACGAGAGTTCGTATGAAGAGCTGAATATTTTATTAAATAGATCATTATTATTTAATACTATTAATTTATATAGTTCTGTTGGATATAATTACAGAAAGGATTCTCCTCGAGAAAAATGGACAGTTAATTTTGGCGGTCAATTCGATGCTGCGATAATTCCTGTTTTACGCAGATTTGTCCTAGGTTTTGATATCCGTTGGCTGGAAAATAATAATTGGAATACTGCGGTAAATAAATCAATAGGTTTTAAATTAAACAAAAAAGGAAGTGTGAAATTAATGGTTCATCATTATTCAGGTAACATTTCATACAGTCGTTATGAAAGTATTTTAACACAATCTTATTGGCGATTTGGAATATATTTCGATTCAATCTTAAAATAGTAATTTCATGTTTGTAGATACACACTCCCACCTTTTTAGTGAAAAATTTAATGATGATAGACCTGGCGCTATTTTGCGTGCAAAAGAAAATGGGATCGATAAAATATTATTACCCAATATAGATTTGGAGACAATTAATGCCATGCATTATCTTGAAGATTCAGACCCAAGTTTTTTTAGATCTATGATGGGAATTCATCCTTGTTATGTAAATTCAAATTATGAAACTGAATTAGAAATAACAAAGCAATGGTTTTTAAAAAGAGATTATTGTGCAGTAGGTGAAATAGGAATTGATTTGTATTGGGAAAAAACACTCCAAGCGCAACAGGAAAATGCTTTTAGAATACAATTAAAACTTGCAAAAGATTTAAAGCTTCCCGTAGTTATTCATGCCCGAGATAGTTTTCCTGAGATTTTCAAAATTGTAGAAGAAGAAAATGATGAAAATTTAACTGGCGTGTTTCATTGTTTTATAGGCGGTAAAGAAGAAGCAGAAAAAATAATGAGTTTTGGAGGTTTTAAAATGGGACTTGGAGGGGTACTAACCTTTAAGAAATCAGGATTAGATAAAATAGTTGCTGATATTCCTGTAGAGGAATTTGTATTGGAAACTGATTCTCCTTATATGGCTCCAACACCGAATCGAGGAAAAAGAAATGAATCTTCGTTCCTTTTGCATATTGCTGAAAAATTGGCTGAAATTAAAAAATTGTCTTTAAAAACAGTTGGCGAAATCACAACACAAAACGCTAATCAGCTTTTTAATTTGTAACCAATTTGGAAAAGGTTGTTCTATAATAAAATTATGATAGTACTAGACATTTTGGATTCGATCTATTTAAATATAAAATCTAGGGAAATTAAGTATTAGTAAACAGGTTGTGGAACTTAAAAAAGTTTAATAATAGTAAAAAAGTTTAAAAGATGAGAAAAACAGGGGCATTAATTGTAGCGGTAATTATTTTGATTTTAACAGCTGGAGCATGCAACAGTAAAATAGTAAAAGAAGTAAACGTTGTTGGGAATTGGGAGTTTGAAAAATACGTTCCAGGGGCAGCAGTATTGAGTCCGCAAAGCAAAGCGATGGTTGAAGCTATTGTATCGGTATTTAAGGATTGTAAAGTGAGTTATTTAGCAGATGGTAAGGTTGAGATGTCGAGCCCAGTAATCGGAATTAAATCAGGAACTTATACTGTGACTGATGGAAAACTTGATCAGCAAATGGGAAAAAGAACTCAATTTATTTTACATGTTAAAAATGAGGGAGAAAAGTTAGTGGTTTTATTTAATGAAGATGATACTGAAAATATGGGGAAGATTTTCTTAGTAAGCAACAGGAATTAATTCCTGTTGCTTACTAAGAAACAGAGGCACGAATAGTATTTATTATATTTTGCTTCTCTTCTTTTTTGCAATAGCAATTCTAGCCATATCCCATTCTGTTTGTGCTATACATTTAGATAGTATAATGATGTCTTGCGCTGTGGTACAAAATAAGTAGTTCAACTCCTATTAGGAATGTATGAAAGTGAAATTAATCTTTATGGATTGGTGAATCGCATTAAATTTCTAGCCGTTAAAACGGCACCCTATTTCAAATGGTTTCCAAAGTTCAAATTGAATCATTCATTGGTTGAAGACAATTATGTGTTTCGGTTGCCATTTAAATAATTACAGTTTCAGGTATGTTCAGAACGGAATTTAATATAAAACGTTAGACGTTTATAATTGGAAAAGTATCGGTTATTTTACCCTACAATAATTATTATACTTTTGTAATTTTATTTAGACAAATCTTTCCCTATATTTAATCTTTGTGAGAAACATCATAAAATACTTACTTCAAGGGGTATTGTTAATTGCTCCCTTAGCACTAACAATTTTAATACTAGTAAAAACTTTTACTTTTTTAGATTCGCTGCTGCCAAAAACATTGGTTATTTTTCAGGATATAACCATTGGGGATCTACCAGGTTTAGGTATTTTGGTGTTGGTTGCAATTTTGGTGTTCTCTGGATTTTTAGGAAGTACATTTATTGCTGCCCCAATTCAAAATTATTTTCAAAAATTATTAAGTAAAGCTCCACTTATTAAATTATTATATGGATCAGTACGGGAATTATTAGGTGCGTTAGTAGGAAATAAAAAAAAGTTTACAAATCCTGTATTAATTAAGGAAAATGAGCAATCTAACTTAAATAGAATTGGTTTTATTACTCAATATGATTTAAGTAATTTGGGCATTAAAGAAGGATATACTTCTGTATATATTCCGCATTCTTATGCTATTTCAGGAATGTTATTTATAGTCGAGAATAAATATTTAACATCGTTGGATGCTGCCCCAGTAGATGTAATGAAATTTATAATTTCAGGTGGGGTTTTAACTAAAAAAAATGTCGAGGATAAGGACATTAATTAGAGAATAAAGAAAGCTGTTGATATTTTAAGCGCTAAAATAGCTACGTTTTTTAACAAGTAAATTTGTATCATGTTTACAGGAATTATTGAAGGATTAGGTAGAGTTAATAAGATTGAAAGAGATGGAGATAACGTTAATTTTACATTAGCGTCTGATTTTTCGAATGAACTTAAAGTCGATCAAAGTTTATCGCACAATGGTGTTTGTTTGACGGTTGTTGAAATAAGTGGTAAAGAATATACGGTTACTGCAATAGATGAAACACTGAAAAAAACTAATTTGGGAGATTTAACTGTTGGAGCTGTTGTAAACCTAGAAAGATGTATGAAGCTGGGTGATCGTTTAGACGGTCATATTGTTCAAGGGCATGTTGATCAAACTGGAAAGGTGGTGTCTTTAGATGAACTCGATGGGAGTTGGAAGTTTACATTTGAATACGACTTATCAGCAAATAATATCACAGTTGAAAAAGGAAGCGTAACAATAAATGGTGTAAGTTTAACTGTTGTTGACTCTGGAGATAATACATTTTCAGTATGTATTATTCCTTATACTTTCCAGCACACTAATTTCCAGGATTTTAAAATTGGTACATTAGTTAATTTAGAGTTTGATATTGTAGGAAAGTATTTAACCAAACTTCATGCACAACAAAATTAGAATGAAATTAAGCGTTGTAATTATCACCAAAAATGAAGCGGCTAATATTGAAAGATGTTTGGTTTCTTTAACTGAAATAGCGGATGAAGTTATAGTGGTTGACTCATTTTCTACTGATAATACAAAGTTAATTTGTAAACAATATGATTGTCGTTTTTTTGAACGAAAATTTATTGATTATTCTAATGCGAAGAATTACGGAAACGAGCAAACTACTGGCGACTGGATTTTATCGATGGATGCTGATGAGGAATTATCGGAAATTTTAAAAGAATCAATTTTAAAAGTAAAGTCCTCGCCTGAAAACGTTACTTATTTATTTAACAGACTAACTAATTATTGTGGTAGTTGGATTAATTACTGTGGTTGGTACCCTGATGCTAAAACACGCTTGTGGAAAAAAGGGACAGCAACATGGGAGGGAGCAATTCATGAAAATTTAGTTTCAGAAACACCTACAAAGTTCATTAAAGGTGATATTTTACACTATTCTTATCCAAGCCTTACATTTCACCTTTATAAAATAAATCACTTTACTGATTTTGCGGCAAAGGATATGTTTGAAAAAGGCAAGAAGAGTTCATTGCTGAAATTACTATTGAGTCCCCCATTTAAGTTTATTAAAATATATATATTTCAACGAGGTATTTTTGATGGCCATGCTGGTCTTATTGTTTCTATTATGGCAGCTTATTATGTTTTTGTAAAACATGCGAAACTTCGTCTGTTGCAGCAAAAAGGTGAGTACTAGTCTTTTACTATATTTAACGGCACTGATAAATTTTTATAATCGACTAGATCTAGTTTAATTGAGCCAATTACTAAATCTGTTTCTAATCTAATAGGCACCTTATTAGCGTCGTCACTGATCCAGATAGTCATATCTTCTTCTTCCTTAAAAACCCTACCTTCTTCAACTATTGGACGGAATTTTAAACATTTAAATTCACCTAAATCAGTTTCAATTTTTTCCTTTCCCAAATATTTAATTTTCATGGGATACATTTCTTTATCGAAAAAAGTATTAATGGTAAATGATTTTCCGATTTCTGCCTTTTCTAAATCTAATGTTCTGATGTAATAGAAAGCAGAAAGCATGTCTTGAGTATTCGCACTTATATTATAAGTCTCTGTTTCTTTTTGGACAACGGTGGCCTTGTTGTTAAAATGATCGAAGGTAATCGACCGATCTAGTTTGTAATTACCTTCTCTAACGTGTCTAATAAATTTCCAGGGCAATATAGCCTCTTCATCAATATATGTCTCATAACGATCTTCAACTTTGAAAAACCAATTAAATGTACCAAGAGATTTTGCTTTTCCAACAACGTGCATTGTAGGCCTGCTGTTAATTATTTTTGATTCTGGAAGAATTTCTATAGTTGCTTTAGCAGCATTCAAATACCCATAGCTTGCATTATATTCTAAAAATTCTCCTTTTTTAAAGCTTATATAGTCTACTGATCTTAAAGTCGTTAAGTCCTTGTCTTTTTGTTCTGCTGTGAAATCAGGAGTAAATGCGAAAATACCGATAGAAATAAATAGAATAAAAATAATTGATTGCATATTCATAAGGCAATATTTAAACAGATAAATACAATTACTATTCCATTGATTTAAATATATTTAATATGCTCGTACGTCTTTACCTTCCATATAATTGATAAAAGCTTGATTGACAACCTTATTTCCTCCAGGAGTAGGGTAATTACCAGTGAAGTACCAATCTCCAAGATGATCCGGACATGCGCGGTGTAAATTATCAACTGTATTGTAGATAATCTCAACTTCAGCATTAATATCTGTAGGTTTTAGTAATTCAGAAATTTTCGCGGAAATTTGATCATCAGTAAACGGTTCATATATTTTCTGAACGTGGTTTTTTATTTTTCCTTTAGGCAATGAAACTTGCTTTTTACAAAGCTCATAAACTTCATTAATGATATGACTCTTACTTCCTTCTTTAAGTAAAGTCACTGCTGCGACGAATGCGATGAAATCTCCTAGCTTAGCCATGTCAATTCCGTAGCAATCTGGGTATCTAATTTGAGGTGCAGAGGAAACGATAACTATTTTTTTTGGATCTAATCGGTCCATTATCCTAAGTATACTCTTTTTTAAAGTTGTTCCTCTAACAATTGAGTCGTCGATTAACACTAAATTGTCTTCTCCTCTTTTAACCACCCCGTAAACAGAATCGTATACATGAGCGACAAGATCGTCTCTTCCTGAATCTTGGGAAATAAATGTTCTTAATTTAACATCTTTGATCGGAACCATTTCCGCTCTACAATTAACTTTAAAAATATCTGCTAATTTCTCAGGTGTAATATCTTTTCCTAATTGTAAAATTTTAGCTTGTTGCTGTTTTGTTAATTCTTCATTTAATCCAGCAATCATTCCGTAATAAGAGGACTCAGCTGTATTTGGAATATAAGAGAAAACGGTATTTTTAAAATCATGATCAACAGATTTTAAAACCTTTGGAACTAAATATTTACCTAATTTTTTACGCTCTTTATAGATGTCAGCATCACTTCCTCTTGAGAAATAAATTCTTTCAAAAGAACATTCTTTTCTTGGCAATGGTTTGTTTATTTCATTGAATGAAATATCACCATTTTTTTTAATGACTAATGCTGATCCAGGATCCAATGTTTTTACTTGGTCAAAAGTAATATTCATTGCAGTTTGAATTGCAGGCCTTTCACTTGCGACAACAACGATTTCATCGTCAATGTAATAGTGACAAGGACGAATTCCGGCTGGGTCTCTTAGCACAAAAGCGTCACCATGGCCAACTAATCCGCACATTACATAACCTCCATCAAACTCTTTCGAAGCTCTTTTTAGAACACGTGGAATATCCATTTGTTCAGCAATTAAGCCAGATATTTCTTTATTAGATAATTTATCTTTTTTGAATTTCGCAAAGATTTCTTCATTCTCAACATCTATAAAATGTCCAATCTTCTCTAATACAGTTACTGTATCAGATTTTTCCTTCGGATGTTGTCCCAAATTTACTAACAAGCTAAAAAGCTCATCAACATTTGTAAGGTTGAAATTCCCTGCTAAAACTAAATTTCTAGTTTTCCAGTTATTTTGGCGAAGAAAAGGGTGACAATATTCGATATTATTTCCACCAAATGTACCGTATCTTAAATGACCAAGAAGTAGTTCTCCAACAAAACTTACGTTTTCTTTTAACCAAACAGGGTCTTGTAGTTTCTCAGGCTGAGTTTCTGAAAGCTCCCAAAATTTGGCATTAATTTTATCGAAAATTTCTTTTATCGGTTTATTGTTATTACTTCTATATCTTGAAATATAACGTTTCCCCGGTTGTACATCTAATTTAATAGTCGCAACTCCAGCACCATCTTGTCCACGGTTATGTTGCTTTTCCATTAATAAGTATAGTTTATCCAAGCCATACAGCGCTGTACCGTATTTTTTTTGATAATACTCAAGCGGTTTCCTCAAACGGATCATCACTACGCCACATTCATGCTTAATTGGGTCACTCATATTGGAAATTATGCTGGATTTATTCACGCAAAAATAAGGCTTTTATTCATGTAAAACAGCAAATACAAAAACATCTTTTTGAGATGATTAAAACTTTTCCATTTGAAAAGCTTTTTTGGAGAGTTTTACCTATTATTAATTCATTATTCTACATTGAGATCGAGATTTAATTTTGAATTTTCTCTTTAGTCCCTTTTCAGGCTATTGTAAGTTTTGGGAAACTTATTTGAGCGGACTAAAATATTTAATATGTCCTCTTTAACTCGGAAAATAATACGTTAATTTTTGGAGTAGTTATAGCAAACTCAACTTTGTCTTCTTAAAAGAGGTGTTATGTAATTCTAATATAAAAAGGTTGATTCTTAAATAAGACTTGTAAATCCATGTTTTTCCATGGTAACAATACTATGAATATTTCGTAATGGAGAGGTATTATAGTGGGAGTTAAGCTTCTAAAAGAATATTATAATGATTTATAAAATATTACTTCTATTAGGTTTGATTGCAGTACCGTTTTATTCACA
>MDTF01006474.1_pt1 | contig 14020 bp, 14 predicted proteins | sample 811191 | NCBI WGS metagenome assembly MDTF01 (sample SAMN05326649, study PRJNA326480) | marine metagenome | isolation source: seawater | place: Southern Ocean | collected 2011
AGATCCAAGGTACCCTGCACCTCCAGTTACTAAGATATTAAATGGCATAATTTTTTCCTTATTAAATATATACAAAACATGGTGACATAGAGGTTGAATACTTGAGTTTTAAATGGTAAATTGATAAAATCAATTACTAAACTTTTTCATAAATTTCTCAACTCTTTTTAAATCATCTGGAGTGTCCACAGCATAACTCTCATAATTTGTTGGAACCATATGAACATTAAACCCATTCTCAAGAACTCTCATCATGTCAATTGATTCCGCAATCTCTAATTCAGTCGGCTTCATGCTAATATATTTCAATAAAAAATCACGACGAAATGGAATAATGCAGACTTGTTTCAACATCGTGACATTTTCTAAATTGGCAAGAGTGGGAATTGGTTCCCGAGAAAAATACATCGCATTATTATCAAGATCGCATACAACTTTGATACAATTTCTGTCTAAAAACTCCTCTTTGGAGTTAATTTTTCCAAGAAGATTTGTTACCAAAATTTTAGAGTCTTTAAGCATAGGCTCAATTGCCTGATTAATCATATCTGGATGAACCATTGGCTCATCTCCTTGAACCATTACAATAATATCATATCTTATTACTTCTGTTTTTTCTAAAATATCTAATGCCTCTGCACAACGATCTGAAGCTCTCTCATGATAATCGCCAGTCATTACAGCATGCCCACCAATAGATTCAATATAATTAAAAATCTCAACATCACACGTTGCAACAACTGTCTTAGAGAGAATATTACAACTCGATACTTTTTCGTACACATGGCCAATCATGGGCTTGCCATTAATTTTTTCCATTGGCTTACCAGGAAAGCGACTACTTCCCATTCTTGCAGGGATTAATGCTAATAAGTTCATCTTATATAAAAGATATTAATTTTAAATAACTGAATATTATAAAAGGATATTTAGTCCTCTTATCGATAAAAAAATTTTAATTTAATTAAAAGGGTCTATCAACAGACTTATGAAGAAAAACTGCATCTATAGAATATGGAATAAATGTATACCCCTCTTGTATTTTTTGATCAAGATCTTCTGGAGAAGCATCAACCACATGAACGCCACATGGCACTTGATAACTCTTAGACATAGCAAGTATTTTATTCATCGTTTCTATAAAATTTGGATTATTAAATTTAGAAGTTATGCCCATTGAAGCAGAAAGATCATATGGACCAATAAGTATTGCATCTAGACCATCTAAATTTAAAATTTGTTCTAAATTTTCAACAGCATTAAGACTTTCAATCATTGCAACTATTAGTGGTTTTTGTGCCTCTAATAGATATTCATTAAATTTTTTTCCAAATAAATTTGCCCTAGAAAAACCTACTCCACGACTACCTTTTGGAGGCCAACAACATGCATCAATTAAAGTTTTTAATTGATCTGCACTTTCAATCATTGGAAGAATCACTCCCCCTGCACCTGCATCAAGAGCCTGTTTACATTCAAGTTTTTGAGGATTGGCCAATCTAACAAGAGGAAGAGTATTACCAATCTCCAAGGCTCTAAAGATATTAGGAAGTTGACTTAATGAAATGGATCCATGCTCCATATCAACCGCAACCCAATCGTAGCCGGCTTGGCCCATGATTTCAGCAACTGAGCAGTCTGGAAGTTGAATCCAACTTCCAATGCTACTTTGGCCTTCTTTCATAGTTAATCTTATTTTTTCTATCGATTCAAGTCTATTCATAATAAGAAATTATCAATCATTTCACATTTGAGCTCTTTCTGTAAAATTTTGTTTAATTTTGTTTTCCTAAGAACAAAATTTACATCATTAACTGTAGAGGCATTATAGTCAGAAATAGCATCTCCTATCATTAATGATTTTTTATTATTAAGTGAATATTTTTCAATTAAGTGCTTCATTCCATCAGCTTTATTGACAGGCGCTCCAATTACATCTTTAAAAAAATGCCTTATATTTAGTGCTAACAATATTTCCTCAATCTCTAACTGTGGAGTATTAGTTAATATAAAGAAAAAACTCTGATGATAATTTTTTGAAATAAATTCTACAACCCCTGGAACCCAGTTTGAATCGATAACTTGTTGCTTAACTAATTCAGAAAACTTATCACTATAATCATCAATCACACCTTTTGAAATTTCTTGTCCCGCCCACTCTAAATATAATGGAAATTTATCATACCTTGATGCACCATTGGACTCGTGATGCCCCTTTACTCTTTGAGCTATATCTAATCCAAAAGGCTTAAATAATTTAACAAATGCTTCTGATTTAACTTCAACTGAATCTTTTATAACCCCATCAAAATCCAAAAAAATAGTATCTAGTTTTTTGAATTTATCAATTAACATTTATACAAATTTTTATAGCGATTGCAATTGAACATCATATTCATCATTTGGAACAGGATACAGCATTTCTTTTCCTGATAAAAATCTAACAACATCTTCAGTTGCTTGAATTTCCATTAGAGCCCTGCAATCATAGGACATTGAGCCCATATGAGCAGTCAAAATACAGCGATTAATTTCTATTAATGGGCCATTATATGGCTCTTTTTCAAACACGTCTATTGCTGCACCTGACAAATGACCATTTTTCATAACTTTATAAAGATCATCTTCATTAATAATTCCCCCTCTTGAAAGATTAATAAGATTCGCTTCAGGTTTCATCATTTCTAGCTCTTTTAGAGCAATCATGTTTTTAGTTAATCTTGAGAGTGGAACATGCAAAGATATAAGGTCAGACTCTTTATAAATAGTTTCTTTATCGACCCATTCAAGCTTAAATTTATGATTTAGTTCCTTATTAGGCATGATATCATTTACCAAAAGTCTTGGCGTTCCAAAAGCTGAAAGCCTATTTAAAACTCTTACTCCAATCCTTCCAAGTCCTATTATGCCGATTGTTGATTCAGCTATTCTTTTGCCAAAATAACGATGCCATTCACCATTATGCATCTCAATATTTGACAAATGAACTGACCTCATAAGACTTATAATCAAACCGATAGTAAGCTCTGCAACAGCTGGAGATGGTGCATCAGGTGTATAAGTAACTTGAATCCCTCTTTTTTGAGCAGCTAATAAATCTACGCTATCTAAGCCAATACCCACCCTAGATATTAACTTTAATTTAGCAGCCTTACTCATAACATATTCACTTATTGGCTCTGTACCTGCAATAATAATGTCACAATCTGAAGCCATTTCTGCGAGCTCATTTTCAGTTAGCTTCCTACTTAAAGGGTTAATCAAATATTCTATATTTTCTTGCTCTAAAAGCTCCAAAGGAAATCTATTTTTATTTCCAAAAGGGACTGTAGTAATTAAAACTTTCATCATAGTATTCATAAAATTAAAGTCAGTATAAAAAAATATTTTAAACCAATATCAATGAGTGATATTGGTTTAAATATTTTGGTTAAACTAATTAATATGCCTAATCTTATTTTAAAAAAACTACCACTTCATAAATTTCTCCATTTAAAATAACTTTAGCTTACCTATTCGCTTTCAGCTCTTTTGGTAAAAAACTCAAGCTATAAATAAGTAATTCAATAAAGAGAGTGAAAAAAATAGTTTAATTCAGGAATTAAAAATTGTTAAATTATAAATTTAAAAAAAGTGATAAGATTATTTCAAATAATTCTTCTACATTTATAATTGCGGAAGCTGGAGTTAATCATAACGGCTCAGAAAAACTTGCTCTTGAACTGATAAATGCTGCATCACAATCCGGAGCTGATGCGATAAAGTTTCAAACTTTTAATACAAAAAAATTAGTCTCAATATATTCTGAGACTGCAGAATATCAGAAAAAAAATACTAACGAGTCTAATCAATTTTCAATGCTCAACAAACTTGAATTGTCTAAAGAAACTCATATTAAAATTTTTGAAAAATGCCAAGAGTTAAATATTGAATTCTTATCGACTCCTTTTGATATTGAGTCAGCTGTTTTTTTAGTTAACTTGGGTATGAAAAAAATAAAAATCCCATCAGGTGAAATTACTAATTTATCTTTTATTAAAGAATTAGCCTCATTTAATCTCCCAATTATCTTATCAACTGGAATGAGCTCTATTGATGAAGTAAAAGATGCTGTATCAACAATAAAAAAAATGAGAGAAATAAAGAATTTTAGCCACCCATTAGATGAGATGTTAACAATTTTACATTGTACTTCTAACTACCCCACAAAGTACGAAGATGTCAACTTAAAAGCTATACAAACCCTAGAAGAAAAATTCTCGATGCCAGTCGGATATTCAGATCATACTTTGGGGATAGATGTGTCATCTTTAGCTGTTGTAATGGGCGCAAGAATTATTGAAAAGCATTTTACCCTTGATAAAAGTATGCTTGGACCCGACCATAAAGCCTCACTTAATCCTGAAGAATTATGTTTAATGATTAAAAAAATTAAAGAAACAGAGGTGTGCTTAGGTGATGGAATTAAAGAAGCACAAAAGAATGAGATCCCCATAAAAGAGCTTGTTAGAAGAAGTGTAGCTTTGAAGCTAGACAAAAAAAAAGGTGAAACTTTAAATTCAGAAGACTTGATATTACTTAGGCCTGGAAATGGAATTTCTCCTATTGAATTAAAAAAAGTTTTTGGTAAAAAAATAAAGAAAGACACCTTAAAAGGCACTATTCTTTGCTGGAGTGATATAAATTTATGAGAAAAATTTGTTATATTTCAGGCACTCGTGCTGATTTTGGCATAATGAAGTCAACGCTTCAGTGTATAAATAATGACAAAAAACTAGATCTTAGAGTTATAGTAACTGGGATGCATCTTTTAAAAAAATATGGAAATACATGGAAAGAAATTAGCGCTAGTAACTTAACTATTGCTGGTAAAGTTGAAGTTCTTCTTACTGGCTCTGAAGGTCATGAAATGGCGATTGCATTGGGTGAGCAAGTTATTGAATTTACCAAAATACTTAAAACCAACAATCCAGACATGCTTTTACTACTTGGAGACCGAGGAGAAATGCTTGCGGGAGCAATTGCAGCATTGCATCTCAATATTCCTATCGTACACATTCATGGTGGTGAGCTATCAGGCACAATTGATGATTCGATACGACATTCTATTTCAAAATTAGCTCACTTTCATTTCACTTCAACAAAAAAATCTAGAAATCGCTTAATTAAAATGGGCGAATTTCCGAATAATATATTTGTAACAGGCGCTCCTGGCCTAGACGAAATAAAAAATATTACTTTAATTGAGCGAAAGCTTCTATTAACTAAATATCAATTACTGCAAACTGAGCCCTACCTATTATTTTTATTTCATCCAGTTGTTCAACAAATTGAATCTATTGAAAAACAAATTGAAATAATAATGAAAGTATTGTTAAAAAATGACCAACAAATATTAATATTAATGCCCAACTCAGATTCTGGATCATCTTTAATTACAAACGTAATAAAAAAGTATCAAATACAAGAAAAAATTCAAATTATTACCCATGCCCCAAGGGTTGATTTTTTGTCTTTAGTTTCCAACGCAGAGGTTTTTGTTGGCAATTCTAGCAGTGGAATTATTGAAGCAGCGTCTCTAGGTACTCCTGTTTTAAATCTGGGTGATCGACAAAAATTTCGCGAAAGAAACTCAAATATTATTGACGTAGAGATTTCATCTCATGCAATTAAAAAAGGTTTAATTAAGGCGCAAAAAATGCATGATAAATCTTGGAAAAACTGCTATGGAGATGGAAATTCATCTTCAAGGATAGTAAAATTATTAAAAAATCTACCATTTGATTCATACATTTTGGAAAAAGTTAATGCTTACTAAGCTTCTAATAATAGGGGCTGGTGGTCATGCAAAAGTTGTAATTGAATCTATTAATACAGAAAAAATAAATATCTATGTTGCCGATCAATTAAAAAATCAAGATAGCAATCGAAACTTATTAGAGTTCCAAGTTACTGATTTAAAATTATGGTTTAATAAAAAAATTTTATTTCACACTGCAATTGGAAATAATCAAAACAGGAGGCGCATAACCAATGAATTTAAAGATTTAAATAGGATGGCATGCAATGTTATTCATTCAAGCTCCTTAGTTTCTAAAAGTTCAACTTTAGGAGATGGAATCTTTGTCGCAGCTAAAGCAATTATAGCTGCAGAAGCTAAAGTGATGAATGGCTGTATTATCAATCATGGCTCAATAGTTGATCATGATTGTAGTATTGGTGAATTTTCTCATATTGCACCAAATACTGTCCTCGGTGGAGGTGTTGAAATTGGTCAAGAATGCTTGATAGGTGCAGGCTCAATAATACTGCCAAACATTAAAATTGGAAATAATGTAACAATTGGTGCTGGAGCTGTAGTAACAAAAAATATTAGCAATAATATGACTATAATTGGTGCTCCAGGAAAAAATATAAAATCTATATGAGAGATATAAAAAAAATAATTGTTACTGCCTCTACTAATATTAAAACTGCACTAGAATTACTTAATTCAACTGGATTGACAATATTACTTCTTATAGGCTCAAAAAAAACATTAATTAGAACTATTACTGATGGTGATATTCGAAGACTTCTTTTAGATGGTTTAAATTTAGAAGACCTATTAGAAAATCTTCCACCTCAAAATTATATTTCTGCAGAGTTAAATTACACTCCTGAGAAAGTTTTAAACCTAATGAAGGCAAATAATGTTGATCAGATTCCTGTATTAACTAATCATAAAGAACCAATAGGTTTATTGCTTAGAAGTGATTTAGAGCCAAAAATTCAACTTTCAGTTCCCCATATGAGTGGCTTTGAACTTGGATACATCGAAGAAGCATTTAATTCAAATTGGATTGCACCTTTAGGGCCAAATGTTGATGGATTTGAGAAAGAGTTCTCAGAATATATAGGTGGATCCTACGCAACAGCTCTTAATTCTGGAACTTCTGCAATCCATTTATCTCTGAGACTTTTAGGGGTTTCTTCTGATGATATTGTATTGTGCTCAAGCTTTACTTTTGTAGCAAGTGCAAATCCTATTCTTTATCAAAATGCAACTCCAGTATTTATTGACTCAGAGCCATCAACTTGGAATATGTCTCCAATTGCACTAGAAAAAGCCATCAAATCCTTGTTAAAAATAGGAAAAAAACCTAAAGCTATTATCTTAGTTCATCTCTACGGTCAAAGTGCAATGTTGGATGAAATATTAGGAATTAGCAACCTTTATGGTATTCCAATTATTGAAGACTCTGCAGAGTCTTTAGGATCATTATATAAAGGCAGAAAAACAGGCACAATGGGAGTTTTTGGTATATTTTCATTTAATGGAAATAAAATAATTACAACATCAGGTGGTGGAATGTTGATTTCTAATGATAAAGAAATGATTTTAAAAGCAAAATATTTATCAACTCAAGCTAAGGATGATTCTGACTATTATGAGCACACAGAAGTTGGATTTAACTATCGAATGAGTAATGTACTTGCTGGAATTGGAAGAGGACAGCTCAAAGTTTTAGATAAAAGAGTTCAAGAAAAAAGAGATATTTATGAATATTATAAAAATAATATTAAGCTAGATTGTTTAGACTGGATGCCTGAACCAAAAGATGATTACTCAAATAGATGGCTTTCAGTAGTAAGAATCAATCCTAATAAAACAAATATAACCGCATCATTTTTAATCAAAACCCTTAAAGAAAAAAATATAGAACTTAGGCATGTTTGGAAACCCATGCATCTTCAACCATTATTTTTATCATCGACATATTTTAAGCATAGTAATGATAGTTTTTGTGATGACTTATTTAATACATCTGTATGCCTTCCATCATCATCTAATATGAATCGAGAACAACAAAAAACTGTAATTTCAGAAATATTAAAGGTTTTAACTTAATATCTTATAATCAATAAGTAAATTTAATTACCCCTCTAAGACAGATATGAAAACAAGAATTATAGCGAAATTAGATGTAAAACCCCCCCATATTGTCAAACCAATTCATTTTGAAGGGCTTAGAAAGATAGGCATGCCCTCTGAAATAGCAAAAAACTATTATGATCAAGGTGCAGATGAAATCTTTTATATTGATATAGTCGCCTCTTTGTATGAAAGAAAAATTTTATTTGATGATATTGAGAAAGTGGCAAATGAGCTATTTGTTCCTTTCGGAGTTGGTGGTGGAGTGAAGAGTATTGAGGACTTCACAAGGCTTTTTCAAATGGGCGCTGATAAAGTCATTCTAAATACTTATGCAATTCAAACAAATCCTAAACTTATTAATGACTCTGCTGAAATATTTGGAAGTCAAGCTGTAGTTGTTAATATAGAAGCTAAAAAAATGGAAAATAACTGGCAATGCTATACAGATGGCGGAAAAATTCAGTCTTTTCGAGATGTTGTTTCTTGGGCAAAAGAAGTTGAAAATAGAGGTGCAGGTGAAATCCTATTACAGTCAGTTGATGAAGATGGAAAACAAAAGGGGTTTGATATTGATATAGCACATCAAGTTGTTTCCGCTGTAAATATCCCAGTCGTCGTTTCAAGTGGTGCTGGATCACTAGAGGATATAAAGACTTTAATTGAAATAGTTAATCCAAGTGGTGTAGCAATATCAAGCTTATTGCATTATAAAAAAACAACTATTAAAAATATTCGTAAATACTTGTACGAAAACATTTCAGGGAGCGATGATGAATAATCTCATTGGTATTGTCAATTATGGCACTGCTGGAAATATTCATAGTATAAAAAAAGCAATCAAAAAAGCAGACGGTGATTTAATTCTCCTAAATCAACCAAGCGATTTTAATAAAGTAGATAGACTAGTAATCCCTGGAGTTGGAAGCTTTAAAGATGCTATGAAGGAATTAAATGAAAATAACTTTATAGATGTATTATTAAATTTTAAAAAGCCTATCCTTGGAATATGTTTAGGCATGCAGATAATGGCTAACTCTGGCTTTGAGTATGGCAAAAAAAAAGGACTAGGTTTTCTCAATGCTGAAGTGCAGAAAATAAATTGCACGAAAAAAATTCCACATGTTGGCTTTAATACTATTGATGTAGTTAATACCAATAAGCTTTTTAGCGAAATTGAAGATGAAGAGTTTTATTTTATGCATTCATATGAAATTAAAAGCAATGAAAATATTTTATCTTTAACAAAATATGGTGATTATGAGTTTATTTCTTCAATATCTAAAGATAACTATTTTGGAGTTCAGTTTCACCCAGAAAAGAGTAGAGATGCAGGAATTAAGCTATTTAAAAATTTTATGGAGTTATAGATGATCGAATATAAAGATACACAAAAAAGATACAACTTGCCTTCAAAAATATTATTTTGTAAAACTTGTACTGTCTCTAATCAAAGACCTAGAATTATTTTTGATGATCAAGGAGTATGCGGCGCATGTCAGTATTCAATAATTAAAAAAACTGAAATTGACTGGAAGCTAAGAGATAAAGAGTTAAAAGAATTATGTGACAAATATCGAAAAAATGATGGATCACATGATGTTATCGTTCCTTCAAGTGGTGGGAAGGATAGTGCTTTTGTTGCATTTCAGCTCAAATATAAATATGGCATGAATCCATTAACGGTAACTTGGGCTCCACATATTTGGACCAAAGACGGTTTTGATAATTTTGAGAGTCACATTCATATTGGCGGCTTTGATAATGTTTTAGGAACTCCTAATGGAAAAGTTCATAGGCAATTGACAAAGGTCTCATTTGAAGTTCTGGGCGACCCCTTTCAGCCTTTCATTTATGGACAAACAAATTATCCAATGCAAGTAGCAATTAAAGAAAATATTTCATTAATTATGTATGGAGAAAATGGCGAGGTGGAGTATGGAGGTAATATGAAAAATGCATTTATTCCAAATCGTGACTATAAATCAGATCATAAAGACCATTACTTTTCTGGCCTAAACCCCGAAGACTTAGTTAGCTATGGAATTAAAGAAAATGATATTGCTGCTTACATGTCTCCAAAACTTGAAGATTTAGATCGTATAGGATTAAATATTCACTTTTTTGGTTATTATAAAAAATGGGTGCCTCAAGATTTATACTACCATGCAGTTGAAAATACTGGTTTCAAACCAAGATTTGCTAGGAATGAAGGTACATATTCCAAATATGCTTCTTTTGATGACAAGATAGATGGGTTTCATTACTACTTATCGTATATAAAATTTGGAATTGGAAGAGCAACATCAGATACAGCGCATGAAATTAGAGATGGTCACATCACTAGAGAAGAAGGCATATCCTTAGTAAAAAGATTTGATGGTGAATTTCCTGGTCTCAATTTTAAGACTTTTTTAAAGTATTGTGACATTTCTGAAGATCATTTTGATGAAATTATTGACAGTTGGAGATCTCCTCATCTTTGGGAAAAAAGTTTTGGTAAATGGAGATTAAAACATGCAGTTTGGATGTAATTTAATGTATATTTTTTTGAGTAACTTGCCAAGAATTTATTAAAAAAAATTGAAATAAATTAATCTGATTAATAATTATTTTTAAAAACATTCTATTAATTAGAATTGTCTAAAATATCAATTCACATTAAATACAAAGTAAACTATATAATATTTTTTAATATTATTGCCCTAAATTAAATGCCTTATTGTAATGTAGATTTTAATAATAAATCAATTTTGATAACTGGTGGTGCTGGATTTATTGGAAGCAATCTTGCAATGTACTTTCAAGAAAATTATCCAAAGGCCATCATTTGCGTATTCGATTGTTTTCGAAGTGAAGCAAAATTGTCAAATGGTAACCTTAAAAGCTACGGACATTATCAAAACTTAGTTGGATTTAAAGGCGATATAATTTGTGGAAATATTAATATAATTGAAGACTTAACTCTTCTTAATAAATATAATTTTGACTACATTTTTCATCAAGCAGCAATTTCAGATACTAGGGCCTATGATCAAGAGCTAGTAATGAAAACAAATGTTAACTCATTCTATTATCTGCTTGAGTTAGCAAAAAATAATAAAGCTGCTCTAATTTATGCAAGTTCAGCTGCTACATATGGCAGCTTAGCCTCGCCTCAAACTGTTGGAAATGAATATCCAGAAAACCCATATGGATATAGTAAATACTTAATGGATCAAATTGCTTTTAGATATTCAAAAGAAAATTCAGATATGACTATAGTGGGTTTAAGGTATTTTAATGTATATGGAATGAGAGAGTTTTTTAAGGCCAAAACTGCATCTATGATAATTCAACTTGGTCATCAAATTTTGAATGGAAAATCTCCCCGGTTATTTTATAACTCTAACAAAATCTTCCGTGATTTTATTTATATTGAAGATGTTATACAGGCCAATATTAAAGCATGTGAAGCAAAAAAAAATGGGACATACAATATAGGAACAGGAAAATCTAGAAGCTTTCAAGATATTGTGGATATCCTTCAAAATGAACTTGGGACTAATTTGGCTACTGAGTATTTTACAAACCCTTATGAAGGCTATCAAAACAATACTCAAGCTAATATTGATAGTTCGCAGAAAAATTTAAGATTTAAACCAAAATTTTCTCTTGAAGATGGTATTAAAGCCTATATTCCAGAAATTATTAGTCACCATGGTATGAATAATATATGATTTCAATTGAAAATCAATCTCCTAAAATATTAGTCATTGGTGATTTAATTATTGATCACTATATTTGGGGCTCATGTAATCGGATTTCTCCAGAGGCACCCGTTCAAATTATTAATGCCACTAAAGAAAAAACTCTATTAGGTGGAGCGGGAAATGTTGTAAATAACCTTAAAGGTTTAAAAGCTGAAGTAGATATTATTAGCATTATTGGTAATTGTGCAGTATCAGAAGAAATTAAAACATTATTTAAAAATATAAATATTAATACAAAGTATTTATTTGTCCAAAAAAATCGCATAACTTCAAAAAAAACTAGGATTATTGCTAGTAATCAACAGGTAATACGTTTTGATAAAGAAATCACTGATGAAATAAATATTGCGTCAGAAAATTTAATTCTTGAAGCTTTCAAGAAAAATATTAAAAAATATGATTTAATTTTATTATCAGATTATGGAAAAGGCATTCTGACAGTTAATTTAACCCAATCTTTAATTAATTTTGCCAAAAAAAATAATAAAAAAATTCTTATTGACCCCAAAGGGTCTAATTATACGAAATATACTGGAGCTTTCCTTCTTACGCCTAATAAAAAAGAGGCTAGTGAAGCTACAAAGATTGATGTAAATGATAAAGATTTTTTAAGTAAAGCTATTTTTGAGCTCAAAAATCTTTACGATCTTGAGGTATCTTTAATAACCTTAAGTGAACTTGGTATAGCTATTTATGATGACAATCTTCGAGTATTCCCTACTACTTCGAAAGCAATATTTGATGTCACCGGAGCCGGAGATACTGTATTAGCTTCTTTAGGTTATGCCTTAGCTTGTCAATTAAGTATTGATAAAGCTGTAGAATTTTCTAATTTAGCAGCTGGTGTTGTAGTGGGTAAACTCGGAAGCTCCATTGTTACATTTAAAGAGATATACAATCATCAAAAAACTTTAAATCAATTTAATTCAAGTACAAATATCAAAAGTTTGTTTGAAATTGAAGCTTTAAGTGAAATAATAAGAAAAAACGACAAGAAAATTGTCTTTACTAATGGTTGTTTTGACTTGCTTCATATAGGGCATATTAAGTACCTTGAGGCAGCAAAAAAACTTGGTGATATTTTAATAATTGGACTTAATTCTGATAGATCTATTAGGGCATTAAAGGGCAAAAATCGTCCTATTACAATTGAACAAGACAGAGCCTACTTATTAGCAGCAATAGAAGTAGTTGACTATGTAGTAATTTTTGATGAAGATACACCTTATGAATTAATCAAAACAATTAAGCCCGATATTTTAGTTAAAGGCGGGGATTACAAAGATAAAAAAATTATAGGCGAAGATATTGTTGGAACAATAAAAATTGTACCTTTTGTCGACAATAAGAGTACTTCCAAAATTATTCACAAAATAAAAAAATAAATGCAATCAATTATTAAAAATGAGTTTGAAGAACACTATATCACAAGCATTTCATCTCTTAAATCAAATGCTAAAACAATAGAAATAGCTGCTAAAATTTGCATAGAATGCCTTAGAGATGGAAATAAATTATTAATTTTTGGTAATGGTGGAAGTGCTTCTGATGCTCAACACATTGCAGCCGAGATAATTGGAAGATATAAGTTAGAAAGAAAAGGCTATCCTGCAATTTCACTAAATACAGACACATCTGCTTTAACTGCTATTGGAAATGATTTTGGTTATTCCAGTATCTTTGAAAGACAAGTTGAAGCATTAGCAAACAAAGGCGATGTATTAATTGGTATTAGCACTGGTGGTTCAAGCACAAATGTTATTAAAGCACTAAGACTTGCAGAGCTTAAAGAATGCAAAAGTATTGGCCTAAGTGGTAAAGATGGAGGTGAATTTAATAATATATGTGATGTCAATATAGTGGTGCCATCAAATGATACACCGCGTATTCAAGAAATGCATATACTGATTGGGCATATTATCTGTAATTTAATTGATATCAATTTATCTTAAATTTTGTAATGCGGTTGAAAAAATTAAAGCTAGTCACTCAAAAACTTAATTTATGAATTTAAAAGCTATATTTCTTGATCGGGATGGTGTAATAAATAAAGAGACTAACTATTTATATAAAATTAAAGATTTTGAATTTATTGATGGTGTATTTGATGCTTGTCAATATTTTCAAAAATTAGACTATAAAATTATAATTATTACTAATCAATCTGGAATTGAAAGAGGTTATTACTCTGATGCAGATTTTCAGAAACTTACAAAATGGATGTTTCTGGAATTTAAAAAAAATAAAATTGAAATTCTAGATATTTTTTATTGCCCTCACTCACCAGAAACTTTCTGTAATTGCAGGAAACCCAAACCTGGATTAATAATTAAGGCAAAAGAAAAACATAAAA
>MDTF01004936.1_pt1 | contig 14002 bp, 12 predicted proteins | sample 811191 | NCBI WGS metagenome assembly MDTF01 (sample SAMN05326649, study PRJNA326480) | marine metagenome | isolation source: seawater | place: Southern Ocean | collected 2011
GAAAACTCTGATAGACAAGCTAAAATGTTGTTGACCATTCCAGTTCATCAATTTATAAAAAAGAAACAACAAGATTACCTAATTAATAACTTAAAAAAATTTTACAAAATTTATCAATGAAAAATATAAGCCTTATCGATTTGCAATTAAGATACGAAGATGAAAGAGAAGAGCTACTTCCAATCATTGACAAAGTTTTATTGTCAGGAAATTTAATTCTTTCAGATGAAAACACCAAACTTGAGAATGAAATTAATGAATATCTTGGTACAAAATATTGTTTAACCTTAAATTCTGGTACAGATGCACTAATGATAGCATTATGGGCATTAGGAATTAAAAAGGGAGATGAAGTTATAACAAGTGCAGTTTCATTTATTGCTACAGCAGCTGCAATAGCCCACGTGGGCGCAAAACCAATATTTATAGATGTGAAGGAAGATTTAAATATTGATGAAAGTAAAATTGAAGAAAAGATTACCTCAAACACTAAGGCAATAATTCCCGTTCACTGGACAGGTAGAATGGCTAATATGGAGGCAATTCATGAAATCGCCAAAAAAAATAATTTAAAAGTTATAGAGGATGCTGCTCAAGCAATAGGAAGTAAAATTAACAGTATAAGACCAGGAACACTTTCCGAAGTGGCTACGTTTTCTACACATCCTTTAAAAATTTTAAATGCAGTGGGTGATGGTGGTTTTTTAGTCACCAATAATGAAGAAGTTTATGAGAAAGCAAAAAAATACAGAAATCATGGAATGATAGGCAGAGATAAGTATGAATTTTTTGGTGTAAATTCAAGAATGGATTCTCTAAATGCTGCAGTAATCAGATTTAGATTAAAAAAAGTTGATGAAGTCATTTTAAATAGACAGAAAAATATAAATTTTTTTAGGGAAAAAATTATTGCTAAAGAATTTAAAATTCCTGACTGTGATAAGAATCAATTTAATTCTTTTACTATGTTTGTTTGTCAAGCTGAAAGAAGAGATGAATTACAAAAATACTTAGTAGATAATGGAATTCAAAGTTTAATTTATTATGGAACCCCATTACATCTCCAAGAAGCATCAAAAATTCTAAATTATAAGGTAGGAGATTTTTCTGAAGCTGAGAAACTATGCGATAAAGTGATATCCATACCTTTTCACCAGTATTTAAAAGATGATGAAAAAAATTATATTGCTGATAAAATTAATAATTTCTATTCAAAGAACTAATGTGGGATATTCTCATTTAAGCTTAAAATGAATAGCAAGAAATCGACATAACTAAATAATAAAAACTTTATTTATAATAATCTGCAGTGTATACACATTTAAATAATGAAAAATTTTATAAAAAAAATTGTTGATAAATATATATCACCCACTGTATTGAGTGGTTTGCAAAAAGATCAAACTTTTTCTTCAGTATATGAATACATGAAGGATAATATAAAAAACTTATCTTCATTAAACCAATTTAACAGACATCCCGAACAAATGTTTTATGAAGAATGGGGTTATGCCAAATCAACAAAAAATTTAACCAGAGAAGAAAAAATGAAAATTTTTCTTCATTTCCAATATAGTGAAAAAGCAAAAGTGGCTTTATCAGTTGCTTCAAGTTATCCAGGTGGTCACTACTTAGAGTTTGGATCTCATGACCTTTACACCCTAAGAAACTTTCTTTCAGCTTTTGATGTAGGGAATCTAAATAGCAGATTTCCAACTACAAAATTTTATGGTTTTGATATTTTTGGATCTTATTCTCATGAAACTTTTTTTGAAAAAGGAAAGGTACATGAAGATACTAAAAACTATTTTGATGATTTTACTCATCAGGGAGACATGATTCCTGTTTATACTAAATTGCTTAAAGAATTTGATCTTTTTAATGATAGAATTTTTTTAATAAAAGGGTTTTTTGAAGACACTATAAAAGATTTTAAATTAGATGATAAAATAGGATTTGTTTGTTTAGATTGTAACATTGTAGCGTCTTACGAATTTGTACTTTCTTGGCTTGAAAACAAAATTTCTGATGGAACATATATCTATTTTGATGAATATTTTGATGGTAGTTCAGTTAATAAAACAATAGAAAAATTTAGAGAAAGAGTACTGGAAAAATATAAAATTAAACTACACTATGTAAGGTCTGCAGGTTCTGTTGGAGCTTTGTTTAGATGCTTTAAAGTATAAATAAATTAAAATTTTAAAAAGATTATTATGACAGATAACAATTTTTTAGAATACAACTTTAATCATATAAAAAATTTTACATTAACAAAAATTAAAGAAGCAAAAATAGATAATATTAATTCAATAAATTTTAATTATATTGAAATTAATGAATTATTGCCTTTGGATTATTATTTAAATTTTACTAAATTTGTTGAATGGGCTACACCTATTTTAAATCAGGATAAAATGTATGCAGATGGTGGTACAAATAAAATGTATTATGATCTTTTTTCCGAAACAAAAAGAGATGAAAATAACAACAAGGTTATAATTAATTATCTAATCGATTTAGCAGAAATAACACAACTAATATCCAAAGAGTTACTTCAAAAATTTGAAGATCAGAATCTTGTACCACCATATATAAAAGGTCTTTCTTCATTTACACCATTTGGACAAATATTAATTAGAGAGGATAAAAATTTTTCTATTAATCCACACCTACATGCAAAGCACGAAATATTGGATTGCTTATATTATTTTCCCAATACTGCTGATGATATTACAGAAGGCACAGTTATTTATAAAAAAATAAGTGATCAAGTACCAGATTTTCCAACGGGTAAACTCTCAACAACTAGAAAATTAGGTGAAGTGGGCACTAGGGAAACATATTTAAATTTTGACTATAAATTTTTTCAAGAAGTAAAAAGATTTGATTATACGCCAAATAAAATAATTGTCTGGCTAAATAATAGCCATAGTTTTCATGGAGCAAATCTCGTGACATCACCGCTGAAAGAAAATAAGAAATATATTTTTTTTGGATTGAAATGCACAGATCAACCAGTAGCATCTATGGAGAATTGGTAATCTATGAAAATTAAAAATTTTTTAAGAGTTAATTATGGTTCGACAGTTCATGGCAAAGATGAAGTTAAAGCTGTTGTAAATGTTCTTAACAATTCTACCCAAATGGGGAAAAATGTTAGTCAATTTGAAATAAAGATAGCAAAAATTTTTAAAAAAAAATATGGTGTAATGACGAATTCTGGCACTTCTGCACTTCTTTTGGCAATAGAAGCAATGAATTTTAAGAAAAATTCAGAAATAATTACACCAGCATTAACGTTTGGTACTACTGTTGGATCAATAGTTAAAAACAATCTAATACCTGTTTTTGTTGATGTTAAATTAAATTCTCTTTGTATTGATGAAGATAAAATAGAGGAAAAGATTACAAAAAATACTAGAGCAATACTAGCCCCAGACCTTATAGGAAATGTTTGTAACTGGATTAAAATAAGAAAAATTGCCAAAAAATACAAATTATTAGTAATTCAAGACTCAGCAGACACACTTGGAGCAACCATAAACGGTTTGTCTACAGGATCTTATTCAGATTTATCTATAACAAGTTTTTATGGCTCACATATAATTAATGGTGCTGGAAATGGTGGAATGTTGTGTACATCAAATTTAAATATTTTTAATAAAACAAAAGTTTTGAGATCTTGGGGAAGATCTTCATCTTTATTTAGAAATAGTGAATCAATTGAAAATAGATTTAATACTAAAATTGACAATATACCTTATGATAAAAAATTTATTTTTGAAGCAATTGGATATCAATTAGAACCTTCAGAAATAAGTGCCGCTTTTGCTTTAGTTCAGTTAAAAAAATTAAAATCAAATGTTAGAACTAGACAAAAAAATTTTAAATCACATTATAAATTTTTTGAAAAACATAAAAATTTTTTTCATTTACCAGAAGAAGAAAAAAAAGTTAGTACAGCTTGGCTAGCATATCCAGTTTTAATCAAAAAAAATAAATATTTTACCAGGACAGATCTTCAAATTTTTCTAGAAAAGAGAAACATACAAACCAGAGTTATATTTACAGGAAATATTTTAAGACAACCAGGGTTTAAAAATATTAAATGTATTGGAAAACCTGATGATTTTCCAGTAAGTGACGAAATTATGAAATACGGTATGCTAATTGGATGTCACCATGGTTTAAATAAAAAACATATTATGCATATACAAAATTCAATTAAAGTATTTTTAAAAAATTTGAGCTAGATCTATTTTAATGGATATTTTTTTTAAAAATAAAAATATACAAGATAATGTTTTACTTCAGGCTATTAATATCACTTTTATTGCAATTATATTTCATTATAGCCCGATTGATTATGAGTGTGATGGAGCTAACACACTTCTAAATGCAAAATATATTTATCATTTAATATTTACAAACGATCCAATCGGGGCAAGCTACTCATATAGAGCTCCTGTATATAAAATAATACAAATCTTTAGTGGTGCTTTTACGTTCGATAGTTTTTTTCCTATAATATTTGTTCAAATAATTTTTTCGATTTTAATGCCAAGTATTTTTTATTTTACTTTATTAAATATTAATAGAAGCTTTGCTTTGCTCGGGTCTTTTTTATTTCTATTAAGTTTAATTCCAATACTACATCTGAAGCTAATTTTGTCAGTACATACAATGATATTTTTTGTAGTTTTGTCTAATTATTTTGTAATTAAGTTTGTATATCAAAAAAAAATTTCAGATTTTTATTTAGCATTTTTAACATCTGTAATACTTTTATTTACAAGATTCGATGGAGCTTTTATTTTTTTAGGACAGGCCCTAATACTTTCCTATTATTTATTTAAAACTAATCTTGAATTTAAAACTAAATTAAAGCATATATTAAAATCATACTCATTTGTTATTTTAACTTTATGTTTGTGGATGACTATTAAAGCTTTAGTTATATTAAATCTATCAGTGTTATCACCTATTAAATTTTTTGAATCTTTTACTTCATTGAACCATCAAACTGGAGCCCAACTTTATTGGAGCTTAAATAATGGAATTAGACAAGATGTTAATAGAAAATATTCATATGAGACTGATTCAGATGAGTATATTGACAACTTATTACTTAGAAGTAATGGTCCTGCTAGTGAAAAGCTTTACGAGCATCTTAAAATATTTTTTGAAAAAAAAGATACAATTGAAATGATATCATTTTATGAAAATAGAATGGCACCAATTTTTGAAAAAAATAAAAAAATGACCAACTTAGAAATGTACAATAATCACTATGGAAATTTTTATGATGATGCCTCAAAAATCGCTGACAATATTTTTAATAAAAATTTTGAAAGTCTTTATTATCCGCTTCATATTCCTGGACTTTTGGCACATATGTACGGGAAGGCAAAAGCAGACAAATTACTTCAAGGCGCCTCTTATGAAATAATAGCTAGCAATAGAGATATTCAAAAAATTTTTTTCAAAAAGTTTGTTGAATCATATGGTTCATTGGGTAATTTAAAATTTATTATAGATGGAACATACCCTAATGGTATGATGACTCCTTGGTATAATTTAACAACTTTTAATTCTGCAAATTGTGCACAATCATCACTAAGTCCTAAAATGTTTTTTGAATATGAAAAGCAATATAACAAAAATTCAAATAAATCTATTTCAATAGCCATTGGAGAAATAGCTAGTTCAAACAAAACTATACTCAGAAGTCTAATAGGTTCATCAATATTAATTTTGCTTATATTTATTTTTTATACAAGTAAGCCTTTTTTAGTTTTAATTTTATTTGTCTCTTATAATGTGACGCTTTTTTTCTTATCAATTATGGCCTCTGGAGTTATTAATTCAAAATCTGAAACATATACTCTGGTATTAGGTCTTTTAATTTTTATATTTCTGTTATCGGGGCTTTTGAATTTCTTAAAAAGGAGATTCAAAATTTTTAAAATCAACAAATGATGTGTCTCTATCCGAAACAATTGGTTTTTTAATTGGCCAACTAAAGTTAACAGAATGCCAAGAAATACCAGATTCAAGTTTTCTAGAATACTCATTATTAAGATTATAGCTAACTAGGCAATCATCTGAAACACAAAGAAAAGCATGGGCAAAACTACCTGGAATATATAGAGCCTTTGGATTTTTAGAGGACAAATGATATGAGTATATTTTTCCATAATTTTTAGTATTTTTTCTAATGTCAATAATTACATCGAGGATTTCACCTTGGATACAATGGATAATTTTTGCCTGTTCATATTGTGGATATTGAAAATGAAAACCTCTTAAAACATTCTTTTTAGAATAAGTATAAAATTGTTCATAAATTTCAAAAGGTATTAATTTATCTGTCTTACTTTTATTAAATGATTTAATAAAATAACCTCGTTTATCATTTATTTTTGATAACTCAATAATTTTTGGATTATTATTTGATTTTAGGTAATTCATTTTTAAGTTTAATTAATCCACTTTCTAATAATACTTTCGCTTTCCAACCAGGTAAACTTGTAATATCAGAATTATTTTTTAAGATTTCCCTTTTTCTATTTGGAAGAACATTCCATTTAACATTTAGATTTTTATTAAATAATTGTCTTATTAATTTCACAAGATCAAATAATTTAATCTTTTTATTCCCAGGTAGACTATAAGTCTTAAAAAATGGTTTTTTAGATTTTAAAATTTTTTTAATAGCAATATTAAAGGCATTTATAATATCATCTATATAAACAAGATTTAATATTTGATCACCATTTCCCATTTTAATAATTTTTTTAGAATTATTTTGATTAAGTAGAAATTGTACAACCTTACCTCTAAAATCATTAGGACCATAAGTGACATAAATTTTTAAATTTATAAAACTAATATTCATAACTTCAAAATAATATTTTTCAATATCTTGAAAAGCTTGTTTTGATGCTGCATATAAACAAACAGGATTATATTTTTTAGTTTTATAATTTTGCCAAATAGTTCCAGCATTTATAAATTTTTTACAACCACTGTGAGTCATGCATTCTAGTAAATGGGTGGCAAAAATAATATTAGTATTTAATATATTGTCTATATTGTTAATATTATGTTCTGCTTTAAAACATGAAGCAAAATGAATGACGGCATCAGGCTTAATTTTTATAAAAAATTTTTTTAACTCATGTACGTTATTGTCATATTTAAATGATTTTTTTTTATTATGAATTTTTTTTAAATTTTTATTTAATATAAAATAAAAGTCATATTTCGATTTAAATTTTTTAAAGAAAGCTGATCCTATAAAACCAGTAGAACCAGTGATAATAATTTTCAAAATTTAATCCCTTTTAAAATTTAATAAATTAAACAAATTTAATTTATAATTTTCTATCTCTACAAATAGATGCATTACATTAAGTCCTTATTATTTTTGGATTTATTTTCATCAATAATATAATTCGATCTTTTTAATAAATTGTTATGTGTCCTTGCAATATAAATTGAATTTGAAGCCAGCATAAAAATAACAAGAATTAAGTTGAATGAAATAAAGTATTGAAAATTTAGATTATTTGTAAATAAGTTTATAAATAGTAATAGGAAATCTGTAATTACAACCAAAAATCCAATCAAGGCACTAAATCTAAGAAAAAATGTAGATGTTGAGAGAAAGCCGGTTAAAGCATAGGAAAAAAGTTTAATGAAGTTTCCACTATAATTGCTCTCTCCAAATTTTCTAGGTTCTCTTTTATAATTTATCCCAAATTTACTAAATCCTGCTGCTGAAATTTCTGAGCGTATAAATGGTTTATCAGTATTAACTTTTGTAATTTCATTTTTAATCTTGGATGAAAATAGTAAGAATTCCCCCATGTCTAATATAAAAGTTTGATCTGCTAATGCTTTAGTCATTCTGTAAAATACTTTTGCACCCAGATGTAATAAAATCGATTCTTTACTTCTATCTCTTATCCCATAAATAATTTCATATCCTTCTTCAAACTTTTTTACAAAATCAAACAACATTTCAGGTGGATCTTGACAGTCAACATCAATCATAAATATTAATTCACCTGTTGCATTTTTAATACCTGCGAGTTGTGAGTTATTTCTACCAAAGTTTCTTGAAAATGTAATTAATCTAACATTTTGATCATTTTCAATTATTTTACAAATTTCAGCAGCCGTATTATCTGCCGAACAATTATTAGTAAAAATAATTTCATATGAATAATCATTTTTTAATTTTGTTAGAGTCGGTTTAATCCTATTATAAAAAAAAGTAATATTATCCTGCTCATTATAAACCGGTACCAGTATTGAAATTTTTTTCATAATCTTAGTTAAATACCAAAAAAATATTTTTCAATCTGTGACTCACTTTTTTGAAGAATATTTTTATTATTTTTAAAATTTATATACCATTCACAAATATTTTCTACAGATTGATCCAATGTGAGTTTGTTTTGCCAATTCAAGATTTTGTTTGCTTTCTTTGAGTTTAAAAAAATATTTTGTTCTTCAAAATAATTATTAGAGTTTAAAAATTGAATTTTTATAGGATAACTTAAGCATTGATTAAATTTACCTACAAGAGTTCTAACATCAACCTTACTTTTATTGCTAGGTCCAAAATTCCATGCTTCAGAATATTTTTTTTGATTAAAGTACACTTTTTCTGCCAATATCATGTACCCATTAAGTACATCAAATACATGTTGCCATGGTCTTATAAAATTAGGGTTCCTAATAATTAACTTTTTATTAGCATAAACAGATCTAAAGAAATCTGGTATAATTCTGTTATCACTGAAATCTCCTCCTCCTATTACATTACCAGCTCTAACTGTAGCAATTTTTTTTCCTTCAAAAAAAGATAGTCTAAAAGAATTTGAAACTAATTCGGCGCACGCTTTGCTTGCGCTATAGACATCTTTTCCACCTAATGGGTTGTTTTCACTAAAAGATTTATATTTTGCTGAATTTTCATAACATTTATCTGTGGTTACAATTATTATAGATTTTATATATTTATGATTAGATAACTCTAATAAGTTCGATAAACCAATAACATTTGATTTAAGAGTTTCATGTGGGTGCTTATATGAATCAATTACTAGGGGTTGAGCTGCAAAATGAAATACTATCTCAGGCTTAAATTCATCAATTACTTTTTTTAATTTTTTCCTATTTAAAATATCACCAAAAGTTGAATGATATAATTTTTTTTTAAGATTAAATGATTTGTATAAGACCTGATCTTCATTAGGTTTAAGAGAATAGCCAGTAATCTTAGACCCTAATTTTGCTAATATTAGAGACATCCAAGCGCCTTTAAAACCGGTGTGTCCCGTAATAAGTACTCTCTTATTTTTCCAAAAATTTTTAATTATTTTTTGTTTTTTTTCCATACCTGCCAATCAGCCTTATTATTTTCTAAAAGTTGATTAAGATAGTTCTTATCTCTAAGTGTATCCATTGATTGCCAAAAATCTTTATGGAAATAGGCATTAAGTTCGTTTTCTTTTGCTAAACTATTTAGAGGTTCGTGTTCGAATATTGTCCTATCATTTTTTATATATTTAAAAATTTTTTTATTTAATACAAAAAAACCTCCATTAACCCATCCCCCTTCACCTTGAGGTTTTTCTTTAAAAGACTCTAGTTTTCCTTTTAAATCAAAGTTTAAAGTTCCATATTTTGCCTTAGGAAGAACAGCCGTTACAGTTCCTATTTTATTTGACTTTAAGTGATTATCTAAAAGTTTTTTGATATTTATATCACCTACACCATCACCATAAGTCATGAAAAAATTATCGTCATCACCTAAAAAATTTTTTATTTTTTTTATTCTACCACCTGTATTAGTATTTAATCCAGTATCAACAATTGTAACATTCCAAGGGTCCACTTTTTTTTTATGATATGTTTTTAGATTTTTTTTGAAATCAAAAGTAATGTCATGAAGGTTCATCATGTATTCATTAAAGTATGATTTTATATAATTTGATTTATATCCAGCGCAAATAATAAATTCATTAAATCCATAGTATGAATATAATTTCATAATATGCCAAATAATTGGTTTTAAACCAACCTCAACCATTGGTTTTGGTTTGTCTATAGTTTCTTCTGATAAACGAGAACCAAATCCACCTGCGAGAATAACAACTTTCATTAATTTTATAACATGTTATTTAGTTAATAATTTAATTTTTTAACTATATTTGAAATATAATCAAGTTTATATATGTTATGAGTGAAATTCATAAAAACATATTGCTTATTTTTGGCTCTTTTGCCATTCTCTTTATTGTAAACCCAAATTGGTTTTATATAGAAATAGGTGGTTCAGATCAATGGGCCGGGCTAATGTATTTAGAAAAATTTGATAGCTTCTCTAAAGATACACCAAGTATACTAGGTGCAAGGACTTCCAGGTTTGGCTGGTTAATACCGGCACAATTTTTTATTAATAATTTTGGAGAAATAGGAGTGTTGTTATTTCCTGTTGTATATTTTTTATTAACAATATTTACATATTTTTTTCTTTTAAACCTTTTTTTTAATATAAATCTATCTCTTTTTTTAAGTCTTTTTTCTTTAACATATATGGAGCTACATGGGTCTTATGGCTGGTTATATATGTCTAATTATTCAGCCACTTATTTAATAATTTCAATCTATTTTTTTTTTAAAGGATTAAATAAAAATAATACCATTTATTATTTTGTATCTGGGTTTTTTTCTGCAATTTCAATTTTAACTTATTCAACAAGTATTTTATTTTTTGTGTTATTTCCATTTGTGTTATTTTTAAACAATCAAAAAAATTTTATTAAATTTTTATTTAGTGGAATTATTTTTTTATTTGGTTTTTTTTGTTTGATTATATTAGTCATAACTTATTTTTACTTACGCTATGATATTTTTTTAATAGGAAGTCATTTTTTAACATTTCAAATACCGTTTGTTTTCAGTAGTTTTGATTACAGTTTATATTTTTCATTAAAATGGATAGACATGCTTGCTAATGGTTGGTCTTCTCCAAATTTATTATATTACTTGCAACAAGCCTCGTCTTATGCGCTGTGTTTATTTACTGCAGTAGTTTCAATTTACCTTCTAATGAAAGAAAGATTTTTTATTAAGTATTTTAAAACTGAAGAAAATAGAACTGTATATTTATTTTGTTTTTATGTTCTGACTAATCATTCATTCCAGGTTATATATGGTTTGCTAACTTATTTGTTTTTGCAAAATTCATTTCTATATCCAAAACATCATTTTTTTCTTGTTTTGAGTCTAAGCACCATATTAAGCCTGTCAGCAATATTTTATTTATTAAAAAAAGAAATTTTTGAAAAAAGTTTTGACTACAGAAATAAATTTTTATTTTTATTGTTCCCATTAAGTTTAGTTTTTTTTTATTTTTATAATCATAAAATTGATCATTATTTTTTTACTGGTATAAATTATATTTATATAATTTTTGTCTGTTTTTTATTTTTTTGTTTTTTAATTTTTTTTGAAAAAATTCAATCAATCACTGTTTGTATAATTTTTTTGATTTTTATGAATTTTCAAGCATCTGGTGACAAACCTCCAGTCGGTAAAGCTATTTCTTATTATAATTATGATCAATGTTCTAATAGAAAAGACCTTTTTTTAACTACTTATGGTATAACAACATATTTAAGATCAAGAATGGATAAATCATTAAGTTATGCTGAGTTTCAGGCTCAGTACTCTTTTGTTTTTGATCAAGAAGATAAACTAAAAATTGCTGGTAATGCCTTTTGTAGTAATATTTATAAATTTCATGAAAAAATTGAGCACCCAGTTTATAGTCTCTGGTATTATAAAAAACCGTTAATGTTAATTGGAGAGAGTGTTCAATACTACTTTGGAAATAAGTTTAAACAACCTCAACCATTTATGATTTTAAATTATTGGCATAAAACTTGGGCACAACATAAGTCTTTATCCACATTGTTAAAACAACAAGAAAACGTTAAAAATCATGAAATTGTTTTCATTTCTTCTGAAAAAAATACTAATAAACTATTAGAGTTAATTGAAAATGAAACAAAATTCAATTTTAAACAAATAGATAAAAAAAATTTTAAACAAAAAAATATTAGCGTGAATGTTTTGATATTTTCATATAATAAAAAATTTAAAGATTCAAATTAATGAAAAAAATAATCCCTAATAAATTTGATATTTTTTATAATTATTGAAAAATAATATAAAGCCAATAAACAAAATTCCCAAACTAAGATAGATATGTATTGGTGCAAAAAAGTTTAATATATTGGAAATTATATAAAGAGTTAAAAAACCAAATATTCCAATTTCACTGAAATTAAAATTTATTTTTAATAAATTGGTTTTTAATAAGAATCTATATCCAACAATTTAGGTTGAAAAAAATAAAAAGAAGGATAATTATATTAATATATTTGATACATAGCTCATATTATTTAGTAATTATTGAGCAGCTCATCTAAAATTTTTATTGTATTATATTTCTGCTCCCAATTAGGGTAATCATTTTGAAACTTTCTAGTATCTGAAATATACCAAATATGATCTCCTAATCTTTCCTTAGGTGTGTAATTTATTTTTATTTTAATATTTTTATTTTTTTCTATATATTTTATACACTCTAAAATTGAACAATTTGAAAAAGTACCACCTCCAATATTATAAACCTCTCCTTTTTTTGGTTTTTTTATAAATTCCCATAGGCAGTTTAGTAAATCTGAACTATGAATATTGTCCCTAACTTGTTTTCCTTTATATCCAATAATATTATATCTTTTATTTACCACACAACTTTTAACAAGGTAAGATAAAAAACCATGTAATTTTGCTGAAGAATGATTTGGTCCTGTAATGCAACCAGCTCTAAAAATTGCAACTTTAATATTATAATTTCTACCAAATTCTTGTGCCAAATAATCTGCATATGTTTTTGACACTCCAAAAAAACTATGGGTGCAATGGTCAGTACTTAAATTTTCATTAAAACCATTTTTATATTTTTTTGGATCTTTTGGCATAAACCTAAGTGATCCTTCCTTTAATTTTATTTTATTTGGATTATCACCATAAACTTTATTAGTTGAAAGTTGTATAAAAGTTGCTTTAGGTGAATATTTCAAACAAGAGTTAAGCATATTAAGCGTGCCTTGCGCATTTATTGAAAAATCAGTCTCTAAATTATTTTTAGCCCAATCATGAGACGGTTGAGCAGCTGAATGTATGACTACTTTTATATTTTTAGAATATTTCTCAAAAATTTCAAAAATTTTTTTTGAATTTCGAATATCAATTTGATGATGTAAATAATTTTTATTTAACACAAGTCTTCTCTTTATCCATGAAGTGTCACCATCTATTCCAAAAAGTTTTTTTCTATAATTGTTATCAATTCCAATTACAAAAAATTTTTTTTTTAAAAAAAATTTAACTGCTTCGGAACCAACTAGTCCACAAGATCCTGTAATAATTATTATATTTTTCATAACTCCTTTTCTTTAAAAATTTTTTTGTACTTCACAAGTACTTTGAAAGTATCATTGATAATAGTATCTAAATCTCTTTTCACTCTCCATTTGTAAAAATTATAAATTTTTCTATTATCAGTAACGTAATAGGGTATGTCATAATTTGATGTTTTTGCAATTTTTCCGATATGAATATTATTTTTAGTAATTTGTCTAGACTTTACTGTAAGCTCATTCAAACTTATCATATTATTTAAACCACCACCTACATTAAAAATTTTATTATTAATTTTTTTAATTTTTTTAATTTGTTCTAAAATTAGTTCACAGACATCTGTTACATGAATAACATCTCTGACCTGATTACCTAAACCACCAAAACCAATATAATTTAGCTTCTTTTTATTAATAAACCTCCAAAGCCATAAACTTATAAATCCTTGATCTTGTTTCCCAAATTGCCAAGGACCAGATACTACACCAAA
>MDTF01001932.1_pt1 | contig 13997 bp, 12 predicted proteins | sample 811191 | NCBI WGS metagenome assembly MDTF01 (sample SAMN05326649, study PRJNA326480) | marine metagenome | isolation source: seawater | place: Southern Ocean | collected 2011
AGTTAACGCGCAAACCCCTAATGAAAGAAATACATAGTTACTAATAGTCTCTAATCCAATTATATCTGTTCCCAGAAATAGCATTGTCGCAAAAACTATTTCCATAATTAAAATTGCTAATAAGAAATGATCAATTTTTAGGGCTTGAAATGTTGATTGATGATAGCCAATAAAGTTTTTTAATACTGCAAACATTATCATTGCAAGCAATAGAGATATTGAAATACTCTCGTTTGCTCCTGTTAAAATAGAAAATATAATTGGGCCCCATTGAGATGCAGTAATTAAAATAAATAAACTAAGAGCAAAAAATAATATTGAAAATTTATGTATTTGATAAATTTTTTCTAAGGGTGTTTTTAATTCGCCCATTTTGAGTAATACAAAAGGAAGATAAACTGCTGTTAAAAAAACTAATGGTAATGAAAAAATTCTATACACATTAGACCAAATACCTGCAGCCTCTGAACCAGCTTTATGCGTTATTATTACCAGCCAAAATACGGTTCCTGTGGCGCATATTAGTGCTGTAATAGTTGGAAGAATCTTGCTTACAAGATGGCTAATTACATCATCAAGTATAAATTTTAATCGCGCTATAGCAGATCCCAATTGCACAAAGGATATTACTAACAGGATAAATAACGAGGCAAAATAGCTTAGCACCCAAGAGAGAGCAGGGGATTCCAGAAAAAGCACAATGGTTGCAAGAATAATGCTTGGGAATGATCGTAGTATTAGATATGTATATAATTTTGCTTGCCTTAAAAAAAAAGAGGATAAAAGATCATTTAAAGCAAGTGCGCTACATAATAATGCAATACAGACATGCTTTAAATCCAAGTAAAAATAATATGCAGCCAATAGAAAAGGTAACATCACAACCGACAAAAAAAACATTCCTTTTAACCCATTAATAAGGTTATCAAGAGCATCAGAAGCATCATTAGATAAAATCTCTATGTCAGCCCTATGTCCTATAAAAATTGCTCCTAATGTCGAAAATCCTGCAATAACGGCTATCTCACCTATAAAAGCAAACCCTTTTGTCTGAGTTATAAAAATATTTGACAGAAAAACAATAAACAAGGGAATGGCTAAAAATATTTTTTGAGTATCTAAAAAATAAAATTTGTAACGCATTTATTTATAATCTATTTTAAAATCAGGAGTTTTTAAGTTTCGTCCAATTTTACCAAGGAACTGCATGCAAACTGGATGAAAGTTTTCGCCACTAAAAGCTGAGTGTGTGAATGGATATTGACTTTTAGAGCCGTCTGCAAGCTTCATATTTATGTAATCTAGAGGGCCAGAAGCAGGATTACACTCCAGTGAATCAAATTTATTGTCTATAATAGAATGAATATTTTTTATCCATAACTCTGTAAAGGGAGTATATGGTTTACATATGAACGCGCCACAACCAATCAGTTTATTAACCTTAATGGCATGTTGGAGAAAGAAAAGCAGGCCTTTTTTTCTTGTGATCCCTAAAATACCTACCTCAGGATACCCTTCAATGTAATTTTCAGAGTTAGTCAAGCTATCTAAAGCAGGCAACCATGAATAATCAAGATATTTTATATCTGTATACCCTCCCCCATAATGATGCATAAAATATGCTCGAAGATAATCTGATTTATGTGTTGAAGAGAGCAGTTTATAACCTTCATGAAAAGGAAAATTAGCTAAAGCCCATTCAGTAATTGCGGCCTTATTTAAAAACTGTACATTCATCCCGGTATTTGGAAGGCTATCAAGACATTTTTTTCTAATATCAGACATTGGATTATCATCAGCCCAAAAACAAAATAAATTTTTTGATTGAGTCCAATTTTCTGTATCTTGTTGAGTCATAAAAGATTTACCAGGGAAAAAAATACGAGCAATTCAATTTAATCGAAATATTATATGATTATATATTATATGAGCTAAAATAAGATTCTTAAAAAATTATAGAAACATGGATTCAAAAGATAATATAGATCATGAGGTCGTCGAGGATTTTGGGAATGAATGGAAATCATTTACTCAAGAAAATCTTTCAAAAAAAGATCTTGATCTAGGGATACTCAGTTACTTTAGAATTTTCCCATATGATAAAATTAATGCTGATAGTGTTGGTGCAGATTTTGGATGCGGATCTGGGCGATGGGTTCCAGCTCTTGCAAAACATGTAAAAAAAATTCACTGCCTAGATCCTTCTGATGCGATTGAGGTAGCAAAAAATAATCTTTCTAGCCTGTACTCAAATTTAGTTTTTGAAAAAGCAGGCATCTCAGATAATTCCATTGAAGAAAATACTCTAGATTTTGGATACTCGCTAGGAGTTCTTCATCATATTCCTGACACACAAATAGCACTTAATGACTGTGTCAAAAAGTTAAAAAAAGGAAGCCCTTTTCTTCTATACATTTATTATAAGTTCGATAATCAACCTTTTTGGTATTTCTATTTGTGGAAACTATCAGATCTAATGAGACACTTAATCTGTAGAATGCCTTATAAATTAAAGCTACTAATTTCTTTTATTATTGCAATCCTTGTGTATCTCCCAATTGCAAGATTTGGAAATATATTAGAGTTTATGAAATTACCTGTTAAAAGCTGGCCACTTAGCGATTATAGAAAAAAATCTTTTTATACAATGCGCACTGACGCTCTAGATAGGTTTGGAACTAAGTTAGAACATAGATTTACAAAAAAAGAGATATTATCAATGATGGAGATCTCAGGCCTAGAAAATATAAGCTTTGATGAAAATCATGCCCCATATTGGTGTGCAGTTGGTTATAAAACTTAGATTAATTTAATACCTTACGAGATCTTTAATCCTAACAATATTGCTTTATTGACCTTATGAACGTCATACCTATGTTCACATAACTCTCTTGATTTTCTGCCCATAATTTGTCTATCTTCTCTATCAAGTAATTTCATCATCTCAGCTGCTGCGCTAGCTGAATCTCTAACAATAGCTAAAAACCCATTCTCACCATTTATCACTGTCTCTCGGCACCCAGGAACATCTGTGGTTATGATAGGCCTGCCCATAGACATAGCTTCCAAAACACTTCTTGGTGTTCCTTCGTTATAGGATAGCAAAACATAAATACTACTTTGTGAGATAGTGCTAACTGGATCATTGGTAAACCCACAATATTCAATTCCATATACAGAATTCCAGTTATCTTTGATCTCTTGTTCATCTAGAGAATCCTCATGATCATCACGAAATCCATATAACAGGAATCTGGCGTGCGGGTGCTTTGATTTAACTAACCTTGCAGCTTCTGCATATTCAATAAGTCCTTTAGACTTAATAAGTCTAGACATGCACAAAAAAATTGGTTCATCAGGCAAAGGCTCTACAGAAAATTTCTTCAAATCAACTCCTGAGCCATTCAATAATAGGGCTTTGGATTTTCGCACCATACCCAAAGAACAAAACAGCTCCAAATCATCAGGATTTTGAAAAAAAACTATTTCACTCAACAATAAAGACACCTTAAAACCCAAGATGCCAATAAACCGCTTAATTTTCTGAATAAAGTGATGATCATCAAAAATATGGCCCGTTCCAGTAATCAAAGAAATAGATCTAAGCTTGCCAGCTAGCAATGCACTGATAGAGCCAACAATTACTGCTTTATGGGTATATGAAAAAACAATATCTGGGTTAATTTTTCTTAATTTTTTTGCAATATCCCAAATACTGATAAATGTATCAAAAAAGTTAACAGTTTTGCGTTTAAAGGAAATACTGTGATATATAACTCCTAGATCTCTAAGCTCTATTAAAAAATCTTCAGGAATTTCTGGCGCGAAAGCGTGTACTGTAAAACCCTTTTTAATAAAAGATTTAATTAATTCTAAACGAAATCTGTATAAAGTATCTCCATTCCCGCAAATCAAAACAATTGAAGGTGGATTCATTTCAGCAGATTAGACATTGGTCCTTGGTGCTCAAAAGATTCTAAAATATATTCAATTTTAGGAAATACTGTTTTATTTCTCAATCCAGTCCACTGCAGTTGCCTAGGATATTTTAATAGATTTGACATTTTTTTTGATTTTAAGAAATCTTCCAAAGGAACCCAGAATTCTTTATTTACCAGGTAATCATAAGGATGCATATAAACCATAGGAATAAAGCCTTGCTCATGATTAAACATCATCACCTGCCTCAACATCTCTTTTGTATATAGCCGCAAAAAAGTGCCTCCTGACTTTATGCTAACCTTTTGATTGAAGAATGCTTTAGGAACAATTGGGAATTCCTGCAAATTTTCTAAGATAAATGGAGGATCTTGAAAATACTCTTCCTTGCTATATCTATTTAAATACAGAACGTAGCTTGAATCATAATCAAAATGTTTTTCTATAACTTTGAAAATATCAATTCTCTCTTTTGGAATTGAAAAAACAGGCGCTCTAAAACCCTTGGGCTCACATCCGCAGGCCTTAAAGAGAGCATTTTTCGCTAAACCTAAATTTTTATCAATCTCATCATTGGATTGCTTAAACATTAAATCATGATAATGATAATGACATGCTATTTCATGGCCATCATCAGCGATTTCTTGCAATAACTCAGGATAGGTTTGGGCTACCGTACCAGTAGTAAAAAAGGTAATTTTTTTTGATGCTAGTTTATTGATGCTAAAGGTGTTGATAAGATCATATCCGAGCTTAAGAGCATCAAAATTTACTCGAGGCTCTATACCTAGCGACCTCATGAGGTCGAACGTAAAATCTTCTAAGTCGATAGAAAGATAAAAAGGTATCTTGCTCAGGATTACTTCCTAATTATGATGTAAAAACCTCTCTCAGTATCAATAATCTCAGTCATCTCATAGCATCCTGCATCTTGTAGATGCTGAACCAAAGAATCTCTTGAATATAAATAAAGAGGACAATTTCTTTGCTTGTATCTCACTCGACGCTGCCAGGCTAAAAATCCTTTATCTCCAGGTATGGAAATATATATTTCTTTATTTACATCGCTTATAAGTTTTTTCAATACAGCTACTGGATCTTCAACGTAATCGAAGAAACCCATTACAGAAATAGCATCAAACTTCTCTTCAAATTGATGCTCTGAGTAGTCAGCAAGTATTGTTTTAAAATTTGACTGAAGATTCATGGAATCTACCCGCATTTGAGTTATCTCAAGCATATTTGGTGCAATATCAAGGGCTGTAACATCTTTTTGATGCTCGAGCAGCTTTACAACTAGATGACCTGGACCACAACCTATGTCTAAAACAGTTTTTATAGAATCTTTCTTCATATGATTGAGACTATCCACAAGACGAGTTTCAATATCTTTTCTAAATAGCTTATCCATCACCTTATTAAATAGACTTCTAGGCCTTTCATCCTCTAAGTAAATGCTGGAGAACTCAGCAGCATAGCCGTTAAAAAATGTTCCGATCTCTTTAATGTCTTTATTATTGTCCATAGTACTAATATTTATATTATTAAATTATTTGAAAAACTAGAGCATTATAATGTTTATATTTATTATGTAAATTATATTTTACTGCTTTAAGGACTCCTGCTCACCATTTACGATAATGTTGCCGCCACAATTATCATAATGAATAATTTTTCTATATCTGCTTTCATTGATTCCAGAAATAAGCATTTGAGAAAATGATGGTGTAAAGCGCCTAGAACCCATCCGTTCCCAGTTATTCGGATTATTTAGGTCAATGCAGACTATATTTGCTTCATTGTTTTTTCGATCTGGATATATTAAATCTTTATTTTTTAAGTATGGCCATGCTTTTGGAAGATATGAACTATCTGACTTCCATATCTTTATTTCATTGCTCCAAATCGGCCATTCGATTTTTTGTGCGACGAATGTATGAGGGACATAGCTATGAATCCTTGGGTAATATTCTACAATTCCAAAAAAAAGTGAGATTGATAAAAGAGATTTAACTAGATAATTTTTTTTATTTGGAAAATCTATCAATATAGTATGCAAATAAAATAGGAGGATAAATGATGTGATCAATGAATATCGAAATCCTCCTAAAGCTCCTAAAGAAAGTCCATTCAGCATAAAAATAAGGTAGATATATAAACCAATGAAATATATCTGCTTATCCAACTTAGCTAATTTGAAAACTTTGTATATGACGAAAGCAATGGTTAAGAATAAAATGCATAAAAATGGAAAGGTAATCACAGATAATGCCTCTAGAACATTAATTAATACTGCAGGAGCACTGTCAGTAGATATATTCAAAACAGATAAGATATTTTCTATGTCTAACCCTAATGCAAACAAGGCAATATACTCTCGAAATATTAATGAATTAAAGTATCCAAATAATGGAAAGATAAAATTATAAGCAATTAAGTTTCCTAGGCTTGTTGTGTAATCCCAAGTGCTTAAATCTAGTCTATTTTCAGCAATTACACCAAAATAATTAGCTGTAAGGAAATAAGTCATTTGCAAAATAGCAGCGAATAGCAAAGCCATACAATAATGACCAAATATTCGATTTCTAGAGATAAAGTATTTAATAAAAAAGAAAGGTGCCATAATCATAGCAATTGGGCCTGAAATTGCTCCAATAAAGACTAATAGATAATAAAAGAATCTCTTTCCTAATGATTCCAAGTTATCATCAATTAATATTAAGAACATAAATACGGGCACAATAAATCCAATATTAGTGCTAGTTAACCAGACTTCTCCAGTAGTTGAGCAGACAATGTATAACACTGCTATCAGCAACTTACTTTTTATAGAACGCCAATAATAAGAATCAGTAAAAAAAATTATTACCAATGGTATTGATAAGGCTACTAAGCCAAATAAGGACGTAACAAATGCAGCTTGCTCAACAGGGAAAAGAGTCGCTAAGCTTGGGGCCAATCTACTTAAAAAGAGATAATAAGCTGGATAAATTAAAATATTAAAAGATTGCCACCAATGCTCAAGACTATAGAAAGTTTCAAAGTAAAAAGCTTCTTCAGCCCAGAATCTTGGTTGCAAGAGAAGATCAGGATATCTAATCACAATTATAAAAATCATAAAGATAAAACTTAAGATTGAGTACATTAAAGTCTCTTTTTTATTTTTTATCATCAAGTATTTTGATCTTTCTTACGCAACAAATTATATCCTGCTTTGACTTTATTTATTGCAGGAATCCAATTAAAAATAAGTTCATGAGCTTAAGATTAATATGGCTATTTAAAAATTGAAAACTTGTATATTAAAAACGTAAATATTAGAGGTATCGAAACAGCTAAAACATGAGCTGATAATTCAGGGGCTGCTATAAAATCAAACTCTATAAAAATACTTCTTAATGCTATAGCTGACCACCAGACAATAGGTAGAAAAAATAAATTAGTCAAAACAAAGCCGTTTAATTGTTTCGTCAAAGATTTCTGAGATCCTGGAAAAACAAATTTATAGTTAAGCATAAAGGCAATAGTAATGCCGGCACAATAACCAAAAAAAATTGATCTGCTATAGCTGAGCCATTGATTAAAAATAATTCTTGAAATAATGTTTATTGCGGCACTAAAAGCGCCAACAAATAAAAATAAAAGAAATTGTTTTGTATATAAAGAATTAATCATTCTTAATTCTCTTGGCAAGATTTCTTCCAAGGTTGATGCTCTCAGATATTCCTCTATCTTCTGGATAGTAGTAGCATGTATCAGCAACATACAAGCCTTTGATACCAACCTCAAATTTTGGTATTTTGTTTAGAAATTCTGGCTCACATATTGGTTGAGCAAATCTATATCTACTTGCATGAATATCTATAAAATCCTCTTCAGTAATTTTATTATTAATCTGAGTAATGTACTTCTTTACTTTGGCTATAAATTTCTCATCAGTGTCTAAAAATTTAGGATGATCGCCAGGGAGATAAAATGGAACATAGATAATATTCTCCGTCATAGGCATTAAATTTGAATACTCGACTAAACCTGGGATATCCATTGATGGATCATTGATATTGAGCCAAAAATTTTTGCTGACAGATTTCTTGAGCTTCACAATCACACAAACAACGCCTATGTTATTTATAGATGCAAACATTTTCTTTACATCTGAAGGGAGATCTGGAATCAATCTAGAAATAAATGGGGTTGGAATAGTGGAAATAACTTCATCAAAATGCTTAAGCTCTGAATTGGTTTCTATTCCAGCGACCTGATGATTATTTATAATGACTTTAGAAACTGGTGAACTAAGGTTAATTTCACCACCCATTTCTATTATTGATGCTGAGAGAGTATTTAGAAGGGTTGAGGAGCCGCCCTCAATATAACCTAACTTTTCTTTAAAAATACTGTACCTTGAATTGCCAATTCTTCGAATTCTACTCCAAATCCATGCAGCCGAAAGATTAGATGAGAAATGATGAAACTTTAGTTCCAATAAACTCTTCCACATTACTGTATATGCCTCATCACCAACCCATTTTTTGATCCAGCTAGCAGCATCAAGCTTATCAAGGTCGTCCCAACGCTTCCTCTTTGAAGAGATAAAAGCAAATAAGCCATACCTAATTTTTGCAATCAAGCTTAGACCTCTAAATCTTAATAATGCAAAGGGGTTACCCCAGTCCTGAGTTTGATTTTCGTACCAATAACCCATTTTCGTTTCTCTCCATTGCATCTTTGAGGAAATCTTAAGTTCGTCTAGGATATCAAGAAGAGCGTTATCTGAAGTGCAATGGAAATGGTAAAAACGCTCAATTTCAATGCCATTAAAATTAAAGCAAGCTGTCATCCCTCCCACCCTATCATCTGCTTCAAATATCACAGGATGATGCCCATCTTTTGCTAATTGATAGGCCACAGCGAGACCCATGGGTCCAGCTCCAAGCACAGCAACTTTTTTTTTATACGCCATCATTTATACATCATTAAAAGTCTAAAGTAATTTTGCTCAAAATAGGATCACAGAATGTTTCATTAATTGCATCGCTATGAGAGGTGCTCTCAATATTAAATATTTCAGGCCAGTTTATAATTTCAAATTCCTCTTTGATTATAAGCGCCTCAAGCTGCTGAACTGTGAAAGGAGGATTCCTATCAAAGAGCGCCCATACCCATAAAAGTAAATAAAATAGCTTGTATGGTATTTTGATGAGTACTGTATTGCTGCCAATGGTATTTTTAATTTGTGAGATGATGTCTATATAATGCATTTTTTCTAACCCCGAGATATTGTATGTATGATTGAGGGAATAATCCTCAATGCAGCTAATAATAATCTTGCAAAAATCTCCAGCGTATAAGGGTTGTCTGAGGTAATGGCCCTTTCCTGGTATTGGAAAAATTGGCACTTTTTTCATAAATCTAGCTAGCCACCCCAAATGCTTTCGATCAAACCATCCAAACATGAGAGTAGGCCTCAATATTGGGCATTGAATTCCACTATTTTTTACAATTAGCTCCTGTTGTCTTTTGGTTTGACTGTAATAATCATCGGCGGAAGACTCTATTACAGATGAGCTAACATACACCAATCTCTTAAGTTTAAATTTTTTATAGCAACTTAAAACATTATTAGTTGCATCGATATTATTTGCTGTAAATTCCAAGAAGTTATTTCCACCAATTTGCGCTTGTAGCATCACTAAAATTTCTGCATCTTGAAAACTAGTCTCCCATGCACCATTCTTTGAGAGATCATCTTCAACAGCATTAACATTGGGATAAATATCTTGCAGGATTTGAAGATTTTTGGAGTGTTTATCAATCACCCAGATATTTGTATATCCTTTTTTAATTAAGCGATGTACTAGATTTTGCCCAACTAATCCTGCGCCACCACACAAGATAATTTTTGAAGCAAGGTTTCTCATTTTCGTTATATATTCAGCTTATTAAAAATAAATGCGGGTAGGTTTCTAATCACCATCATGATAAATCTCCATTTAGTGGGCGTATATATAACTGCTTGTTTTTTTTTAATTCCGTTAACAATGTCGTGTGCAACAATGTTTGGGTCGGCAAAGCTCAAATTAAGGCCAAGCCCCTCTGTCATGGGAGTTGCTGTAGGGCCAGGCTTCACAATGGATATATTTAGAGAAGTACCTGATAATCTATGTCGTGCCCCTTGAATATATGTATCGATCATACTTTTGGCAGCCCCATAGAAGTAATTTGACTTTCTTCCTCTATCTCCAGCTACTGAACCTATAACTGCAATTGATGCTGAGCTTAAATCCTGCATCTTAGAGATAAAAATTTCACACAGAATAATGGGTAGAATTCCGTTAATCATTAAAGTATCTTGCGCTAAATAAAAATTTTTTTGACACATAGGTTGATCTGGTAACGTCCCAAATGAAAGTAAAACTTTTGATACTGAATGGGAGGTAAATATTTCATCAATTAAGCTACTTGCGGCTGGTATATTTGAGAATGATAGCTCCTTGCAGATAATTTCAGAGTCTGGATTTAAAATTTGAAGATGAGCAGCAACTGGGTTAAGTTTTTTTAAGTCCCTTGCAACAAGAAATATTGTCGCAGTGTTCTCAGAGGCCCATATTCTTGTAACAAGTTGGGCAATATGTGATGAAGCGCCAACTATGACTATTGCATTTTCATTATTCATACTATGACCCTAGAAGCCTTTTAGACATTTGAGAGCTTAGGTTATCATCCCTAAACCTTTTAAAAGTCTCTATGTGAGGGTACATTGACTCGAAGCCACTTTTAGTCATTAACATATCTTTTGCAAGATATATTTTTCCGTTTGCACTTTGCACGATACTCTCTAACTCATGAAATAGTGTGTGAGTTTTAAGACCCTGGTTAGGAAAATCAAGCGCCAAAGTTACTCCTGGACCTGCAAAGCTCAAAAAACCTATGGGTTCGAAATTAGCAAAGGTTTTCAGAACAGCAAGAAACGAACCTGTTTGAGATTTTAAAATCAACTGGAGCATTTCATTAACTACCTCTTTACGATTTTCAGAGGGAATAACACACTGAAACTGATAAAAACCTTTTGGGCCATACATTCTATTCCAATTTAAAATATTATCTAATGGATGTAAGAATTTTGTATAGTGCTGAATCTTTTTCTTGCCAGAGAATAAGTTTTTAAATGCAAAATATAAAGGATTAAAGATTCTTAATGAGAATTCATTCACAAGTGAAAATGGAGGGGTAAATGGAAAAGTAATAGATTTATTTTTATGTGCTTTTGAGGCTTCGATATGCTTTCCTCTCTCAAAAATACCTCTAGTACTTCCTTTCGACATGCAATCAATCCATGCAGCGGTATATTCCCAGTCAGCTTCCGATGCATCAGACAAATTAAAAAAACTCTCTAAGTTCCTAAAAGAAATTGACTCTGTCTCCAGCCATGGACCTGCTATTTTTCTTAGTTTTATTTTGCAACTATATATAATTCCAGTTAGCCCAATGCCGCCAAGGGTCGCTTTAAACAAATCTTTATTTTGATCTGGCGTGCAAAGAATTGGGCTGCTTGAAGATTGAAGAAGCAAGATCTCTAAAACATGATTGCCAAAAGATCCAAAAAGATGATGATTCTTACCATGGATATCATTTGCAATGCATCCACCCACTGATACATACTGAGTGCCCGGAGAGACGGGTAACATCCAACCTTTTGGAATCAAAAATTCCTGAAGAAACTTTAAAGTCACTCCTGATTCACATTCTAAAATACCTAGCTCTTCATCAAGAGACAGTAATCTATCTAGATTGGTGTTTTCCAATGCAATCCCCCCTGGATTTAAGCAGGCATCCCCATAACTTCGGCCCATTGCATACACAATCCCATTTCTATTATTAGCTATTAAGCTTTGTGCTTGGTCTGCATCAAATAAAGTATGAGTCTCATGATTTAAGTTAGATGTATTTCCCCAGGAGCTTAATTTTTTCATAGAAAGATTCGTTTAAAATTCATAAGCAGCTAAAAAAATAAAAACAAAAAATATCAGCGCGGTAATAACACTGACCTTATCAGTAATGGCAAAAAATACAGGGTCATCATGCATATTTCCTCTGTGTGCTTGAAACCACATATGGCTAATCCAAAATAATAAGACTGGGATAGTGCCCCACACCAATGGAGTATAGCTATACAACGCTAATATTTCTGGGCTATTGAGGTAAAGCATCATCACTACTACTGACCCCATTCCAGAAGAAATGCCTAAAGGCAAAATTAATCCTTGATCTGATTTTACATAACCTCTGCCATGAACGGAGGTGCTATCAATAGTCTGTATATTTAGTATCTCAGCATACCGTTTTAAAAAAGCTAATGAAAAAAATAATGAGACTGAAAATGCCAACAACCAAAATGAAATATTATTACTAATAATGACCGCACCAGCAACAATCCTTATGGTATATAAAGCTGCTAGAATTATGCAGTCAAGAATTACAATGGATTTTAAACCAAAGGAATATAACAAAGTAATTAATGTGTAGAGCAATATAGTTAAGAGGAATCCTTCTCCTACAAGATTAGCCAGATATACTGACAATGGAAACATCAGGAGAATTAGTGATGAGAAATGTATTGGTATCTCCCCTGATGCAAAAGGTCTCAGCTTTTTTCTAGGATGCAGTCGATCACTCTCAAGATCAAATATATCATTAAGGATATATGTGGAAGATGCGCATAAACCGAGAGAGATAAAACCTCCCAAAAGTAAAGCCAAGCTTTCAAAATGGTGCAACTGATGAGCTGCAAGTATAGGAAGAAAAATTAAAAGATTTTTTGACCATTGATGCAGTCTCAGCAATCTCAGCAAACTCATTCCATTTATCTTTTGACGCGGAAACTCTATAAAATTCGCTACAATGCTATTAAGTGATTTTTTAACTTGTTCGGAGGCATTCACTAAGATTGATTCGGATGCGTGTTTCCATACAGTTAAATCATCAGATGAGTTCCCAGCATATACAAAGCCAAGCTCGCTATATCGTTTTTTTATAGCAATAATTTTCTTTGAGCCTATAAGATTCTGCGTTGCCGAGCTAGAAATCACATCATCAAATATTCCTATATAACTTGAAACTCGACTAGCAATCTGATGATTTGCTGCTGTGCATAGTATTAACTTTCTTCCCTTTTTATGCTCAAGATTTAGCCAATCTAGAAATGGAATATTATATGGTAAGAGCTCTGGTCTAATATTTGTATTTTTAGCAAGCTTATCCTTAAGAATTGATTTTCCTTGCAATAACCACCAAGCCATCAAGAAGATACTGAAAAAAGGTCTTCTTTTTAAAAAAAGCGCAGCGGATTCATGAAGTGTATCAGTTAATAATAGCGTGCCGTCCAAATCAACAATCAGAGGTAGCTCAATCTCAGAATTTAGTTGTAAATCCTGCGCCCTAAATAAGTGGGCGTCATGTGTTTGATTCATAATGTAGATTATTTCACTTTATACCGCCTTAAACCATTAATTTATAAAGTCTTTTCTATGTTTTAGCGCTAAATGAGGTATTGAAAATAATCCATCATATAGAAAGTTAATAGGGCAGTAATAGATAATTTAGAGTAATTCCAGCTCTAGAGTTACCTGACTAGAATCTGGTGCCAATGATAATCTCTTTACTAATTTTGAGTGTTTGAAAAAATTATTCAGTTGCCGTTTCCGAAACACAACATCACGATAGTTCTCAGTAATGGAAAAGAAATTTCTTATCTACAAAATAACGTAGGAATGGGGTTGTAGGGCGACAAACTATTCCCACTCAATAGTTGCTGGTGGTTTGCTAGAAATATCATAGACCACTCTACTCACTTCTTCGATCTCATTAACAATTCTATTTGAAACCAAGGCAAGAAATTCATAAGGAAGCTTTGCCCATGTAGCGGTCATAAAATCTACTGTTTCCACTGCTCTGATTGCTATCACATCAGCATATCTTCTTTCATCTCCAACCACTCCAACAGATTTTACTGGAAGATAAGCACAGAATGCTTGACTAACTTGATGATATAAATCAGC
>MDTF01002463.1_pt1 | contig 13991 bp, 13 predicted proteins | sample 811191 | NCBI WGS metagenome assembly MDTF01 (sample SAMN05326649, study PRJNA326480) | marine metagenome | isolation source: seawater | place: Southern Ocean | collected 2011
AATTTAAAGTATCAATCATTTGATGGTTTCTAACTGACCAAATTTCACTTGATTTTATATTTTCAGTAAACTCAAATATAGATGAGCAAGCTGAGTCATAATTAGAAACAAAAAAATTCGTATCTATATCATCTTTATCAGTTAATAAAGCTTGAAAGGCTTTTTGATTTTTATAAAAATATAAATTATCAGACAATTCACTATATAATTTAGGTAATGCCTCAACCCAAATAACTTTTTTACCAAACCAGTTGTAAACTTCTTCTTCTAAGCCTCTGTGGGCTCCAAGGTGAACAATACCAGTGGAATTATTAATAGATTTTAATATATCTTCATCTAATTTTCCATATGGGGTTGGCTCAGGGGGCTTTCTGAGTTTTATTAATTTCCACCCCAACTTTTGTAATATCTTTTTAATTATGGATTTCATTAAGTCATAATTTATTAATATGTTTATTCTGAAACATCAATGTATATAAGATAGATTAATGGTTATAATGTAAAGTAATTTTAATAAAATATTGTCTTTATATAAAATTAGCAATAAAATAATTAATAAAATTTAAGATCTTGCTCTTTTCAAATTTAACAAAAATATAAAATTAATATGGCAAATCAACCCCTTAAGCATGGATGACTTATATAAAAAAATGTTAAAATTTTTATTTGAAACTAAATGAAAATTTATTTTGATTATAAAATTTTTCTTCAACAAAAATTTGGAGGTCCTTCAAGATATTTTTCACAATTATTTGAAAACTTAAATTTAAATAAAAAAAAAGCATATATTGTTAGTCCTTTTTATATTAATGATTATTTAGATCAGTCAAATTTTAAAGAAAATATTTATGGTAAAAAAATTTACTCAAGAAGATTTGGTGGAAAATTTTATTCATATTGTAATAAAAATATTTCTAAAATAATTTTTTCAAGATTAAGTCCAGACTTAATTCACACTACTTATTATGATCACGATTTGGTGAGTCAAAAAAAACCTGTAGTCTTAACTGTATATGATTTAATACATGAAATTTATTATAAAGATTTTGGTTTTAAAGATTATTATAGACCTAAAAAAGACATTATTGAAAAAGTAGATCACTTTATTTGTATTTCAAAAAATACACAAAGAGATTTAATTAACTACTATAAAGTTGATGAAAAAAAAACATCTGTTATTTATCTATCTAGCTTTGATTTGAAGAAAAATTTTTTTATAAAACATAAACACCCTAACCCTTTTTTTCTTTTTGTAGGTACAAGAAATAGATATAAAAATTTTGCCTTATTAGTAAAAGCATATAGTTTTGAAAATTTTATAAAAAATAATTTTGATTTAATTTGTTTCGGTGGCGGAAAATTTAACAAAGATGAACTCGAATTATTTAAAAATTATAATTTAGATTTAAATAGAATTCACCAAATTGAAGGTAGAGATGAAATTTTAATAAGCCTATACAGAACAGCAACAGCATATGTTTGTACTTCACTTTATGAAGGTTTTGGCTTGACGTTACTCGAAGCAATGCAACAAGGTTGTCCTGTGCTTTCAAGTAATACAAGTAGTTTACCTGAGGTTTATGGAGATGCAGCATTAACATTTTCTCCTTACTCGGTAGAAGAGCTCGGAGAATGCCTTAACAAAATAGTATCTTCGGATAGTACAAGAGAAGAATTTTCTAAAAAAGGATTAAAACATGCTAAAAATTTTACATGGGAAAAATGTACGCAAAAGACATTAAAAGTTTATAAAAGTTTAATTTAAAATGAAAATAAAAAAAGCTTTAATATTTGGTATAACAGGTCAAGATGGGCCTTACTTAGCTAATTATCTAATTAAAAAAAGATACAAAGTAAGCGGAATATATCGCAGAAAAAAATTTATAAATCTTAAAAAATTAAACCTATTAAACAAAATAGATTTAAAACTAGTAAAAAAAATACAAAAAGAAAATATAAACAAGATACTTAAAAATAATTATGATGAAATATATTTTTTGAGTGGGCAATCAAGTGTAACGTTATCATTTGATAAAAGTGCAGAAACATATGAAAGCCAAATAGAACCAGTAAAGATAATACTTGATTTTATAAGAAATCAAAAAAAGAAAAAAACAAAATTTTTATATTCAAGTAGTGCTGAGATATTTGGAAATATTAATGACAAAAAAAAAATAAATGAAGAAAGTAAAAAAAAACCAATTAGTCCATATGGACTTGCGAAATTAATTGGATATGAAATAGTTAAATCTTATAGAGAGATGTATAAAATACCAGTGTGTTCAGCAATCCTATTTAATCATGAGTCTTCGTTAAGACAAAACAACTTTATTTTTAAAAAAATTTTAGATAATTTGCAAAAAATTAAAAAAAATGATCGACACAAGCTTATCGTTGGCAATATTGAAATTAAAAGAGATTGGGGGTGGGCACCAGAATATATGGAGGCTTGTCATAAAATTTTAACTTCAAAAAAGCTAAATGATTATTTAATAGCAACAGAAAAAACAGTTAAATTAAAAAAAATAATTTCATTATTTTTTGAAAATTATGGTTTAAATTGGAAAAAATATACAATTCAAAATAAAAAGTATTATAGAAATTTTGAAATTAAAGAAAATTATGCTGATACCAAAAAGATTAGAAATAATCTTAAATGGAAAGCTAAGTTTAATTATTTAGATATAGTAAAAAAACTTATCAACAAAGATATTTATTGATGAGTAAAGAATATTTTCAAACAAGTAAAATATTGAATAATACTAAAATTGATGGAGGTCTGAGAAAGAATAATATATTTAAAAAAAGTAAAAAAAATGAACCATTACTTACTATTGTTACTGCAGTGTTTAATAATGAAAAGTTTTTAGAAGAAAGTATTTTAAGTCTTCATAACCAAAAATATGCTAACTATGAACATATAGTTATAGATGGTGGATCAACAGATGGAACTATTGACATAATAAAAAAATATGAAGATAAGATTGACTATTGGTGTTCTGAAAAAGATAAAGGTATTTATGATGCATTTAATAAAGGTATGAAGTTAGCAAGTGGTGAATATATAGGTTTTTTAAATTCTGATGACAAATATTCAGATAATGCATTTGAAATTTTAATTAGATATATAAAAGAGAATACGGATAAAGATTTTATCTTTGGAGCAGTTAAAAAACATTGGGGTATATTGTACGGTTATAAACCATATAAAATATATTGGAGTTGGGGGTTTTATTCAAGTCATTCTACTGGATTTTTTATTAAAACTGAATCTGCCAAAAAAGTAGGATTATATAATTTAAAATATAAATTTTCTGCAGATTATGATTATTTTTTTAGGATGATTGTAAAAGAAAAATTAAAAGGAATTGGAACAAAAAAAAATGAAATATTTGGAACATTTAGAAGAGGTGGATATTCAAGTACTATAAATTTTTTTGATCATTTTATGGAAGAAATCAAAATTAGGTTAGATAATGGTCAAAACAGAATTTTGATAATGTTAATCTTTATTTATAAATATATTAAAAATATTTCAAAAATATGAATATTTTAATAACTGGAGTTGCTGGTTTTATTGGTTTTAATTTAGCTAAATGTCTACTTAATAAAAATTATAAGGTTTACGGCATAGATAATTTTGACCCATATTATTCAATTTTATTGAAAAAAAAAAGACTAAATAATTTAAAAAAAAATAAACAATTCATCTTTAAACAGTTAGACTTAACAGATAAAAAAAAATTAAATATTTTTTTCAAAAATAAAAAATTTAATTTAATAATTAATCTTGCAGCACAAGCAGGAGTTAGATACTCATTAATAAATCCCACAAAATATATCGACACAAATATATTTAGCTTTCTTAATTTGATTGAACTGGCAAATAAGCATAAAATAAAAAAAATCATGTATGCCTCATCTAGTTCAGTTTATGGTGAAAATACTAATTTTCCATTGAAAGAAAATGAAGAACTAAACCCTAAAAATATTTATGCTGTTAGCAAAAAAATGAATGAAGAAATTGCAGAAACTCATCACAAAATAAGTAAAATTAATTTTATTGGACTAAGATTTTTTACTATTTATGGAGAGTGGGGAAGACCTGATATGTTTATGTTTAAACTATTTAAAGCTTTTTTTTTAAAAAAAACTTTTTATCTAAATAATTATGGCAATCATTTACGAGATTTTACTTATATTGATGATGCAACAAAAATCATTGAAAAATTAATTCAAAAAAAATTTACTGGTAATGATATTTTTAACATATGCTCTAACAAACCACAAAATATCTTAAAAATAGTTAAAAAATTTAGTAAAAAAAATAAAACAAAAATTAAGATGATATCTATAAATAAAGCAGATGTTTTAAAGACTCATGGATGCAATAATAAAATAAAAAAATTAATTAATTATAAAAAATTTTCTAATTTTGAAACATTTTTTGAGAAAACATTTAAATGGTACAAGGATAACAAAATTTATAATATTAAATAATTCAAATAATATTTAAAAGATATAGCAAGTATCACAGTATCACAGTATTGAATTTGATTGCCAAAGTTCTAGATTGGTATAAAAAATAAATAATGAAATTATAATAAGAGTAAAAAATTTTGACAAAAAAGTTAATTTTTGGTGCGTCTGGATTAGTTGGAAATTCTTTATACAAATATTTAGGGAAAAAGAAAAATTATGTTTTTTTTTCTAATAAAGATAAAAAATTTAATCAAATAAACCTTGATAGGAAAATACCACAAAAATATATTGAAAATAAACAAGTAGATATATATTTTTTTTCCTCACCGTATTTTTTAAAAAAAAATCATAAAATCCAAATTTTTGAAAAGGAATTAAAGTGGTTAAAAAAAGTAATTAATTTGTATAATATTAATAAGCTTATATACCTATCCTCACCAAGTATTTTTTACCAAAAAAGTCAAATTGGAAAAATAAAAAAAACTTGTGAAAATTTTATTATTAGGAGTAATAAAATAAAATATTATCAAATTTGGCGTCCGTATAATTTAGTTGGAAAAAATAAATATATATCAGACCATTTTCATAATACTGCATTAAAGGAAATTTTTTTAAAAAAAAAAAATTCTTTTGAATTTTATGGAAGTTCAGAAGATATTAGAGGTTATAGTGATGTGGATGATTTTGTCAGAGTTTTATCTAGACACTCAAATAAAGATAAAAGCTTTATTATGAACTATGGTAATACTGACGAAATAACAACTTTTGAAGTTATTAAATTGTATATAAAAGCTTTGAAAGAAAGAAAAAACAGAATATTTTACCCAATCTTTAAAGGAAAAAAAAGAACAAAAGTATAATCAAAAAAGGAAAAAATTCTATTTTTAGTAAAAAGTCATCTAAGACAGTATTAAATAATTATTTAAGGATCCTATTAAATGAAAAAAAAATGTAAAGTTTGCAATAAAAGATTTTTAGATCACTTAAATTTAGGAAATCACCCGTGCGCAGATACATTTCTAAAAAATAAAAAACATGCAATTAATTTAAAAAGGTATCCACTAGTAGTTGGGTTTTGTGAGTGCTCACATCTCACTACTCTTCATAAAGTGCCAAAAAAAGAAAGATATGAAAAATATGAGTATTCCTATACTTCAGATAACTCTCCAGTTTCTAGACTTCATTTTAGAACAATTGCCAAAAGAATAGTTGATTATTTTAAAATTTCAAAAAATTCATTTGTGGTTGAGGCTGGTAGTAATGATGGGACATTTTTAAAAGAAATCAAAAATTTCTCACACTCTAAAGTCCTAGGTGTTGATCCTTCAAAAAATATTTCAAATATTGCAAATCAAAAAAAATTAAACACTTTTGTTGGATATTTTAATTCAAGTAATACAAAGTTGATTAAAAATAAATATGGAGAAGCTGATATTATTTATGGAGCAAATGTTTTTAATCATGCAGATGACAATTTAGATTTTTTAAGTGGGGCATACCAATTACTTAACGATAATGGTGTTTTAGTTTTAGAGGTTCCAGACTTAAATTCACTAATTGAAAAAGTTGGATTTGATACAATCTATCATGAGCATAGACACTACTATTCAGAAAAATCTTTAAATAAAATATTGTGTCAAAAAAAATTTTATATTTTTAAAATTGAAAAAATAAGTTATATGGCTGGCTCTATTAGAGTATATGCAAAAAAAAATAAGACAAAATTTAAAAAAAAATTTTCATCTGTAAGCTTGTCAGACTTTAAAAAATTTAAAAAAAAAATTAAGCATGTCTCAGGAAAGATAATAAGTTTTGTAGAAAATAAAAATTTGAATAAAATTAATGTATTTGGGCTGGGAGCCGCAACCAAAGGAAATACTTTGTTAAATTATTGTAAATTTACCGAAAAAAACATTAACTTTATTTTGGACAAATCAAAATTAAAAATAAACAAATATACACCTGGGTCAGGTATTAAAATAATGGATGAAAAAAAAATTAAAAATATTGATTCTATTTTAATATTACCTTGGAATATTACAAAGCATTTAGAGAAAAAATATAAAAATGATAAAAATTCTGTTATATCAATACAAAAAATAGTAAAAAAATTAAATGAGAGATAAAGACATAAAAATAAGTACTAATCGAAGCTTTGGTATAGTTTTTTTTATACTGTTTTTACTTATAGCTCTTTATCCTTTAGTTAATAATGAAGATATAAGGTTATGGTCTTTAGTAATATCTTTAATCTTTCTAGTTTTAGGAGTAATAAATTCTAAAATCCTATCACCTTTAAATAAAATCTGGTTCAAGTTTGGAATAATTCTAGGAATAATAACATCACCTGTGATTATGGGAGCAATATTCTTTTTGGTGGTTACACCCATTGGTTTTATAATGCGATTAACTGGTAAAGATTTATTGAATTTGAAATATCATGATGATAAATCTTATTGGATTAAAAAAGAGGATACAAAAAGTAATATGAAAAATCAATTTTAAGATGAGTTTTATAAAAGAATTTTTCAAATTCTTAAAAATTAGAAAAAAGTACTGGCTATTCCCGATTATAATTTTTCTTGTTTTATTTGGAGGTTTAATTATTTTAAGTCAAGGTTCTGCGGTAGCCCCATTTATATATACAATTTTTTAAAATGTCCTCAATTTTAGGTATATCAGCCTTTTATCATGATAGTGCTGCTTGTATTTTAAAAGATGGAAGAATAATAGCAGCTGCTCAAGAAGAGAGATTTACTAGAAAAAAACACGATCCTAGTTATCCTTATTATGCAATTGAATTTGTTTTAAAATATGCAAATCTTAAACTAAGTGAGGTTGATCAAATAGTTTTTTTTGAAAAACCTTTCTTAAAATTTGAAAGACTTTTAGAAACTTATGTTGCTTTAGCTCCAAAAGGTTTTGCTTCATTTGCTAAAGCAATGCCTTTATGGATAAAGGAAAAACTTTTTCAAAAAAATTTTTTATTTAATAAACTTAAAACTCATGATAAAAATTATAAATCTGATAATAATATCTTCTTTTCAGATCATCACTTAAGTCATGCGGCTAGTGCTTTTTTCCCATCACCTTTTGAAGAATCTGTGATATTGACAGCTGATGGGGTGGGAGAATGGGCAACAACTACTCTAGCGGTAGGAAAAAGTAATAATTTAGAAATTAAAAAAGAAATTCATTTTCCACATTCCCTTGGACTTCTTTACTCAGCATTCACTTACTACTTGGGATTTAAAGTTAACAGTGGAGAATACAAACTAATGGGCTTGTCACCTTACGGAGATCCTGTTTATGAAGATAAGATCAAACAGTTGGTGGATATAAAAGATGATGGGACTTTCAGATTGGACCAGAAATATTTTAATTACGCAACTGGCCTTACAATGACTAATCATAAATTTAATAATTTATTTGGTCAAAAACCTAGAGATCCAGAAAGCAATAGCATAACACAATTTCATATGGATATAGCGGCATCAATTCAAAAAGTAACCGAAGAAATTATGATAAAATTAGCAAAATCAATTCGAAAAGAATTCAATATTAAAAATTTATGTTTGGCTGGGGGTGTTGCATTAAATTGTGTAGCCAATGGAAAAATTCTTAAAGAGAAAATTTTTGAAAATATTTGGGTCCAACCAGCCGCAGGAGATGCAGGGGGTTCATTGGGTGCAGCCCTTGCTCTTTGGTATGTAGAGTATGGCAATAAAAGATTAGTAAACTTAAATGATGATATGAAAGGGTCTTACCTCGGGCCTGAATTTAGTCAAGAGGATATAGAAAAAGAATTAAAATATGTGGGAGCTAATTTTGAAACTGTAGAGTATAATGATTTAATAAACAAAACATCAGAATTTTTATTAAATGAAAAAACAATAGGTTGGTTTCAAGGTAGAATGGAATTTGGTCCTCGAGCCTTGGGTTGTAGATCTATTTTAGCTGATCCTAGATCCGAAAAGATGCAAAAAAATCTGAATTTAAAAGTAAAATATCGAGAAAGTTTTAGACCATTTGCCCCATCAGTTCTTAGAGAAGATTTAACAAAATGGTTTGATCTAGATGTTGATAGTCCTTATATGCTGTTTGTCGCAAATATTAATTCAGAGAAAAAAATTGAAATGACTGAAGAAGAAAAAAAACTTTTTGGAATAAAAAAATTAAACATTAAAAGATCAAAAATTCCAGCCATAACACATGTTGACTATTCTGCTAGAATTCAAACTGTAAAAAAAAATACTAATAAACGCTATTATGACTTAATTTTGAAATTTAAAGAAAAAACAGGTTGTCCAGTAGTAGTAAATACTTCTTTCAATGTAAGAGGTGAACCAATAGTAAATACGCCAACCGATGCATTTAATTGCTTTATGGGAACTGGATTAGATTATCTCGTTATTGGCAATTGTATTTTAGATAAAAAAAAACAATCATTAGAATTAAAAGAAGAATACCATAAGAAATTTAAACTTGATTAAAATTATTTTTCAGTAACTTTATTTTTAATTATATTTGAGATGTATAAGTATCCTTCATTATTATAATGTTCTCTTTTTCCTTTAAAAGGAAAGAAATTTAACACATTTATATTGTTTTCTTTAAAACTTTTGTAAATATCAATTAATTTAAAATCTAAATCTCTAACAATTTCAAGCACATCACTTCGTGCAAATAAATTATCATTATCTTCAAATTCTCCATTAAATCTTGCCAAGCTTGGTAAGTAGACAAAATAAATTTCATTAATACCTCTCAAATTTGAATGATTTTTTAATTCCTCTAAGGTTTTTTTGAGTAAATTAATTTTATCTCTATATGGTGTCTTTGAATTAGTAACAATTAATTTTTCATAAAACGAAGGTATTTTCTCATTAATATTAATATTTTTTTTACTTTCGTTTTTAATATTTGATTGAAATATCTCTCTAACTCTCCATAAAAACAAAAATGATTTAAATTTGTTAGCTTTATATTGATTATATTCTTCGTCAATTATTTCATTAATTTTACTATCTAAATATTTTTGATGTTTAAAAATTGTCTGACTAAAACTAGGAATTAAATATTTTATAAGAATTGAATTCTTCTCCTCATTATATATATCTAAAAGATCGTTACCTTCGTGATAAATCCATATAATTTTTTTTGGATTAATTATTTGTGTAATTTCTTTTAGTATACCAAGTTCAATTATTGGTCCATTACCTCCCATTCCAAGATTAATATAATTTTTTTTCAAGCTATTTCGCAAGAGTGATACAATATCTTCAGATTTATCAACACACTCTCCTAAAGTCATAGAGTCACCTATAACAACTCCCTCGACATCATTATCCCATAAATTATCAGGATTATTAAAACCATATCTATCACTTTTATAAATAAGATATTTACCACTCTCATTACAAGTTATGGTATTTTTGTTTGAAATGCTTGAGAGGAGAAAAACTTTTTTGTTATTTAATTCATTTAATTTAACGCTTCGATTCTTTAGAAGTTGATTATATGGATAGTAAATTGGGGAAATATCTTCAGTCTTCTTCAAGTCGTTATAAATTTCAAATTTAGATCTTGTATCATAATTTTTATTTTCTTTTAAATAAAACTCAAACTTTTGAAACGTAGACTGTTTTTCTAAAAAAAATTCAGCAGAATAAAGTGAACAAATAACCCCAAAGTAAGAGCTTATTAAAATTTTTTTTGATTTTTTTTTTGAAATTAAAACCCAAATCCAAAAAAATAAATTTGAAAATAAAAATAACAATTTAAATATTTTTTCGAAATCTAAATTGTTAATAGAAACTTTGTATTTTAAAAAATAAAGAATTAGTCCAATAAATAATAATATAAAAAAAAAAGTAAAAATTTTTGTAAAAATATTAACTAATTTTTTCATTTATGAAATATAACTTTTTTTTAGTAATTATTAGTATAATACTATTATATATTTTATGGAAAAAAAACTATCAGATTTTGGTAATTATATTGTTAATATAAATGTAAAAAAAAAAATTTTTTTTCTAACTTGTATCATTATTTTTAAAGTTGGTATTTGGTATCATCCAGCCTTATGGAGATTACTAGAAATCTCAATAGACCCATTTAATAATAGTGCAATAATTAATCCCCAAGCTCATTATTTATATTATAACTTTTTAGGAGGGTTTTTAGCTAATTTATTTGGATTTAATACTAAAACTAGTTTTTTTTTATTTCATTTATTTTTCTCAATAGCTTTTTTCTTTTTGTTTTTACATTTTGTATTTAAAGAACTTACTAAAAAATATGCAACTTTTTCTGTTTTATTATTTTTGGTTTTGCCTGTTTCCACAACATCATTTTTTTGGGTTGGGTATGACTCAATAACTTTATCAATAATGATGATAAGTATTATCTTTCGATTTTATTTACTTTTAGTTTTTATTTTTGGTATTTTATTAGGTTTACAGCATTTTGAATTGACTCTTTTAGCTGCATTAAGTTTGTTAGTTTTAAATATTTATAATAAATTTTCTTACCAATACTCTTATTTAAATTTAAGTTATTCAATTTCAATTATTTTAGGAATTTTATTTGGTAAGTTTTTATTAGAATATTATTTTTATCTGCTGGGAATAGATATAAATTCTGGTCGAGTTTTATATACTACTAGTTATTTAAAACATTTTATATATCAAGCATATTTTAATTTTCATAACGTAATATGGTTTGCCCTTTCTATTGGCTGGTTGGTAATTATTAGATATTTTTTCTCTAAAGAAAGGAATAATTTTTTTTTATTAATAATTTTAGGTCAATTATTAATTTTATTTATTGTAGATGATACAACAAGAGTTTATGCAAATTTATCTTTTCTGATTATTTTTTCGCAAATTTTAGTTAATAAAAATTTTTTAAAAAATATTAAAAGTTATGAGATATCAATTTTGTTAATTTTATGGTTAATTTTACCATATGGATGGGCTTGGCAAGGGGTATTAAGAGCACCTATGTTTACTTATGATTTTGCCTATATTTTAAATTACTTCTTTAATTTATTTAATAATGAAAGTATTAAGTCTAGTATAATTTGGCCTTTTAAAACAATAAGATAATTATGAAATCGGATATCTTGATAGTGGGTGGAGCTGGACATATTGGTTTACCTCTAGGAATACTTTTTGCTAATAAAAACAAAAAAGTAATTTTATATGACAAAAATTTAATAAATATTAAAAAAATTAACCACTCTATAATGCCATTCATGGAGGATGGGGGGGAAAAGATTTTAAGAAAAAATAAATCTAGAATTTTAGCAACTAATGATAAAAAATACATAAAGCATGCAAAAATAGTAATTATTTGCATTGGCACTCCTGTAAAGAATAACAAGCCAGATCTGAAGTTTTTTTTTAAAATGTTTGAAGAAATTAAAAATGAGCTTGATCCAAAAAAATTACTTGTAATAAGAAGTTCAATTTATCCAGGAACATGTAAAAAAATTCAATCTTATTTAGGACCACAATTTAAAAATATTTCATATTGTCCAGAAAGAGTTGTTCAAGGTAAATCTATTACTGAACTACCTAAACTTCCACAAATTATTTCAGGAATAACAAATAATTCAATCGAAAAATCGAAAAAATTATTTAAATTAATTTGTAATAAAATTATTGTAACATCTATTTTAGAGGCTGAGCTTATAAAACTTTTTTCTAACGCATGGCGTTATGTGAACTTTTCAATATCAAATGAGTTTTATATGATTTGTGAAAATTTAGGCATTGATTTTAATATTTTAAGAAAAAATATGATTTCTGGATATGAGAGGAATAAAGGTATTCCAACAGCAGGCTTTGCTGCTGGCCCGTGTTTATATAAAGATACCGTGCAGTTAAACGCATTTTTAAATAACTCCTTTTTACTTGGAAAATCAGCAACTAAAATTAATCAGAATTTTCCAAAGTTTTTATATCAAAAAATCAAATTAAAATTTGGAAAAAAATTAAAAAATAAAACAATTGGAATTTTAGGAATGTCTTTTAAATCTAATATAGACGATACCAGAGATTCTTTGTCTATTGAATTATTCAATTTTTTAAAAAAAAAAAAAATTGAACGTAATTTATTCTGATGATTTTGCAAATTTAGAAAATAATCTAAAAAAAAAAGAATTAATAAAAAAATCACAAATTATTATAATTGGTGCCCCACATCGATCTTATAAGAATATTAAAATTCCTAAAAAAAAATTTTTGATTGATAGTTGGGGATTCCTTGCAAAATAATATTTTACTTTTAGGGGGAAGTGGAACCTTAGGAAGTAAAATTATTAAATCAAAAAAATTTTTAAATTTAAACCAACCTTCTAAAAAAAAATTAAATATTCTAGATATAAAAAGTTTAGAGAAATATATAATCAATAATAAAATTAATATTATTATACATTGTGCTGCTATTGCTCGAGTAAAACAATGTGAAGCAAATAAAGCTAAGGCAAAAAAAGTTAATATTGAGGGAACTTACAATATTGTAAAAAAAATATTAAAAATAAAAAAGTATAAAAAATTTGATATAAAACTTATTTTTGTTTCAAGTGATGCTGTTTATCCTTCAATCAAGGGAAATTATAAAGAAACAGACAAACCAGCACCCTATAATACATATGGAAAAACAAAATACTTTGCTGAAAAACATGTAAAAAAACTCAAAAAATTTCTTATTATAAGAACTCGATTTTTTGACAAGAATAAGATTAAATTTAAGTATTCTGCAAGAAATATTTTTACATCTGCTATAGAAGTTAATCTTTTGGTTAAACATATTGCATTTTTAAACAATAAAAATTTTCAAGGTATTATTAATGTGGGTGGACCTAAAATTTCTGATTACTTAAAGTATAAAAAATATAAAAAAAATCTTAAATCATGTGATAAAGAAAAAATTTTTAATGAATTGAATTTTAAAATTGCAAGTGATGCTTCGATGAATATTAATAAATTAAAGAAATTTTATGCAAAAAATAGATATTGATATTTTGATCCCAGTTTTTAACGAAGGTGATAAAATTTTAAAGCTAATGGAATTATTTCAAAAGAATGTAAAAGGTAAATTTAGGGTAATTTTTTGTTATGATGATAATACTGATGATATTTTTTTTCATAAAAATAAATTGCAAAACTTTAATTTTGATGTTCAGTTTATCAAGAATACTCATAAAGGGCCATGTTCAGCTATAAAAGAAGGTTTTAAAAAAAGTAACTCAGATTGTGTAATAGTTTATCCAGCAGATGATTTTATAAACTTTAATATCTTAAATGATATGTATACTGAATTTCTAAAAGGAAGCCATATTGTTGCTGCTAGCAGGTTTATGAAGGGTGGTTCAATGAAAGGCTGTCCTTTAATTAAATCAATTTTGGTTAGAACAGCTTCGTTCACATTATTTTATTTATCTAGTATTCCCATTAGAGATGCTAGTAATGGTTTTAGGCTCTTTTCGAGAGATTTATTAA
>MDTF01000994.1_pt1 | contig 13989 bp, 12 predicted proteins | sample 811191 | NCBI WGS metagenome assembly MDTF01 (sample SAMN05326649, study PRJNA326480) | marine metagenome | isolation source: seawater | place: Southern Ocean | collected 2011
AGAAGAAGAAGAAGAAGATCATGAAGATATTCTTTAATGAAAAAAACAAAAAGAGCAAAAAAAAGTAGAACTTGGGTTATCAAACAACATCGAGACCAATTCTTTAAAAAAGCCAAGGTGCTTGGCTACAAATCAAGAGCAGCTTTTAAGTTAATTGAATTGAATAAAAAATTTAATTTTATAAAAAAAAATTCAAACTTATTAGACGTTGGGTCTACACCTGGAGGATGGTCTCAAGTAGCATCAAAAATCATAACTAGTGGAAAGATCCTTGCGGTTGATATAACACCCATGGAAAAATTAAAAAATGTAATGTTCTTAAATAATGATTTTTTAGAAGAAAAAACGCAAGAAAAAATATTGAAAATATTTAATGCAAAAATTGATGTTGTTATCTCTGATATGGCTGAAAATACTACTGGCAACAAAAGCATTGATTCTATAAGGACCAATAATCTTTGCAGTGAAGTTATTAATTTTGCTTTAAAAACGTTGAATCAAAAAGGAACTTTAATATGCAAATTATTTATGGGAGAAGATTTTTTAGGAGTAAAAAACTTAGCAAAGAATAATTTCAAAAAAGTAGATTTTTTTAAACCGGAATCAAGTAGAAGTGAATCAAAAGAAACTTATATTATTTGCTCTTTATTAAAGACTTTATAAATTATTAGAATTATATATAAGTATATATGGAACGTATCAAAGAAGCTTTAACATTTGATGATGTGCTACTCATTCCACAGTATTCTTCTGTTCTACCCTCAGAAACAAACTTAAATATAAATTTGGGAAAAAATTTAAATTTAAGAATACCTTTTTTATCTTCTGCTATGGATACAGTAACAGAGTCTAATATGGCTATAGCTATTGCTCAAAAAGGTGGCTTAGGCATTGTTCACCGTAATTTATCTATACATGAGCAATCTAAAGAAATTAAAAAAGTTAAAAATAAAAATGTAATAGTTGGGGGTGCTGTCGGTACAACTGATGAAGATTTAATAAGAACTAAATCAATTTTAGACGCAGGAACAGATTTAATAGTTATAGATACAGCTCATGGACATAGTGAAAAAGTTATAAAAATTCTTAACAAAATAAAAAAAATTAGTTTCAATATTCCAGTTTGTGTTGGAAACATTGCTTCAGGAGAAGCGGGGCTAAAGCTATACAACGAAGGAGCAGATATTTTAAAAGTAGGTATTGGACCTGGGTCTATTTGTACTACTAGAATAGTAGCAGGTATTGGTGTGCCACAAATTACTGCTGTAATGGATGTCAAAAAAAGTATGAAAAATAAAAAAATTAAAATTATTTCCGATGGGGGAATAAAATTTTCAGGAGATATAATAAAAGGACTAGCAGCAGGTGCAGACGCTATAATGATGGGCTCAATTTTTGCTGGTACCGATGAAAGTCCTGGAAAAAAATTTAAATACAAAAATAAATTTTATAAAAAGTACAGGGGAATGGGATCGATAGGTGCTATGTCAGCAGGATCTTCAAATAGATATTTTCAAAAAAACCACAAGGATAAATCAAAGTTTGTACCAGAAGGTGTTGAAGCGAAAGTTTCTTATAAAGGCTCGGTAGGTAAAATTTTATATCAATTAGAAGGAGGTCTTAGATCTTCGATGGGTTATATAGGTGCAAAAATGATTAAAGAAATTAAAAAAAAAGCAAGATTTGTAAAAATCACTAAAGCAGGTTTCTACGAAAGTATGGTACATAGTGTAGAAACTTCTTAAGAAAAAAAACTATAAATTATGAAAAAAAAAAAAGTATTAATAATTTTGATTTCATTTATTTTACTTAACTTTAGTCTTGTTTCCGCAAACTCTAAAGATTCATATTTTGAAAATGGTAAAAAACTTTTTGATAATAAAAACTACAAAGATTCAAAGTTTTACTTTGAAAAAGACATAGTTTTTAACCCCAAAAGTGAGAATTCCTATCTTTACCTTGCTAAAATTTTTAATGAAGAAAAAAAATTAGGTTTGGAGGAAAATAATTTAAATACTGTATTATTAATTAACCCCAAAAATGAAGAAGCAATTTATCTTTTAGCTTTACTTAATATTAAAAATTCAAACTTTTCAAAAGCTAAAGAACTTATAAAGACGTTGAACTCAGTTTGTGAAAAAATGTGTTCATCTAGAGTAGAATTGCAATCAAGATTAGCCATTTTTTCAAAAAGTGAATGAATCAAAATCTAAACAAAGATAAAATTATTATTATTGATTTTGGTTCTCAAGTCACAAAGCTAATAGCAAGAAGAATTAGAGAACATTCTGTTTATTGTGAAATATTGACACTTAAAGATTTAAAAAAAAAAAATATATTTCAAAATGCTAAAGGGATTATATTGTCAGGTGGACCCTCAACTGTAACTAAAAGTTCTTTTCCAAAAATACATAATAATATTTTTAATTTAAACATACCTATTCTGGGAATTTGCTATGGCCTTCAGTTAATCGCCAAATATTTTAAAGGAACAATTAAAGCAAATATTAAAAAAAGAGAATTTGGTAGGGTAATTTTATTTAAAGAAAAAAATTCACTTTTAACTGATAACTTTTTCAATAAAAATAAATCGACTGTATGGATGAGTCATCAAGATTCTGTTTATAAAATCCCCAAAGGGTTTTCAAAAATTGCCTCTACTGCTCAATCTGCAACGACTATTATCGAGAATAAAAAAAGAAAAATATATGGAATACAATTCCATCCGGAAGTAACCCACACTAATAACGGAAATATTATTTTTAAAAATTTTATTTTTAATATTTGTAAAGTAAAAAAACAATGGAAATTAGAATTAGAAAAAGAAAGAATTATAAAAGAAATTAAGCAGACAGTACAAAAGGATAAAGTTATATGCGCTCTATCAGGCGGCGTAGACAGTAGTGTTGTTGCTTTATTAATTCATAAAGCTATAGGAAAAAATTTAAAATGTATCATGGTTGACACAGGATTGATGAGAAAAGATGAATTTAAAAATAGCTATAAAATTTTTAAAAATAAATATAAATTAAATGTCAAAATAATTGATGCAACAAAAATTTATTTTAAAAGACTTAAAAATATTACTGATCCTGAAAGAAAAAGAAAAATTATAGGTAACCTATTTATTAAATTATTTGAGAAAGAGGCCAAGTTATTTAAAGATGTAAAATTTTTAGCCCAAGGCACGTTATATCCAGACATAATTGAAAGCAGATCAGCCACAGGTAGTAAAACTTCAAAAATTAAATCTCATCATAATGTTGGGGGGCTACCTAAAAAAATGAACTTAAAACTGTTAGAACCTTTGAAAAATTTTTTTAAAGATGAAGTAAGAGAACTTGGTAATGCGATTGGATTAGTTAAAAATATATCCAAAAAACATCCTTTTCCTGGCCCAGGACTTGCCATAAGAATTGTTGGCACTATTACCCCTGAAAAAGTTAGAATCTTACAAGAAGCAGATCATATTTTTATTCAAGAACTCATCAAAAATAATTTATACAATCAAATCTGGCAAGCTTATGCTGCATTATTACCTGTAAAAACTGTTGGCGTAATGGGTGACTCAAGAACTTATGAGTATATTTGTTTAATAAGAGCAGTAATTTCAGAAGATGGGATGACAGCTGATTATTTTAATTTTCCAAAAAGTTTTTTAGATGTAATTTCAAATAAAATTATTAATGGTGTGAAAGGCATAAATAGAGTGGTTTACGATATAACATCCAAACCACCAAGTACTATAGAATTAGAATAATTACTAAAATGTTTAAAAATAAAAATTCTAAAATAGCAAATATAATAACTGTACTTATTTCAATTTTGTTTACTGTTATTTTAATTGAATTAATTTTAAGATTTAATTATAAAAATGAAATAAAAAATAAAGAAGTAGGTATTAGTCACATTGAATATATACTAAGTAACCCACCTGCACTTTCAAATAAAAATATTTATTCAAAAAAAGCAATTAAAACTGCTTTGTATTTTGCACCTGTGGAATATGATTCTGTGGCAAAAACTTGGAGACTTCTAGACTTTAAAAGTGACGGTTTTAACATAATTAATGGTAATAGATTTACAGAATATAACAATAAAGATGCTAAAAATTTTATACATATGTTTGGCGGATCAACTTTATATTGTCAGATAGTTCCAGATAAGCATACAGTTTCCTCATATCTTCAATTATTCGTTAATAAAATAAGTAAAAAATATAACGTAATAAATTACGGTGTCCCATCACATATGACGCAAGATCAAGTCATAAGACTAAAGGAGTCTTCTTTGAAGAGTGGAGATATTGTAATTTTTTATGGAGGCAACAATGACATTGCTTATATTGTTGGCAGAGATAATAGATCTGGACAAGGAAAAGAAGGTGGTAGTGATGCAAACGCAGCTGTACATAATATTCAACATTATAGTCTCATACAAAAAATTATCATAAAAATATATTACACCTTCCCCAAGAGATATATATTAAAAACTTTATATAGAAAAATTACCTTACCAAATACAACTGGTATTGGAGTTCATAAAGATTCTATAAAATCGAGTGTAGACTATTTGTCTAGGTATTATTCAAGTCAAGTCCTAACCGCGCAAAAAATTACCAATGTAAAAAAAGGTTATTTTTACAATTTTTTACAACCTAATTTGTATATTAAAAATATTACTAGTTTAAGCAATGAAGAAAAAAGAATTAAAAAAAATGATAAATTAACTAAAACTTCTTCTGAGACACCATATCTTATTAGTTTTCCAGTCTTAAAAAAAATTGTAAGAGAAGAGCTTAACGAATATTCATATGATCTAACTAGTATTTTTGATAACGTAAAAGATGAAATTTTTACAGGAGACTATATTCACGTGAATCATATTGGCAATGAAGTTATAGCAAGATCTATTTTTGATGTAATACAAGAAAGAATAAACAAAGCTCATTAATTTTATTTAAGTAAATTTTAATAATAAGTTATCAGTGTAATATAAATGAAAAAAAATATTTTAAAAATTATAAAGACTAAAAATAAGAGGCCTTTAGTGTGTCTTACAGCCTATTCAAAACCTATAGCTAAAATTTTAGATAAATACTGCGATATAGTCTTAGTTGGAGACTCTTTAGCCACAGCTATGTATGGTATGAAAAATACACATCAGGTCACTCTCGATATGATGATACAACATGGAATTAGCGTTAAATCAAATCTATCTAAGGCATTATGTGTTGTAGACATGCCAGTTAATACTTATAGAAACATTGAAGAAGCTAAAAAAAATGTAAGATTGTTGGTAAAAAAAACTAAATGTGATGCTATTAAAATGGAATGTAATGGAAAAAATTTTGAGATTATAGAAAGCATAGTTAAGATGGGGGTTCCAGTAATGGGTCATATAGGTTTCACTCCACAATTTTATAAAAAATTTAGAGTTCACGGTTTACTAAAGAAAGATCATTCTAGATTAGTCAACGAAGCGAAAAGAAATGAAAAAGCAGGTGTATTTAGCGTAGTAGTAGAGTGTGTTACAGATATGGTTGCAAAAGAAATCACTCAATCTTTGAAAATCCCAACAATAGGAATAGGAGCTTCTATACATTGTGATGGGCAAATTTTAGTTACTGATGATATGCTTGGTTTAAGCGGATTTTACCCAAGATTTGTTAAAAAATTTGCAAGGTTAAATAATATAATTGAAAAAGGAGTTCAAAAATACAATAAAGCTGTATTAACAAAGAAATTTCCTAGTCAAAAAAATAAGTTTTAAATTATGTCAAAAGAAATATTAAATAAAACTCTACAAGATAAAATTTTAAGATTTATTAAAAATAATGTAAAAAATTTAACTTTTTTATTAATACTTTTAACTTTAACATTATTTGCTTATTTTTTTTACAATGAAGCACAGAAAAAAAATGAAATAAAACTTTCAGAACAATACACATTAAGTACCATTCAATTTAAAGAAAAAAATATAGATGAATCCAAGAAATTATTAGAAAATATTATTAATAAAAGTCATAAATTCTATTCGCCATTAGCACTCTATTTTATTATTGATAATAATTTAGAAACAGATTCTTCAAAAATAATAAATTTTTTTGATAAAATTTTATCAATCAACTCAATTGACCAAGAAAATATAGATCTAATTAAAATTAAAAAAGCTATTTTTTTGTTTAGTCTAGGAAACGAAGAACTAATAATAAAAACGGTAAATCCTATTATTAATTCTGAATCGATTTGGAGAAATATGGCTATCAAATTAGTATCAGATTATTTTTTGTCTAAGGACCAAAAAATAAAAGCTAACGAATATATTCAATTATTAAATAATAAAATTGAGAAATAAATTATAATGAAAAGATTATTATTAATCTTCGTCGCTATAGTATTTGTCTCATGTTCATTTGACGACAAAACTGGGATATGGAAGGATGCATCAAATACTCCTGTAGACAATCAAACTTCAAATCAAATTTTAGAAAACGAACCTACCATAAGGTATGAAGAAATTTTTACAAAAAATAAAACTTACAATGAAGAAAAAGAACAGGATAATTTTTTAAATATAGAAATTAGCAAACCCCTAAGAATAGCCAACTGGCCTGAACAATATGCAATATCAAATAACAATATTTCTAATTTTTTTTATAGTGGTAATAATATCTTATTATCTAAAAGCTCGAAATTAAGTAAGCTTTCCTCTGAAGGAAAGTACTTAAATAAAAAAATTATTTTTTATAAAAATAATTTAATTTCCTATGATCACAAAGGAACAATTTTTATCTATTCATTGAACTTAAATAAGAAAATATTAAAATATAATTTTTATAAAAAGAAATTTAAAAATTTTAACAAAGAAATAAATTTTATTGTAAATGAAGATACTTTATACGCAGCTGATAATCTTGGTTATTTATACGCACTTAATTTAAAAAATAACAAAATCATTTGGGCTAAAAACTATGGAATACCCTTTAGATCAAATTTAAAATTTGCAAATAATCAAATTTTTTTAGCAAATCAAGATAATGTTATTTCTGCAATTGATGCAAATACAGGCATTAAGAACTGGCAATATGGCACTAGTATTACTTTTTTAAAATCTGATTTTGAAAATACTCTTGCATTAGATTTAATAAATAAAAATATTTTTTTTTTAAATACTAGTGGCGAACTTTATTCTATCAATTACTTTAAAAAAAATATTAATTGGGTATTAAATTTTAAAAACTCTTATTTGTCAGGAGATACGGAACTTTTTTTAAGTCAACCTATTGTGAGCAAGAATAACAATTTAATTATTGCAACAGAAAAAGCGGTACTAAGCTTAGATACATTAACAGGTTCGAGAAATTGGAATTTAAGGGCTGAACCAATTTTTAAGCCAATAATAACTTTAAATTATACTTATCTTATTTTAAAAAACAATCTCTTGATTTGCCTAGACAATACAAGTGGTAATGTCGTTTGGTCTAAAAACATATTCAGAAACATAAAAGATAAAAAAATTAAAAATCAATTTGAGTCATTTATTGATTTCAAAATAGTTAATGGAGAAATTAATATTTACTCAAAAAATGGATATTTATTAACTTTAAATCCTAAAAATGGAAATTTAAATTCTTTAAATAAAATTAGTAAAAAAGGTATTAGTTCTGAAATATTTTTTTTGAATGGTAATATGCTATTTGTCGATAAAAACAATAAATTATTAAAATTTAATTAATTTAATTATTTGACTTTCCGCTTAACAAAGAAAGTTGAGTTATTTTTCTCTCACCAAGTAAATCTGTAGGTTTTACTGGATACTCTCCAGTAAAATAGTGATCACTTAGCTGAGGAAATAATTTATTTCTCTCTACAAATCCTAAAGCTTTATACAATCCTGCTAAACTTAAAAATTTTAAAGTTTTTGCTTTTATATAATCACACATTTCTTGATTTGTTTTGCCACTTGCTAGTAATTCTTTTTTTGTTGGCATATCGACACCATAAAAATCTGGAAAAAGAATTTTTGGACATGCTATTCTTACGTGCACTTCTTTAGCTCCTGCATCATAAAGCATTTTAACAATTTTATGGCAAGTTGTTCCTCTTACTAAAGAATCGTCAACTAAAATAATAGATTTATTTTCAACTAGTGTTCGGGTAGCATTTAACTTTAGCTTTACCCCAAAACTTCTAATACTCTGTGTAGGTTCAATAAAAGTTCTACCTACATAGTGATTTCTTATCAGACCTAATTCAAAACTTTTTTTAGTATATTGACTATAACCTAGAGCTGCTGGAACACCAGAGTCTGGCACGGGAACAACTATGTCAGCATCTAGATCTGTTTCTCTTGCAAGTTCTTCACCCATTTTCTTCCTATATTCATATGCACATTTGCCATTAAGCAGACTGTCAGGCCTTGCAAAATAAATATATTCAAAAGCACATGGTCTAGCTTTCATGAAAGGAAAAGGTTTAATACTATTTAATTTTCCATTTTCAATAACTATAATTTCTCCATTTTCAACTTCTCTTACAAATTTAGCACCCACAATATCTAAAGCACAAGTTTCAGAAGCAAAAATATAAGAATTATTCAACTTACCTAAAACTAGAGGTCGAATACCAAAAGGATCTCTTATCCCAATAAGTTTTTTGTTCGTCAACATGACCAGAGCGTAACCTCCTTGTATTTGAAAAAGGGTATCATTAATTTTGTCTACCATTTTAGATCTTTTTGATTTTGCAATTAATTGAACTATTGTTTCCGTATCACTAGTAGTTCTAAAAATTGCGCCTTCTCGAACAAGATTATTTCTAAGTTCTAGAGCGTTGGTTAAGTTTCCATTATGTGCTAAACTTATTCCTCCACCATAAAGATCTGCAAAAAAAGGTTGAATATTTCTTAGAGAAACCTCTCCAGTAGTCGAATATCTATTATGCCCAATAGCCGATCTACCAAGTAATTTTTTTATTGTTACTGGATCAGTAAAATGATCACCAACTAGGCCCTGTCTTTTTTCTGAATGAAAAGTTTTACCATCAAAGGAAACGATACCACAACCTTCCTGACCTCTATGCTGCAGAGCATGCAAACCAAGTGCAACTAAAGCAGAAGCATCTTCATGATCTGAAATACCAAAAATTCCACATTCTTCTCTTGGTTTATCTGATTTAAATTTTTTCAATTTTTTCTTTGGTATTTATTATGCCTTTATAGTTTGGGAATTCTTCAATAAGTAAGTCACTTCCTTTTTTAATTATAGCAAAAGAATAAGCACTTGTTGTGGATATACCCCAATTTTCATATGAATAAAACCAATTTAAAAGAGAGAAAAAAAAAACAGCAACTACATAACCTTTAAATAATCCAAAAAGAATACCAAATGATTTATCCACCGAACCAAGACCGGCCCACGTTATAGTTCTCCCAAGTGATTTACCTAGAACAATACTAATAAACAAAGTTACTATAAAAACAAAAATACCTATGCCCACGTTATTTATAAATTCCGACTCAATATAATCACTAACCCAAGGTTGTAACCTAGGTACTAAAATTATCGTAGCTATTGCTGAAACGATCCATTTAAGTGAAGAGAGAAAACTTAAAGAAAAACCCTTAGTTAAGCATTTTACTGTATTGTATAAAATAATTATTATAAAAATTATATCAAACAATAAAACTTCATCTTTTACAAAATCTACAAAACTATTCATCACCAAAAGGTTTTAGAACCAGTATGAGCTTTGGTAAAAGAGTTAGAACAGATAATAAAGCTAGCAACATCGCTATACCCGTAAATATCCCAAAGTATATTGTGGGTATGAAATTAGATAAGACTAAAATAGAAAATCCAAAAACGATAGTGATAGATGTGTTTAATATAGCAACACCAACTGTATTATGGCACCTATCTACAGTATCGTTGTAGTTCTTTATCTTTTCAAACTCTTCTTTAAATCTATAAATATAATGAATGCTGTTATCTACAGCTATACCAATAGTGATTGCTGCAATAGTTATTGTCATCATATCTAATGGAATTCCAAGAAGACCAATAATACCTAAAATAAAAAAGGCAGCCATAAAATTTGGAACAACTCCAATTAAGGATAAAGTTAAGTTTCTAAAAAGAACTAAAAACATAAACGAAATTCCAAGCATAACCACACCCAAAGTTAGGATCTGAGACTTAAAAAGACTTTGTAGTAAATTATTAAACAAAATTAATACACCAGCAAGTTTATATTCTTCTTTAGCTAAACCGACTACAGAGTTTAAGTCTGAATTAATTTTATTAATTAAATCATTTCTTCTTAAATCTTTTAAAGAATCTTTTATCCTAACACTGATTCTAGCTTCATTATCTTTTACAGAAATATAAGGAGATATAATTTCTTTCTTAATTTCTTCGGGTATTTTACTATAAAGAACACCAGTTTCTAGTGTTTCTAGTTTATTGCCAGTTAAATCCTCAGCAACCCTAATAATTGAGCCAAATGAAATAACTTTTCCTATTTCTGGAAGAGAGTCTAAATAGTCATGAACTTTTAAAATTTTATCAATTTTATTTCTGGTAAACCAATATTTGGATAAGTCTTCTTCATTGCTTTTATCATCTTCTTCCCACTCAGAAAACTCATCATCTTTTTCTTTTTCGTCTTTATTTTTTGGAAATTTTAAAATAATATCTAGGGGAGTTGTACCTCCTAACTGATCATCAATTATTTTCATTCCTTTATAAATTTCAGTTTTTTTGTCAAAATAATTAATAAAACTATTTTCTACTTCTAGTTTTGAAATTCCAAAGATACTTAAAAATACAATTAGTAAAGAGGCACCAAATATTAAAGATGTATTTTTTTTTGAAAAATTACTTAGTGCATTTGTAATTTTAGATTTCTTTTCATTGTGATCAATAGAGTCCTGCACATCACTAAACAGATTAAGAAGAGCAGGGATGAGCGTGAATGTGACAATAATTGAGACAATAAGACCAAGAGCCATCATCCAGCCAAAGTCAATAATTGGTTTAATCCCGCTAAATATTAAAGATAAAAAAGCGCATATTGTAGTTAAAACAGTATAAAGAATTGGCATAAACATTTTACTGCTTGCCTCATAAACAGAATCTTTAATACTTATATTTTCAAATTCACTTTTAATCTGTAGAAAACGGACTGTGACATGAATATTCATCGCCATGTTTAGTATTAGTAAGAGAGCAATAAAGTTCGAAGAAATAACAGTAACCTTCCATCCTAATAAACCTAATATTCCTACCATTGCCCCAACCGAAAACGCACAACCAAGCAAAGGAATAACTACCCATTTAATTTTTTTAAAAATAAGCCACAAAGTAATTATAATAAATATAAAAACCCCAATACCAAAAACAACAATATCATTTCGAATGAATGACATCATGTCGTCAGTTATCATAGGTAAGCCACCCAAATGAATTTCAGCGTTTACATTATATTTTTTTATAACATCTCTAATTTCATTAATATTTTGATGGTTTTTTTGGTTATAAATGTTTCTATAAGCATCGTACTCAACATTAAAAATATCACGATCTTTTTTTTGAGATTTATTTAAATTTCCTTCAAATTCTAAGTTAAAATAATTATTTTTGGTTTTAATAAAGTCATTTAATTTCTTATCTTGCTTTAGATAAACTACTATTCCAGATGTTTTACCGTCTGCACTTACGACATAATCCTTATAAATAGGGCTATTAATTATTTCTTCAAGTCCTCTTTCTTTATCTATCTCAGGATAAGATAAAGTTTTATAATTTTTCAACCTTTCCATTAAAGGTTCATCGCTGCTTTTTAGAAGAGGGACATCTATTATAGTGATAACCCCATCTACCCAGTCTAATTTCTCGATTTTTGATTTGAGAAATTGAAGATTAATAATAGTTTCTTCATCCGCAAAACTTAATAATGGTGTGTAGGTTAAGACCAAATAATCTTTTGATCCATATCTTTCGTTTACTTCTCTCAAATATTTTAAATCTTTATCGCTTTCAAGCAGTAATGAGTCTGATGATGCATCTAATTTAAAATCTTTCGAAAAATAGAGAAAGTACGCAAGTATAACGCAAATTAAAGTAATAGAAATTTTTGAGAAATCAATAATTACTGTTCTGTAAATTTTAGCAAGCATCAATTAACTGAGGTATATCTTAAATTTTATATAACTAAAGTATTAATTTTTGGGTAAATCTTTGAATTTTGTAAACATTCCCTCAAATTCTACATGAACAGTACCAGTAGATCCGTGTCTATGTTTACCTATAATGAGACGCGCTAAACCATGAATATCACTCATTTTAGACTGCCATTCAGCGTGTTCAATTGAACCTTGTTTTGGTTCTTTTTTTTCTAAATAATATTGTTCTCTATAAACAAAAATAACCACATCTGCGTCTTGTTCAATTGATCCTGATTCTCTAAGATCTGATAATTGTGGGATCTTGTCGTCTCTTTGTTCAACGGCACGCGATAATTGTGAAAGCGCAACTACAGGAACATTAAGCTCTTTAGCGAGCGCTTTTAAGCCTTGAGTGATTTCTGAAATTTCTTGAACTCTACCATCCATTCTATTATTATTCGTTCTCATTAGCTGAATATAATCAACAACAATTAATTTTAACCCAAACAACCTTTTTATTCGTCTCGCTCTATTGCTTAATGTTGAAATAGCTATAGCGGGTGTTTCATCAATATATAAAGGTAAATCATAAATATTTCTTGATGTCTCAATATATCTATTTAAAGTTTCTTCAGACGCCTTACCTCTTCTTATCTCACTTGATGAAATTCTTGCTTGTTCAGATAAAATACGAGTTGAAAGTTGTTCCGATGACATCTCTAATGAAAAAAAAGCAACAGATCCTTTCTCATTATTTTCCTGCATATTTTTAGCAGCATGATATGCAATATTAGTTGCCAAAGCTGTTTTACCCATGGATGGTCTTCCAGCTATAATTACAAGATCAGACCTATGTAAACCGCCTAATTTCTCGTCCAAGTCTGTTAAACCAGTTGGAACACCAACTATACCCTGGTCATTTTTCATTGCTAAAGTAGCCATTTCAATTGTTTGATCTAATGCCTGATTAAACTTTAAAAAAGTTTGTGAAAAATTTCCTCTTTCAGCTAAATCGAACAATGATTTTTCAGCATTTACAATTATATTTTCACCTGTTTTTTCAGCTTGATTATCTTTAGCTTGGTCAGAAATTCCATCAGATATAAATATTAATTCTCTTTTAACGTACATTTCGTGAATAATTTTTGCATAGTCAATTGCTTGTTTTATAGACGAAGAAAACCTTGTTAGTTTTACTAAATAATCAACGCCACCAACTTCACTTAAACCTGTATCACTTTCAAAATAGTTTTTTAAAGTAATCGGATTTGCGATCATTCCCTTATTATTCAAGTTTTCTACAACTTCGTAAATTTTTCTGTGGACGGGGTCAAAAAATTTTCCTGAGTTTACGATATTTGATATTTCATCAATAATATCATTATTAACTAAAACTGATCCAATCAGAGATTGTTCAGCTTCTATGTTTGAAGGTAGTTTATTTTCTTCTGTGGGTGTAAGATTTAATTTTACTTTTTCCATTTGCCAAATAATAATAGAACAAAAAATAATAGAAACTTAAAAGTTACACACCTTTTTTTCTACCTGTGGAAAAATGAAATTTAAATTAAATAGAGTCTATTTTATTAACGTGTAAATTGACACTTGCAGTAACTTCAGCATGAAGATTTACATTGATTTTGTATTTACCAACTTGTGTGATTTCTTGTCTTAAGTCAATTTGAGACGGGTAAATTTCAACCTTTAGAATATTTTTGAAAGCACTAGAGACTTCTTTGGGTTTTATTGAACCGTACAGCTCACCATTTTCTTTAGATTCTTTATTAAATTTTAAAATTTTATTTGAAATTTTTGAGGCAA
>MDTF01013929.1_pt1 | contig 13989 bp, 14 predicted proteins | sample 811191 | NCBI WGS metagenome assembly MDTF01 (sample SAMN05326649, study PRJNA326480) | marine metagenome | isolation source: seawater | place: Southern Ocean | collected 2011
AAAAAAGTGAAAAAAAAAGTTTAAAAAAAGATTCTCAAAGTTTTTGATTTTGGACATTTATAAATGTCCAATTTTAGATTCTGAAAAATACTTTTGAAAATTAAATTTTTTTTTTATTTTTTATAAATTTGGTTTTTTATTATGATATACTATAACAAAAATAAATCTTAAAAAAATGTAAAAAAAATATTTTTAAGATTTTTTGAATTTGGAAAAAACGTAAATGCCACTTTTTGGCTAATAATGGCTAATAAAAGTGGCATTTTTACCCACTTTTGGGGGTTTACATTTTAAACAAATATTTTTTGAAATCATAATTCATAATAAAAATAATATAAATGACTTTATATTAATCCCTTAATAAAAACGACTAATAATGGCTAACTCAAAAGTAGCAATATGGTTTATGGTAATATAAAACAAATAAACAATCATTTAATTTAAATAATGGTAACAAATAAATCATAAATAATAATGCGATAGGTACTTATAATATAAATAATATAAATAATATAAATAATATAAATAGCTACATAAAGCTGTGAATATAATGTAGTAGCAAAATTATTACAATAAACTTATAATAATCATTATGTAAAAACTATCCATCAATATCCAATAAATATAAATGTATAGTGGTGTAAAATATGAATTAAAATATAATTAGTATGTCTAAATATTTTACCAGAATAGTAAATTATGAAAACAATAATTGGAAAAATAAGGTGAATAACATAATAATAATTACACTAATAAAAGTAATAATAAATATCTAGCAAGTAATAAATAAATATAATATCATTAGAATTACTGATATTATAAGTATTGTATATAATAGGATAAATAAATATAAAAATACATATTAAGTATTCATTCTAATGCTGATTAGTTATCTTTAGTATTAGCTAAAAATTTATTTATTTTAAAATCACCCAATAAAACAAAAAATACAAATAAAGCCAATAACCATAAAATATAATGTATATAAAAAAAAATAGGTATTGCTAAAAATTTACCAATAGCTAGAGTGGCTATTGATATAACAATAGTTATTCCTAAAAAAAATAAAATGTTTTTCATAAATGGACTAAACATTATTTATATAATAAAATAAAAAATTTATTTGTATTTTAATAATAATACAGGTTTTTGTGTAATAGATCTGTTTTCATTAATATAAGAATTTAAGTGATTAATGTCAATATCAGCTGTATTTTCAAAATATTCAGATAAAATTTTATTCAAATATTTAGTATTAATAGGTTGTTTGACTTTATTTATTTTATATATAATTTGTTGATTATTAGTATCCAAACAATCTGTATCAGATTTTTCCATTAATTTTATTAATTTATCTGTTAAAATCTTTTTTTTTTCTTTATGTTTTTTAAGAACAGTATTTATTTTAAGAATTTCAGAACAACTATTAATATATTCCTTAATTATATTAATTAATTCATTATTAGTATTAGACATTAAAATATATATAAAATTATTTTTATATTAATTATAAAAAATTTTTTTTATATTAATTTTGATAATATTAAAATTATTATTATTATGAAATTTATGTAACATAAGTCTTGGAATAATAGCCGTGTTATTATATTTATTTGTAATATTTATATAATTATTATATGATACATTAAAATTACAATCGTCATATCTATCTAATATAGATATATCATGTATGCTATAGTTTAACCTATGATTTATATGATTATGAAAATTAAATAAAAATTTTTTCAAATCTTCTTTATTATTAATATTATTATAATTATATTTTTCTAAACTAATTTTAGCATGTTGTGAGCATGTATGACATGGTAAAGATGTACATATTAATTTAATAGTATGTATTACCATTTGTTTATTATTAATAAACAAATCATCATTAATTTTATTGCAAAAATTATGCAAAAATACCCAATAAATAGATCCCCATTTATTATCCATATTATATATTATATTATATAATATATATATTATTTCATATTAAATATATAATATCAATTATAATAGATGAGTAATATTCATTCTAATTTGAATTTAAATGAAATAGTAAATTTATTATCAAATTATGATGGAACATATACGGTAATATTATATTTAACAGCTGTGTGGTGTGGTCCATGTTCAAAAATAAAACCGTATATAAATGAATATAAAAATAAATTAAAAGAAAAGGTAATATTTGTAGAAATAGATGTAGATGAAACGATAGAGGTATTTGGAATATTGAAAAAAAAGAAACAGTTAAATGGAATTCCGGCAATATTAAAATATAAATGTGGTAGAGATCCAAATGATATGAATATTATGATATGTGACGAATGTGTTATAGGTTCAAAAATAGAAGATATAACAAAACTGTTTTCTAGTTTAATAAATTAATAATTTGATAATTAAGATTATCAATATCGATACCAATATCATCAAATATAATATGTCCTTCCCATATATATCTAAAAAACGCATAAACAATATCATAATTATCTTTATAATTGAAATTATTTATTACAAATTTTCTAATATTATTTGGTAATAAATACAATGAATTATATGGAAGTATAATACTAAGTAAAGTATATTCATGAATAGGTTGTTTACTATTTTTGTCAACAAAACTAGTATCAAAATATGGAATAGTTTTATATAAATCTTTTAATAATGGAGGATAATTATATTTATAATATGTATACCAATTAAGACATCCAAAAGTATAATAATTAAGATTCCATTCTAACATTTCTAAATAATTGTTACATACATTAATAACTTTATCTTGATCTGTGTGATCTATATCAAATAACCCATAATAATATCTATATTCCCAATCATCTTCATATATATTAATATATTCTTCAATATTTCTATTCCATACAGGAGTATCATTGTATTTTTTTAATTTTTCTTCAAGTGTATTTTCTTTAATAACTAAATTTTTAGATAATTTTTCTTTATGTTTATACGTTTCTTCAATTAATTCATATTCTTTAGATGATAAAAGATTAAATAATAATTTTAAATTTTTCCAAACAATATTATTATTATTTGTTAAAAATTTGTTTCTAAAATTATTTTTATAACAATTAGTTAATATATATATACCATTAGTTCTAATATTAATACTGGGAAAATGCGGTAAGAAATCATTCCCGCATAAAAAACATAGAAAAACATAATCCATTAAATAATTGTAATAAATAGAATAATCGATGATTTTATTATTAGGAGTTTTATTATTTAAAAAATTGTAAACTTGTAAACCAAGTTCATTAATACTTAAGTAATAACACATGTTAGCTTCAAGAGAATTATCAATACTTTTTATAAATTCAGGCGTTTCTCTATATAAATATAGTTTATTACAATATTTCAAATGATTTAAAGACAACATAATTAAATCAGCATCAATACCATAAATAATGGTATTATAATTATTATGAATATTATTTTTATTTCTAATAAATTCAAATATTTTATGTTCGCCTTCGCCTGGTTTATCAGAACAACTAATAATGATATTATAATTTACATTTTTTTTGTAATTTTCAAAAAAATCATATATTTGTTTAGATAAGTTATTCATAAAATCAGTTCCGGGGCTAATTTTACATGTATCCCAATTTTGTTCAATATTAAATAATTTATTTTGAATTTGTGTTTTGTATCTTCTATTTTTTTGTTGATTTATTTTAGCTAATGGTGGTACACCATCAAATGTAATATATACATATTTAGTGGGATTAACAATTTCTATATATTTTAAAATATCTTTAATAACATTTTTAATTAAATTATTTTCAAACGATTCATTATCAGTATACTCGGTATTTTGTATATTATTATATATAATAGAATTAGAATCTAAATAAAAATTGTGACATATAATTTTATCGGTGGTTTTAACAATAATTTCTTTATGATTTCTTATCAAAAAACTAAAATAACTAGGAATCCCCATATTATATTATATTAAAATATAAACTTAATTTTAATATAATTTCAATTTATAATTAAAATAATATATTAATTAAAAATTAATAATATTTTAATTAAAAATTAATAATATTTTAATATATTAATTAAAATATTAATCAATGGAACATATAAATTATATAAATTATTATAAATCAGTATTAAATAAAATATTAAATAATGTAGAATTTTACAATTATACAAATTTAATAAATAATTCTGATTATATATCATGTTATGAAACAATAGTAAACTTATTAGAGTTTATATCAACGCGTATTCAAAAAGATAACAGGAAGGAAGATATTGAATATATTGAAAATAATATAATATTTTTGATAAAAAATTATGGAATAAATGATTTTAATGACTTTATGAATCATTGTTTAGATACTAAATATTTTGATAATAATATTATAGATGATAATGATAAATTAAATATAATAAAAAAACATTTAAAAATAATAAACTATAAAACAATCGACTGGTTTAATAATTTTGAAAAAAATAAAAATTCACAAATAAAAACAAAAAATACATTAATAGATGATGAAAAAATATTAATAGAAAGTTCCAATTTCGATTGTATAGATTTATGCAGTACCAGTTCAAATTATTGTTTAAAAATATATGGTATAAAATTTATAATGCATGATTATAAAAAAAAAATTACATATGTAATTAATACTATGTGTGATAATTATTTAAAAGATACTGTAGAATATACAGACAATGAATCATATGTAAATAATAAAATTAAGGATTTAAATACATATTATAACACCTGCAATTATGAAGATAATCAAGATAATAATGATAATAATGCTAAAAATAATAAAAATAATAAAAATAACGAACGTAGACTATTTGATAATTATATTTCAAGTTTATCTTTAAAAGACATATTGATATATGATACGGAAGAATTATACAACAACTTTAAATATATAATAGAAACAAATAAAAGAATTGAAAAAGATAGTATTAATAATATTATTAAAGAATTTTTATCAACTGATTTATACGGACAAAGAAAACTTTTAATGTGTTTATTAATAGATTCTGACAATTCTCAATATATGTATACTGCTTATTTATTATATGATCTATTGTCTGTATCAACCGACTATTCACACGATAGTTTCGAACAACGATTAATATTTAGTAGTTTACCATGGTTTTATAAACAAAATTTTAAATACGCAATGACAAAAACAATTGATTATACTTTGAAATTATCCAATATTGATAACAATAAAATCCCGCTTGAGCAACAAATATGTTTAATGAAAACCACTGAATATGTTAAAGAAAAGGCTATGCAAAAATTAAAAGAAATAAAATCCAAGTCTGAGGATTCATCTGGTAAAGCTAGACAATATTTAGATGGTTTATTAAATATACCATTTGGTGTTTATAAAGAAGAATCAGTATTTAAAATAAAGTATACCAATAATATAGATTATAAAAATTTGATTTCAATATTAAATAAAAATAAAGTAACCGATTTAGATTCATATATTAAATTAGATTTTGATAAAAATATTTCTAATCTTGAAATAATAAATAATACAAAAAAAATAAATGAATATTATGAAAATTTTAAAACTATATTATTCACTAAAATATTGAAACAAATAAAAAATACAAAAAAAAATAAAAAACATGTTTTATATGCAATATTTGAAATTATAAATTTAATCAATAATTTACCTAATAAAAATATATCTAAAAAAAGTGCAAGCGGTTTATTAATAAATTATATTGTAGATTATATTGAAGAAAATATAGAAAATATTAATAATATTGATATTGCTATTACAATTAATAATTTGTTAGATAATAATTCTTATAATAATAAATATATTATTGAAATTAATAAATATATTAATAATATCAATGACAACAATATATATTTTAATAAATATCTAAAAAATGTTTCTAATATATTAGATAATTCAATATATGGACACGATAATGCTAAAAATCAAATTCAAAGAATTATTGGACAATGGATAAATGGTGAAAATAGCGGTTATTGTTTCGGATTTGAAGGACCACCCGGAACTGGAAAAACCAGTATAGCAAAAAAAGGCATATCTAAATGTTTATTAGATGATAATAATGTATCTAGACCATTTGCATTTATAGCTTTAGGTGGATCTTCTAATGGAAGTTTATTAGACGGACACAACTACACGTATGTGGGATCTACATGGGGGAAAATAGTAGATATTTTAATGGAAACGAAATGTATGAATCCTATTATTTTCATAGATGAACTAGATAAAGTTAGTAAAACTGAACAAGGTAAAGAGATAATAGGTATATTGACACATTTAACCGATAGCACACAAAATTCAAGTTTCCAAGATAAATATTTCAATAATATTGGTATTGATCTATCTAAAGTATTATTTATATTTTCATATAATGATGTTTCGCTAATTGATAACATCTTATTAGATAGAATACATCGGGTTAAATTTGATAACTTAACATTAGATGAAAAATTAGTAATAGTAAAAAAATTTTTACTACCCGAAATATCCAAAAAATTTGGTTTAAACAATTTAATTTATTTAGAAGATGAAGATATTAAATATATTATTGTACAATACACATTAGAACCAGGTGTTAGAAAATTAAAAGAATTGATATTTGAAATTGTATCTTATATTAATTTGAATATTTTGAAAAATGATAAATATGATTTACCCATTACATTAGATATTCAAACTATTAATAAAATATTAATCAACTATAATATTGTCAGTAAAATATCAATTAATAATATACCCAAAATTGGTGTTATTAATGGGTTATGGGCTAACTCATATGGTAACAGTGGTATATTACACATTGAAACGCGCTTGTTTGTTACTTCTAATTTATTAGAATTAAAATTAACAGGTATGCAAGGAGACGTAATGAAAGAAAGTATGAATGTTGCAAAAACATTGGCGTGGAGTCTTTTAGACAAAAAATATAGAGAATCTTTAATCAAAGATTTTAGTAAATCTAAACTTCAGGGTATACATATACATGTTCCCGAAGGGGCTACACCAAAAGACGGGCCTTCTGCCGGAAGCGCAATCACAGCTGTAATATATAGTTTATTATCTAATAAAAAAATAAAAAATGATTATGCTATAACTGGCGAAATAAATTTACAAGGAAAGGTAACCCAGATAGGTAGCTTAGATTTGAAAATAATAGGAGGAATCCGTGCGGGCGTAAAAAATTTTATTTATCCAAAAAGTAATAATCAAGATTTTAAAAAGTTTATGCATAAATATAAGGACTCAATAGAAATAAGAGAAATAATTAGTTCTATTAAATTTATAGAAGTTGAAACAATTGATGAAGTTTTAGAAAATATAATAGCTTAATACTTATTAATATCTAATATATACAATTTATTTTCCAAATAGTAATAATATTTAAAATATTATTTTTTTAAATATTTTAAATATTTAAATGTCGGTCGTTAATTTAACATTAACTAATATATTTTATTTAGTAAGTTTTATATCACCGTTACTAATAGTTTTTTACTTGATATTTTCATCATTATTATCTGGGTTTCCAATGAAAGGTGTCCTATATTTTACAGGGTGTATACTATTAACATTATTGGTTATATTAACTAGAAATATAATTAAAAATCAACAATCTGATAGGGCATCTATTATATGTAACACTCTTCCATTCCCATTTGGACAAACAGAGGGGGTAGCTTACACTGCTCCATATATGAATATTGTATTATTGGTTTTTACATTTTTTTATATATTATTTTCTATGATGTACAATAAATATTCGCTTAATGTTTTATTGATTGTATTTTTAGGTTTAGTAGTAATATGTAATATTGGTGTTGAATTTATTAATAACTGTGTAGATATATCATCTATAGTAATTAGTATTTTATTTGGTGCATTATTTGCTTTACTTTGGTATACAACTGTATCGACTATAAATCCCGCATATACATATTTTAGCGAATTTGTAAATAATAATGTAGTATGTTCAAAACCACGACCTCAATCATATGTTTGTAGTCAAAAAAGCGGAAGAATAGAAGACAAATTATCACAAGATCAAGTTGATCAAGTTATCAATTCAATGAAAACAATAGCACCAAAACAAGTTAAATATAAAGTAATAATTACTTTAACTGTAAAAAGTAAGAGAACATCCGAATCAACAGTTGATCATGATACACCTATACGACGGCATATAATGACACAGATAAATAAATATGACAATATTGGGGATGAGGGTACGACTATCAAATTAATAAATGTCCCAGACGCAAACGTTGGCCCATTCATTTATGAAATTAAAATAATAGACGATTTTGAGAAAAGTTACGAAATTTACGAATATTTTTTAAAGTACTTTGAGGATCCTGGTGCGGCTAATACATATTTAACTACCGATATATATAATGTAACTGAAACAAGCATAAAACATAATTCATACTAATAAATACATTACTAAAATTATTATTGTTATAATAAAATGAAATAATTATTACTATTACTATTATAAAATTATTTTAATATCACATATAGTATTAATTATTTCATTTTTTATATATTTTATCTAAACAATTGGTTTGTCTGTTTTATTATAAGGACAATTTTCTAATCCAACTGCTAAATTGGCTAGTTTGTCCGCATAATAATTACCAATTGAATGAATATCATTATTATCAGTATGTGCTTTAATATGTAGAAACTTAACATTTTTTAAATCTTTATACAGATCGTAAATTTCTTTTACATAGTTTTTATTGGGAATTTCTATATTTTTTTTACGAATATAATTATTATTATGACACTTTTCACCATAATATGTAGCACAACTTATTGCGTATATAGAATCAGAAACAATTGTTATATTTTTATTATTTATAATATCTTTTTCAATAATAAAATAAGTTTTTATAATAGCAATTAATTCTGCTGTATTATTTGTATGTTTTCCTTCTAATTTTTCTGATACATTACGATAATCATCTATTCCAAAAAAAATACCAATGCCTGCTAAACTATTGGGATTACCATTATTTAAACAACTTCCATCTGTATATATAAAATAATCAGTATCATATTCATATTTAATTGTATTGATTGATAATATGAAATTTTCAGCATCTTCTTTTGTATTAAATTTTTTAAAAATGGCTCCGTTATATCCGTTTACATTTTTTTTGCATTCATTCCAAGTTGAAAACACACCTGTTTCAATACCTTTTGCCACCGCATAAAATGTCATTTTGATTAAAAATAAGTTATTTTTTAAATTATAATATCAATTTTTATAAATAAAAATTATAATTTATTCAGTAAAATATTATATATAAGTTTTTCTTTTGAATTTAACGATTTTTTTATGTTATATATTTCTTTTATATAATTTACATTGTAATTCATTAGTTCGTTATACTTATATATAAAATCATCCCTATTTACATAACTTAAATCATTAATATTATAATAACAATGATTATTACATTTATTATTGTTATTTATATTAAAAGCGTAATTGTTACAATTTTTTATAGAACATTTATTGTATTCGTTATTTGAATATAAAATATTATATTTGTCAGGACTATCTATACCATTCGTTTTTTTTTCATTTAAATATTTGTAATGTGGCAATAAATACTGATGTACTGTTCTACAATATGGACACGATATTTCATTTGTTTTTAAATTAAAAAATTTATTATTTAATTTTTTTTGTTGAAAAATTTCGTTGTACAAATTAATATAATTAAATTTATGATTGCACGGTAAACATATGTGATTATTATCTAAAATATCATACGAAATCAAACATATATTATCATAATTAATGTTATCATATGATATATCATTATTGTTTAATAAATTAAAAAAAATATCACATTCATTCATTATAAAATATAATAATTTATATATATATGTATATAAATTATATATTTATATATTATTTTTTTAATTGATATAAAAAAAAATTGAATATCTTTTATAGTTATTATATGTATTATAGTATAACATAATAAAATATAATAAAAATGATTAGTTGTATAATTTATTCATACTTAAATTTTATTCTCTACCCGCATCATACCAATATCCAATTAATTATTAAAAATCAATCTAATTACAATTCTAGATCGACGATTAATAACACATATACGCGAAAAAATAACCCTAATGAATATGGTAATCTAGTAGCGTCCCTTCCCTTAACCAGGTCAGCATATATAAATAAAGGTATAAAACCTATTGGTAATAGGGTTAGTTCGTCGACTATGATAATTGATAAAGTTACAGATTACGTGGCTTTTAGAAATGCAGTTGATTATATAACATGGGCATATATTGCTATCGCTATTTTTGGTCGATCACCACCACCTCCTCCTCCATCTTATCCAGATATGATTCCTATTATGGTGACAGAGAATAGACTGCTTTTTTGGAATAAACACCCTATCGGATCGGTAGTATTATGTACGGTAATGAATGGTATCATTGGTAGCATATTCCTAGTCGCTCTCATCTGATAATTTCTTCTTATAGTTTAAATGCCAATTTATTATTTACTAAAAACAAATATAATACGGCTATCTAATGTTGTCATTTATTTATTAAAAATTTGCAAAAAAATATTTAAATCAATTTTTTTTACATGTTAAACATGTTAAACTCTTCAAGTCCCATACGCTTGATAATACTGATTCGGTTTTGTGGACGAATAATTATATTATTCCAATCGATATGATCAATTAAATAAGCTACTCTTAATTCGCGGTAAAGATTTCTTACATCAATCTCTAATTCTGGAATTTTGTCTTCTGCTATTTTAGCGAATAAATTATCCTCTTTTAACTCAGGGCCGGTACCGATATTACCAGACCTTGCAACGAATGCTACTTCTTTAGCAATGTTCAGTTGTGTATTTGCTAGAGTATATCTCATATTTAAATCCATCTTATAGTTTAATTTATCTTCCTCGTCTTTATATCTGGATGAATTAAAGATGGAAAGCCACCGAAACTTGGCAATGGTCAATCCTGTTTTCATTTTGGTAGCCATTTGATTATTATAGTGTTTATATTCTCTTATAATAAGTATAAATTGTAATCAATTTTTTTTTTATATGTTTTTGCTTATTTTTATTTTTTTAATAGATATAAAATTGATATAAAAAAATAAAATATAAATATATTTTATTAGTATAAACAAGTTGTATGCTACGAAAAATCAAGTCGTGTCCTGCAAATATATGTAATATGGCACATCGAAAAAAACCCAAAAAGTCTGAAAATAAAGACGAGAATACATTCATTATTCCACTTAAAACTGCTAAAATAATAAAAAAAGGAGACGCTGTAGATGAAATAGTCACAAGTTCCCTTCTAGATGTAAATATAAATGACCCAACCGAGCAGTTATTTTTTCTAATTATACTGAAAAAGTTTTTTTCTAAAACAAAAACAGATTTAAGTACTACATTTTACGAAATATGTATACGGGCCTCCATATCATGCTTAACGCACAAAGTTATGCATATAGCAATATTAAATTTACATTCTCACATAAATTTATTAGATTAACTAATAATTTATACTTTTATTAAATCGTTTAATTTTAATAAAAGGGTTATTTTTAAAATTGATATAAAAAATATATTATACATAATCATAATCATAATGATTAGTTGTATAATTTATTCGTATTTAAATTTAATTAATACACCATATTGGAACAATAAAAAAATTCACAACTTAGGTAATATAGGAGTGTTAGGAAATATTCATGCTATGACAGCACCAATTATGACTAAATTTATAGACAGGACAGCGTATGATGGTCGAAATGTAAGAGAAGAAGTTTATAACTCCCTAGATGGACGCGTATTGGATATGTGTTGCGGTACTGGGTTTTCCACAAAGCCTGGAAGTGTTGGTATTGATATATCATTAGAAATGCTTAGGTTTTCCAAGCTATTTAATCCAAGAAGCGAATACTGTTACGGTAATGCTGAGACGTTTGGAAGTAATGAAGAATTTGACACTGTGTCTATTATGTTTTCTTGTCATGAAATGCCGAGTTATGCCCATATCAATGTAATTAGAAATGCCATTAGAGTTGCACGTAAAAAGGTTGTAATAGTTGATATATCGCTGGATTATAAGCCGTCTGATATCATGATATCCGGTGAACCATATATTCTAGATTATCTAGACTCTTTTCAGAAAACAATGGATAATATAGTATGGAAAGAAGAACCTGATACAGCGTTCCCAATCTTTCACTTACCTAGATGGAATAAAACAACTCTGGTAGATAGACACGTTGATATGTGGGTATATAATAAACCTTCTAAATATTCTATTACGGCTGATACCGTAAATCAAATTCATTTCGATCATTATCCGTCGCCAAAAGCGAAACCAATTCTTAATCCTAAACATACACCCAAAATGAAGCATAATGCGCGATGGCGAAGAAAGAAGGCATTGAAAAGAGCCGAGCTAAACCTGAAAGAGAAGAGAAGGGAACGCAGAGCGAATAAGAGAAGTTTTCTATGGAATCTTGGTGACCGAAAGGAAATAGAAAAGAAGAGGAGGAATAGATGGAATTCTCAGAATAAAGAGGACAGAGAAAGATTGAATGCCGAGAAAGAACTACAAAATTCATGGGACTCTTCCATGTCTGGAGATCGCGCAGTCTCTATTATTTCTAAATCTTCTATGGATAGGCATGAAAATGCCAGAAAAAATCTAGGGAAGCTACGTAAAGATAGAAAACGACTGACAAATATTGTAAACATGCGGAGGAAAGATAAAATCAAAAACCAAAATCATGTAACTAATAATGAAGAACTTAAGAAAATGCGCGCACAGGCTTGGGAATATTTTATGGGGAGAGACATTGAAGCCGGTTGACAGGAGACTGCGCGACCGGAGATTGCCCTGGAAAATAATGATGCGGCTCAAAAATACTTACATGAATTTTGGGAGTCGCGTTCCGGTGATTATTAAATTACAATGAAAAATCGATTATTATATAAAAAATATAATTAATTATCATATAAACAAATATAATTAATTATATATATAATTACATATATAATATGGAAGAAAATAAAACAAAAATAGGGTTTTTGATATTAGCAACGAGCAATAAAAGAGATAATTGGAAATCTATAAAAGATAGCTATTTATATAACATAACAATAAAATCATCATTATTAACTATAAATAGAGAACATAACTATGTATATTATATAGGTATAGATAAAAATGATAGATTGTTTGATAATAAAAACGAGCAAGAAGAAATATTGAAATTTCAAAACGCGTTTAAACATATAACTATAGAATTCGTAGTTTATGACAATAAAAAAATACCAAAGGGATATGCAACAATAATGTGGAATGTATTGTTTGAAAAAGCATATAATGATGGGTGTGATTATTTTTATCAATGCGGTGACGATATAGAATTCAAAACAAAAAATTGGATAAATGATAGTATAAATATGTTAAAATCAAAAAATAATATAGGATTAACTGGACCAATAAACAATAATAATAGAATATTAACACAATCATTTGTATCACGTAAACATATGGAAATATTTGGTTGGTATTTTCCAAAAGAAATAAAAAATTGGTGTTGTGATGATTGGTATAATATGGTATATAGTCCAAATTATTTATATCCATTAAAACACCATTATGCAGAAAATAAAGGTGGATCGCCAAGATATAAAATAAATAACGATAATAATTTTGCATTGAATGATATGGTGTTTAAAAATAAATTAGAACGTCTCAGAACAGATACGCAAACATTAGCAAATAAACACAAAAAATTAATAGAAAATTATTTAAATAAAAAATAATTTACATTTTTTTTTGTTTTATTAATTTTTTTGTTTTATTAATTTTATTAATTTTATTAATTTTATTAATTTTATTAATTTTATTAATTTTAT
>MDTF01010461.1_pt1 | contig 13980 bp, 11 predicted proteins | sample 811191 | NCBI WGS metagenome assembly MDTF01 (sample SAMN05326649, study PRJNA326480) | marine metagenome | isolation source: seawater | place: Southern Ocean | collected 2011
ACGGAGCAATTATTCATTATAAAGCAGACAAAAAAAGTAATCGTTTACTAAAAAAAGGAGATGTTTATTTAGTAGATTCTGGAGGTCAATATTTGTATGGAACTACCGATGTAACTCGGACTCTTTCTCTTGAAGTTAAGAGCCCCAAAATTAAAGAGGTTTTTACAAGAGTTCTTAAAGGACACATAGCAGTGGCATCTTATGAACTTAAAAAAGATTCGAATGGTGACAAAATAGATCAAGTAGCCAGAAAACCTCTTAGGGATATAAATTTAGATTATCCACATGGAACGGGGCATGGAGTTGGTTCCTTTCTAAATGTTCATGAAGGTCCTCAAGGAATTTCAAAAGGTAATAAGGTAAGATTTCAAGAAGGAATGATAACTTCTAATGAGCCTGGTTTTTATAAAAAAAACCACTTTGGAATAAGAATAGAAAACTTAATCTATGTTAAAAAAAAAAAAAATAAATTAAGATTTGTAGACTTGACTTTAGCTCCAATTGACAAATCACTTGTTGAAAAAAAACTCTTAACTGATTATGAAAAAAATTGGCTTAATGCGTATCATCTAAGAGTATATAAAAATTTAAAACGATTTATGAATAAATTTGAAGTGAGTCAGCTTGAGCAGGCTTGTTCAAATATTTAAGAGCTTATACCAATCACTTTCAGAAATAATATTAATGCCTAATTCCTTAGATTTTACTATTTTAGATTTTATAGGCTTATTATTTCCTGTAACAAGAATGTTCAATTTTTTTGATACCGAGCTAAGTACTTTACCTCCATTTTCTTCAACTAATGATTTTGCCTCGGATCTACTAATTCTTTCAAAACCTCCTGTGAACATTATTGTTTTACCACTTAATTTTCCATTTTTATTTAAAATTTTAGAATTTTCTATTTTCAAATGTTTGACTAGAGATAATATAATTTCATTATTTGATTTATTAGAAAAAAAATTTTCTAAAGATTTTAATTGTGCTGATCCAATTCCATCTAATTCATCAATATTTTTTAATAAATTTTTTCTTTTTGATTTGTTGAAAAGTTCAACAAAACTTTCAATAGAAATAAAAAAAATACCAAGTAGTTTTGCATTTTCTTCTCCTATATGTCTTATACCAAGTGAATAAATAAATTTATCTAGTAATATAGTTGATGATTTCTTTATTGCATTTTTTAAATTATCACTTGATAGTTGACCCCAACCATCTAAATTTTTAATTTTTGCAAAATCTAGTTTAAAAATATCTGATGGGTTTTTGATTAATTTTAAATCCCAAAATAGATCTATAACTTTTTTTCCTAATCCATCTATGTTAAACGCATCTTTTGAGACAAAATGTTTTAATTTTTCTTTTGCTATATGTTCACATTTGTATTCTTTGTCTAAACATCTTCTTATAGCATCTATTTTTTTAGTATTATTATTCACTTCTTTTATTGTTTGAGATCCACAAGATGGACATTTAGCTGGAAAAATATATTTTTTTAGGTTTTTTTTTCTTTTATTAAAGTCGACTGATACAATTTGTGGAATTACATCGCCCGCTCTTTGAATACTTACGTAATCCCCAATTCTAATATCTTTTCTAGTTATTTCTTCTTCATTGTGAAGTGTTGCATTGGAAACAACTACTCCGCCAACTGTTACAGGCTCCACTTTAGCCACGGGTGTTAGCGCACCTGTTCTTCCTACTTGAATGATTATGTCCTTAATTCTAGTTACAGCTTTAACAGATGAAAATTTATAAGCTATTGCCCATCTTGGAGAATTAGATGTATTTCCTAGTCTAGTCTGGAGATGAAGATCGTTAATTTTTACAACTAACCCGTCAATATCATAGTCTAGAGATGATCTAATCTTTTCTATTTTATGATACTGGCTTTCTATTTCAATAATATTTTTTACCAAATAATTATGAGGATTGGTTTTGAAACCCCATTCATTAATTTTTTTTAAAAACTCAGTTTGATGGGTAAAATTAAAGGGCTCTACTTCACCAAAAGCATAAGCTAAAAATTGTAATGGTATTTTTGCTGTTATTGTAGAATCTTTTTGCCTTAATGAACCTCCAGCTGCATTTCTGGGATTTGCAAATTTTTCTTTTATTTTATCGAAATCTTTTTTTCCAATATAAACTTCTCCTCTAATTTCTAAAATTTCTGGAATATTTTTTCCTGTAATTTTTTTTGGTATTTGTTTAATTGTTTTAAGATTCTCAAGAATGTCTTCTCCGGTTATTCCATCTCCTCTAGACAAGCCTTTTACTAATAAACCTTTTTTATACGTCAAGGATGCTGAAATTCCATCTATTTTTGGCTCTAAAGAATAAGATAAATTTAAATTTTTATTGTTTAAATAATTATTAATTTTTTTCACAAAATCGTTTATGTCATTGCCGCTAAATGCGTTAGCTAAAGACAACATAGGTTTTGCATGCTTTATTTTAGAAAATTTCGATGAAGGTTTAAATCCAACTACGTCATTAATAGAACCATAAGGTTTTAAGAATAAATTATTTTTTTCTAGTTCAGTAATCTTATTTTTTATACTGTCATATTGCTCATCGGTAACAATTGGAGAATCTTTATCGTAATAAAACTTATTGTATTCTTTTATTTGTTTTATTTGTCTAAGATAATCTTGAATTATATTATCTTTTTTTTTTAACATTTTAATTAAGTATTTTTTTTATGGTTTTTTTTATTAATCCTCTATCTACTTTTTGTTCTGCTTTTTTGGGAATTTTATAACTTTTATTTAATAGCTTATAAGACTTTGAGTACCATTCACTTGAATTATAATTATAACCTAGAATTTTAGCTGCTGACTTTGCCTCTTCTACTAAACCAATTTTATAATAAACTTCTACCAGCCTATGAAGTGCTTCTTCGATGAAAATAGTTTCTGAATAATCTTCAACAATTACTTTTAGTCTGTTAGTCGCTGGGATCCATTTTTGAGTATCTATGTAATATTTTGCTATGTACAATTCCTTAGCTGCGAGTTGATTTTTTATTAAATCCATTTTGAATTTTAAATCTAACCCATACTCAGTATCAGGAAAATTTTTTAGAAAAAACTTTATTTTTTTTTTTGTTTTTAATAAAGGATTAATGTCTTTTTGTTCATCTAAAATTTGCTCATATAAAACAATAGCATGTAGGTAGTGTGCATAAGCTACATTTTTATCTGCTGGATATTTTTTAATGTATCTTTCTAAATTTATAATTGCTTCAGGGTAAAAGTTAATTAAGTATAAGCAATAACTCGACATCAGTGATGCTTTTGCTGAAAATTCAATTTTTGGTAAAATTGCTTCTGCCTCAGTAAATTTTTTAGCTGCAAAAAAATATTCACCCTTATCCATAGCCTCTACAGCAGTTTTATAAATTTTAAAAGATTCTTCTTGTTGTGCTGGGATGTTTAATTCAAGTTCTTTTTTTGAACAAGATGTGATTAAAAAAATTAATAAAATAGAAATGAATATTTTTTGATACATTAGATTACTCATATCAAAATAAATTAATTAGGTAAATTTTTAAAATTACTAAACGTTAACTGCTAGCTTATTTGTTGATATTTTAAAATGATTGTTTGTTAATATAGAATCTTCTACTTCAGTAATAATGTAATTTGATTGATCTTTAAAAATAGCTCTAAGAAATAAATTACTCAAACTATGTCCACCTTGATTACATTTCACATTACCTAATATTCTATAACCAGATAGTAAAAAATCACCTGCTAGATCTAAAATTTTATGATTAACAAATTCTTTATTATTTCTAAGGCCTTCTTCATTTAGAATTTTATCATTTTTAACAACTATTGCGTTCTCTAAAGATCCACCTTTAGCTAATCCAATTTTTTTTATTTTTTCTATATCCTCGTACAGACAAAATGTTCTTGATGTGTATACGGCTGTTAGGTCTGTATCTGCAAAATTTATTTTATTGCTTTGCTTACCAATAATTTGATTGGAATAGACTAATTGAAAATCTACTTTTAAACTATCAGCATCAGGCTCTATCGATATTATTTTGTTATCTTGTTTCAATTCAATTTTTTTAGTAATTTTTAAATATCTTCTTTTGGCATTCAAATTTTGAATTCCAGCTCTATTAATAGTTTCAACAAATTCTTTAGAAGACCCATCCATAATCGGGACTTCAGAATTGGTAATTTCTACCTCTGCATTATCTATTCCTGTTATATAAATTGCTGCCAACAAGTGTTCTACTGTTGAAACCGTAACATTAAATTTATTTTGGAGTGTCGTACAAAGTTTAGCAGAACAAACGTTTTCAAAATTAGCTTTTATAATATTATTGTTCTGAAGGTCAGTCCTTTTAAAAACTATTCCATGGTTTTCTTTAGCAGGAAGTATTTTGACTTCACTTTTTAAACCACTATGAAGACCTATGCCTTTAAAGGTTACTGCTTTTTGAATTGTTTTTTGGAAAGCACTTGGCATGCAATCCTTATACAAAATAAAATAATGTCCTGTAAAACAACTAATGTTTCAGAAAAATACAGTTTTTAACTAAAAAGATTAGAAAAAAAAGTAGAAATTATTGATTTTCTTGATTGAATAACTGGTATTGCCTCTTTTTCCCATCCTTTGCCAATCAATTCAGCTGCTCCATTTAAGCTAGATAATGAGTTATCTTCAATATTTTTTCCAAACACGAACTCAAGATTGATCAAATGATTATTTTGTAAAGCATGCTGAATATTTTTAAAATATTCAAACTTATCAATAAGAATATAAATAGTATCATTATTATTTTTCAAAAAATTTAAATTTATATTTTTTTCAATACATATCTCAATTAACTCATCTAGACGAGCAACGATTATATCTAAAATTAACTGATATTTAATTTTTCTATAAGGCGAACTGGAGAAAAAAAATTTGTCCACATAGGATTCTTTGTTATTTTCTAAAGCTGTTTTTAAATCAATTTCTTTTAAAAAAAAATCTACTTCTTCTGAAGTTAGTGAGCAAAGCTTTGATATATCGTTAACAATTAAATCTATGCCAAAATCAAAATCTTGAGTAAAAACATAAGACTTGTTTTTAAAGAATGAAACATTTATTTTTTTATCTTCTAATGTGATAGCTGTAAAGTTTATGTTATTTTTATTTTTTATTAAATAGTTTACTCCATCTGCATAGGGTTTTAAAATTGTTCTATCTATTTTTAATCCACATTTATTAAATGCTAGATTTAAATTTTTAAGAACATTTTTATTTACCAAAAAAAAAGCCATGCTTTGATTGTAAAATTCTCCAAAAAGTCCAATTGGTAAATTCTCTAAATTATCACTGTCTAAAGAAAAGTTAGAATTGAAGAGATGAACTAAAGAATCTTTATGTTCATTAGCTAAAACTATTTTTTTTATATCATTTAATATATATGTTATGTCTTCCTTGGAAACTTGGGAACCATTTAATTTTTTATACCCATTAACATTTAAACAATTCACTTGATTTGGATTGATAATAACTGAAGCTTTTGAAAAAATATGATTTAAATCATCTTCAATAGAATTTATAATTTTTTTAATTAATTCAGCAACAAGTTCGATATCTACTATTCTTCCATTTTTAATTCCTTTTGCATCAATAATAATGTCTTTTATTAATTTATAATCTTTGTTGTCATTATACGATACGACAAAAAATATGATTTTATTATCACTAAGGTTGATAATTAAATAAGGTTCATTTAATTTCATATTATTGTAAAATAAGTTGGTCTTTAATTCTGTGATCAAATATTTTATACTTAGAAAAACTTGAATTGTTTAAATTAGAATCTATTTCTTTTAAAATAACTTCATAATTAGTATTCGGTAGTTTAATTATTCTTTCATCTTTAAGTACAATATCCCATCTGCCAATGTCAAAATAATAAAATGCTTTTATTTTATTAATATTAAAATTACTTTTTGTTAATTTATTGTAAAAGAAACTAAAATTTTTATGTTTACCAAAAATTACAGGTAGATTTTCAAAAGCCTGTAGCTCGATATAATTTATTTTTTTACCTTCTTTTGTTAGATAATATTTTCTTTTGTCGTCAATTTCAGTTGCTACAGGTATGTTTTCAGAGATAAAGATTTTTAAAGTGCTTGGGAATTTTTTTTTTAATTGAGCATTTGATATAAAATCATGCTTCTCAACAATGTCGACAATTTTATTTTCATTTAAAAAAAATAAACTCGTGTTTTTTAAAGATTCTAATTCAGATTTTAACTTGATTAAATCCACAGCAAGTGTGTTTTCTATTATAATATTTTTTATAGGAAAAATAATACTAAAATTTTGTTTTTGTACATTAGAATTAAAAGTGCTGAAAACAATAAAAAAAAATATTAATAACAATTTGTTTTTTTTAATCATCTATTAATACTTGCATCATTGATAATAACTTCGACAAGATTTTTAAATGACATACCTGTGTGTTTAGCTATTTCAGGGACTAGGGACAGATCTGTCATACCTGGTTGTGTATTGATCTCTAATAAATAAAATTTATTATTTTCAAATTTAAAATCAGACCTAGTTACTCCTCTACAATTTAATGCCTTATGAGCTTTTTCTGCTAGACCCAAGACTTCCTTGTATTTTTTTTTTGATAAATTTGCAGGCATAAGGTGCTGTGTCTTAGCAGATTTAGAATATTTAGCTTTGTAATCGTAAAATTTTCTTTTTGGCTTTAATTCTATTGCACCTAAAGATTTACCGTTAATTACCGCAACTTGTATTTCTTGACCTCCAATAAAATTTTCGATTACTATTGTTTTATATTTTTTAATTAATTCATTTACATTTTTTTTTAACTCTCTAAAATTATTACACATTTTTACACCGATGCTAGAACCTTCGTTGGAGGGCTTTAAAACTACTGGGTAGTGAAGTTTTGATTCTAATAAGTGTTTTTCTTTTAAAATATTAAGATAATTAATTGGATTTAATTCAATGTAGACAGGTGTCCTAATTTTTTTTTTTTTAAAAGCTTTCTTAGAAAATATTTTATCCATAGAATTCATTGAAGATAATATACCTGAGTGTGTATATGGAATTTTAAAAAACTCAAAATAACTTTGGGCTACACCATCTTCTCCATCTCTTCCGTGTAATGCGTTAAATATAACATCAGCATTGTATTTTTTAATTTTTTTAAAATCTTTTTTTGCCGGGTCAAAATTTAAGACTTTATAGTTTAATTTTTTAATAACATTTGAGCATGCTTTACCTGATTTTAAACTAATTTCTCTCTCACTAGATGTTCCCCCGCACACAACTAAAATTTTTTTTTTTTTCATTATAAAGCTATTTATTAAATCCAATTATTTTTATTTCTAGTTGTAAATTAATTTTAGTTTTTTGATAAACAGTTTTTTTAACTTTATTGATTAAGTCTTCTAAATCTTTTGAAGTCGCGTTTCCATTATTAACAAAGAAATTACAATGTTTTTCTGAAATTTTTGCGTTACCTACTCTCAAATTATCACAATTGGATTCTTTGATCAACTTCCAAGCTTTTTTGTTTTTTGGATTTTTAAAAGTACTTCCACATGTTTTGATTTGACTTGGTTGAGAGTTTTTTTTTCTTTCTATCATTGCTTTTTGTTTTTCTTCGATATTATTTTTCAAGCAGTATGTTCCCTTTAACTTAACACTTGTGATTAATAGATTTTCTTTAAGATTGGTGCTTCTGTAGGAAAATTGAACATCTTGAGCCAAGATTTCTTTTAAATTACCCTGTGTGTCAATTACATTAATTGAGTGAAGTATTTGCGAAATATCATCTCCATAACAACCGGTATTCATTTTTACAGCACCCCCTATGGAGCCTGGAATGCATGCTAAAAACTCCATCCCAGACAATGAATTCTCCATAGCAAAATCGGCGACTTTTTTATCTGCTGTTGCCGCACCAACCTCAACTATGTTTGTTGAATCTAGCTTTATATATGAAAATGCTGAACTTAGTTTTACTGTTATCCCCTTAATTCCTCCATCTCTAATAAGTGTATTTGATCCAGCACCTAAAATCGTAAATTTTTGTGGTTTAAGTTTTTCTAATAAAGAAATGATATCTTTAATACTTTCTGGCTTAAAAAATATATCTGCAGTTCCTCCTAGATTAAACCAGCTATAATTAGATAGTTTTTCATCTATTAGAATTTTCTTTCCATACTTTTTTTTTAAATTTTCTATAATTATGTTCATAAAATTTTTTTAAGATTATGCATCCATTTAGAAATAGAACCAGCGCCCATACCGATGACTATTTCATCACTTATTAAGTTTTTTTTAAAGTAGTTTACGATATCTAGCTCATTTTTAACAATGACTACTTGGACTTTAGAAAACTTTGAAATTAATTTAGCAAATTTAACCTGATTATATTTTTTATCTATAGTTTCTCCTGCTGCGTATACAGGACATAAAATTATTTGATCAGCATTTTTAAAACATGAGGCAAATTCTAAATTTAGAGTTCTAATTCTTGAGTATCTATGTGGTTGAAATATTGTGATAATTTTTCTTTTATTGGCAACCTTATTAACTGCCTCTAAAACAGATTTTATTTCTGTTGGGTGGTGTGCATAATCATCATAAAATTCAACTTTATTTTTTTTAAATACTTTTGTTAATCTTCTTTGTACGCCAGAAAAGTTTTTTAAGGCTTGTTTTATAATTTTTATTTTTAGACCCAAACTTAAGCACAAAGCTATTGCGCCAGTAGCATTAAGAACATTGTACTTACCGATCAATTTTAATGAAATATTATTTATATAATAATTTTTAGGACCAGTATTTTTAATTTTTAAGTCAAATTTTGTATTACCAACTGCATATCTGGTTTTACAAATTTGATAATTTGCTTTCTTGTCAAACCCGTAAGTTAAATAATTTTTTGTCTTAAGTTTTCTTAATATTTTTTTTGTATAAGGATCGTCTATGCAGAGAAAAGCTTTACCTATAGGAGGTGTTTTTTCAACAAACATTATGAATGCTTTCATCAAATTATTTAAGTTTTTATAAAAATCTAAATGTTCTTTATCTATATTAGTTACAATGGAATAATTAATTGGTATCTTTAAAAAACTACCGTCAGATTCATCTGCTTCTACAATAGCCCAATCCCCCTTGCCTAATTTGGCATTATTTTTTAATGAATTAATAACTCCACCGTTAATAATTGTTGGATCCAATCTTGCTGTTGAAATAATTTTAGCTACAAGAGAGGTTGTGGTTGTCTTACCGTGAGATCCTGTAACAATAATATTTTTTTTTAAGTCAATTATATTGGCCAACATCTCTATTCGATCATAACAGGGTATATTTTTTTTTTTGGAGTATATTAGCTCAATATTATTTTTTTTAATTGCTGAAGACTTAACTACAATAGTTGCTTTAAAAATATTTTTTTTTGAATGCCCTTTTAAAATTTTAATACCTAATTTTTTACAATTATCGGTATTTTTATTTTCATTTAAATCACTTCCTTGGACATTAAACCTCATCGTTTTCATTATTTGGGCTAGGCCACTCATCCCTATGCCGCCTATACCTATAAAGTGTACTACTGCTTGTTTACCTAATTTGATTTTATTCATTTATTAAATTTTCAACTACTTTGTTAATTTTAAAAAACGCTTTCTTGTCAGAGTGATTTTTTTGTTTTTCAATCATTTCATTTAGCAGATCTTTATTTTTATAAAATGATTTTATCAACGGAAATAATTTTTTATTAACTTCTGTTTCTTCAACTAAAAGACTATATCCTTTTTTTTCAAAATAAGTTGCATTTTTATTTTGATGTGAATCTGCTGCGTATGGGTAGGGAATAGAAATGAACGGTATATTACAATTTATTAGCTCGGCAGTTACTGATGAGCCGGATCTAGTAATAGCTAATTCAGTTTTTAAAAAATATTCTCCAATATTATTGGTAAAATTAAACAATTCAAAATCAAAATTTAAATTTTTATATATTTCGTTAAGCTTATCTTCCTGAGTAGGAATACATTGTTGAAATATTTTTATATTAATATTTTCTTTTTTACATTTCTTAAATATCTCAGGTAGTAGTTCGCCAAACGATTTTGCAGCCTGGCTTCCACCTAGAACTAAAATGTTTAATGTCATTGGGTCAAATTTATTATTTTTTTTAAAATTCAAAATTTCTTCTCTTATTATGTTCCCAGTAACAATTACTTTATGGTCATATTTATTTTGAATACCGACAAGATCTTTGTATGAAACAAAAATTTTAGAAGCAAAAGGAAGCAAATATTTATTACTCTTACCTATTTGAATATTATTTTCGTAAATAATAAATGGTATATTTAATGTCTTAGCTGCCATACATACTGGAAAAGATGCGTGACCACCCATCCCAAATACTATCTTAGGCTTCGCTTTATATAAGATTAACAAAGATTTTATGTAAGAAAATAAAATTATAAATATTGAAGAAAATAAATTTATAATATTTTTTTTGAATATAGTTGCAGAGTTATTTAAAATTAATTTTACATCTTTATGTTTTTCTAAGTATTTGAATCCTCTATTGTCAGTTATAATTTCGACTGAATATCCATTTTTAAGAAAGTTTTTTGCTAAACTATATGCGGGAAATACATGTCCTCCTGTTCCACCTGTTGCAATTATAATTTTATCCCTATTAGAAAAATTCATTTAAAGATCTCCTTCGTGTAAAATTTAATATAATTCCAGCGAGTATTGAGCTTCCAATCATTGAGGATCCTCCGTAACTTAGGAATGGTAGTGTCATACCGGTTGTTGGTAACAAGCTAGTGTTTACTCCAATATGTATAAAAGTTTGAAAAATTAAAAGACTAGCAAGACCTGAAAGTGAGATTTTAATAAATTTTTCATTTTCTGATAGTGCAAATTTTATAATTCTAAATGAAATATATAAATATATACAAATTAAAAATATTGATATAATTGACCCAAATTCTTCAGCAATAACAGATATAATGTAGTCAGTATGTGCTTCAGGAACACGATCTTTTAACGTTCCTTCTCCCATACCTTGGCCTGTTAGACCTCCTTCTTTAATAGCATCTATTGCAGTATTGGATTGAAATCGATCTCCTTTCGTTGGATCAAAAAAAGTTTCAATACGTTTAAAAATATATGAAAACTTATCGGGAAAAATAAGAAGTAGTCCTGTTACAGAAATGAAGGTTATGCTAAAAAGGCTAAAAATATAAATCAAGTTTATTCCTGAGATAAAGACCGCAGCTGACCAAGATAGAATTAACAAAACAGTTTGTCCAACATCTGGTTGATTAAGTAAAATACTACAAAGTATGGTTAAAACTAAAAAACTTAATAAATAAGAAGTGTTAGAAGTGTGAGTACTATCCTTAGATAAAATTTTTGCTATTGTTACAACAAAAAAAGGTTTTACAAGTTCTATGGGCTGAAAACGAAAGAATAATAAATTTAACCAACGTTTTGAGCCTTTTACTTCTACTCCAAAAAATAAAACTAAAACTAAAGAAATCAAAGCAATAATAAATATTGGGATCAAAATTTTTTTAAAAAAATCAAGTCGAATAGAAGAAATTAAAATCATTAGAAAAATTGCTGATATTGCAAAAATTAAATGTTTTGAAAAAAAAAAATAATAATCTTTATTTAACCTTTCGCCAGCTAAAGTCGAAGTAGACACAAATGAGAAAAAAACACCTAAGATAAATAGTAATATAAAACTTACAAAGATAGTTTTATCTATGTCTCGCCAATAGTTTTTTACACTCTCTTTAAAGAAATTTTTTAGCATATTCTTTGACAATTTTTTTAAATTGATTCCCTCTTTCGGTAAAATTACTAAACTGATCATAAGAAGCACTTGCCGGACTTAATAAAACTGTAGCCTTATCGTCTCTTATTAAGATTAATTCTTTAAAAATATCTTTTATCGCTCTTTTTAAGTTGAAGGATATTTTGTATTTTATTTTTTTAGATACCTGATTTTTAAAATAAACTGTTTTTTTCCCAATAATAAAAGATTTAACTATATTTGAACTTAATCCTTGAAGATTAAAATTATCTTTAGTTTTGGGAAGGCCTCCAAGAATCCAAAAAATATTTTTATTATTTTTTAGTGCATATTTCGTCGAATCAAAACTTGTTGCTTTAGAATCGTTAATAAATGTTATTTTATTTTTTTTTAGAAATACCTCGTGTCTGTGAGGTAATCCTTTAAAATTATTTACTGCTTTTAGAAAAATTTTTTCTTTGACTTTAAATATTTTAGATATTTGATATGCAAATGTTAAATTTTCTAAATTAGGTTCGGATGTTAAATAATTATTGGTAATTTTTTTCTTAATTTTACTATTTAGGAGATTTTTTTTTATAATCTTTAATTTACTTAAGTAGTTTTTTTTTATAAATAGACTAGCTAGTTTTTTATTATTAAATAGGGCAATACCGTTACTATCTTGTTTTGAGAATATTTTAAATTTAGAATTTTTATAGTTTGCTATAGTTTTATGCCAGTCTAAATGATCTATATTAATGTTTAATAAAGCCGCAAGTGTTGGTTTTATAAATTTTGTGTACGATAATTGAAAAGATGATGCTTCTATAATTACTATTGATTTTTTTTTTATTTTTAAATCTAGTACTGGCTTGCCAATATTACCCCCGAGCTGAGCATCTTGTCTATTTGTTTTAAGTATATGTTGAATTAATTTACATGCTGTTGATTTTCCATTGGTTCCAGTTATTACAACTGATTTTACTGGAATTTTTTGCATATAAAATAAATCTAAATCAGTTATTATTTTCTTTTTATTTCTAAATAATATTAATTTAAATATAGTTTTTTTTATATTAATACCTGGACTGATTACGATGTAATCAACATCGTCTAATTTTTTCTTAAAAAGGTTTAATTTTTTTTTATTTTTTTGATTTATTTTGTCATCCCAAGTATAAATTTTTTTTATTCTTTTATTTTTTAAAAACTTAAATACAGAATTGCCTGACAAACCAAGCCCGTATACAGCAAATGAACTATCTTTTATTGATTTTGTTATTTTTATTGGTTTTGATATTTTCATTAATTATCGCAATTTTAATGTAGCCAATCCAATTAAAGCTAAAATAATTGCTATAATCCAGAATCTTATTACTATAGTTGATTCTGGCCAACCTTTTTTTTCAAAGTGATGGTGTATTGGGGCCATCATAAAAACTCTTTTTCCAGTTAGTTTAAAAGATACAACTTGTATAATAACTGAAACGGTTTCAAGCACAAAAAGGCCCCCAATTATAGCTAGAACTATTTCGTGCTTAACTATAATTGCCACAACTGCTAAGGAACCCCCTAAAGAAAGTGATCCAGTGTCGCCCATAAATATTTTAGCTGGGGGTGCGTTGTACCAAAGAAAGCCTAAACATGAACCAAAAATAGCTCCACAAAATATGCTTAACTCCCCAACGTTTTGAACATAGGGAATTTTTAAGTATTCTGCAAAAATTGTATTCCCAACAACATAACTTATAAGTGTATAAGATAAAGCAACCAGCATTACAGGTACAGTTGCAAGGCCATCCAAGCCATCAGTTAAATTAACTGCATTAGATGCGCCTACAATAACAAAAAGAGCAAATGGTATAAAAAAAATACCCATGGGCAAAATTAAATTTTTAAAAAAAGGAAAGTATAAATTATTTAAAAAATGATGATCAGAATGTTCAGACAAAATATAAATAGCTATTAAACTAATTATAATTTGACCTAAGAGTTTTAACTTTGAATTTAAACCTCTAGAATTTTTTTGTTTAATTTTTAGTAGATCGTCAATAAACCCTAGTAGGCCCAAGCTAATAGATACAAATATTACTGTTAAAACATATATATTGCTTAAATCAGCCCATAAAAAAGTTCCTAGAAAAATA
>MDTF01012055.1_pt1 | contig 13970 bp, 11 predicted proteins | sample 811191 | NCBI WGS metagenome assembly MDTF01 (sample SAMN05326649, study PRJNA326480) | marine metagenome | isolation source: seawater | place: Southern Ocean | collected 2011
CTCCTGTTCTACCTACCTGAATAACAATATCGTTAATTTTTGTTGTGGCTTTAACTGATGAAAATTTATGTGCAATCGCCCATCTTGGAGAATTTGATGTATTCCCTAGTCTTGTTTGTAAAAGCAAATCGTCAATTTTTACAACTAGACCATCAATATCATAATCTAGGTTTGATCTAATTTTTTCAATTTTGTTATATTGATTGTCAATTTCTTTAAGATTTTTAGCTAAAAAATTATGAGGATTAGTTTTAAATCCCCATTCGTTTATTTTTTTTAAGAAGTCTGATTGTTTTTTAAAAGTAAAAGGTTTGATTTCACCAAAACCATATGCAAAAAAATTTAATGGAATTTTTGCAGTACTATGTGAGTCTTTTTGTCTTAATGACCCACCAGCTGCATTTCTAGGATTGGCAAACTTATCTTTCATTTTTTTAAAATCTTTTTTTCCAATATAAACTTCTCCTCTAATTTCAAGAGTTTTTGGAATATCTTTTGCCTTAATATTTTGAGGTATTTGCTTTATTGTTTTAAGATTTTCAAGAATGTCTTCACCAATTTCACCGTCACCTCTTGATAGTCCTCTAACTAGTATTCCGTTTTTATAAGTTAAACTAGCTGATATCCCGTCAATTTTGGGTTCTAGAGAGAATGAAAGTTTTAAACTTATATTATTTAAATAATTATTAATTTTTTTTACAAAGTCCTTTATGTCACTATTACTAAATGCATTCGAAAGAGAAAGCATAGGTTTTGAGTGTTTTATTTTATTAAATCTTGAAGAAGGCTTAAATCCAATTTTATGGTTAACTGATCCATATTTTTTTAAAAAAAAATATTTTTTTTCTAGTTCTAAAATTTCTTTTTTTAGTTCATCATATTTTTGGTCTGAAGTATCAGGTGCATCTCTGTCATAGTAAGATCTGTTATATTGTTCAAATAATTTAACATTATCGAGGTAATTTTTTATAATGTTGTCTTCTTTGCTGGACATTTGATTTAATTAAGTATTTTTTTAATAGTTCTTTTTATTAGTCCATCGTCTTTTTTAATTTTGGACTTTTTAGGTAGTTTGTAGGATTTGTTTAAAATTTTATAACTTCGTGAATACCACTCACTTGAGTTATAATTATAGCCTAAAATTGCAGCTGCTGCATTCGCTTCTTTTATTAATCCAATTCTATAATAAACTTCAACTAAACGGTGCAAAGCCTCTTCGATAAAAACTGTTTCAGAATAATCACTGACGATAAATTTTAATCTGTTAATAGCAGGTATCCATTTTTGAGTTTTTATATAATATTTTGCAATATATATCTCTTTTGCTGCGAGTTGATTGTTTACTAGGTCTAATTTAAATTTTAAATCTAATGCATACTCTGTGTCTGGAAAACTTTGTAAAAAATACTCTATTTTTTCTTTTGATTTTATCAGTGGTTTGGTGTCTTTTTTTTCATCCAAAATTTGTTCGTATAAGGTAATAGCAATTAAATAGTGGGCATAGGCCACATTTTTATCTGTAGGATATTGGCTTATAAAACGCTCTAAATTAGCGGTAGCTTCTGAATAAAAATTTATTAAATAAAGACAGTAGCTTGACATTAACGAAGCTCTTGCGGAAAAATTAATTTTAGGTAAAATTATTTCTGCTTCAGCAAATTTTTTAGATGCATAAAAATAATCTCCTTTTTCCATTGCCTTCACTGCTTCTTTGTAAACTTCAAAAGATTTTTCTTTACCGGCAGGGATATTAACTTCTGGTTCTTTTTTAGAACATGAGGTGGTTAAAAAAATTATTAAAAATAAAAGAGATAATTTTTGATACATTGCGATACTCATATCAAATTAAGCTAACTAGGTAAATTTTTAAAAGACTTAAGCGTTAACTGCGAGCTTATTTGTTGATGATTTGAAATATGATTTTATTGTCTTAGATTCTTCTATTTCGATTGTTGTAAAATTTGATTGATCTTTTAGTAAAGTCCTTAGAAATAAGTTACTTAAGTTGTGGCCACCCTGAACACAAGTTACGCTACCTAAAATTCTGTATCCCGATAACAAAAAATCTCCAGCTAAATCTAAGATTTTATGATTTACGAACTCTTTGCTATTTCTAAGTCCTGTAGAATTTAAGATTTTATTATCTTTTACAACTATTGCATTATCTAAAGATCCACCTTTAGCTAATCCAATTTTTTTTATTTGCTCAACATCTTCGAATAAACAGAATGTTCTTGATGTATAAACATTAGACAAATCTTCGTCTGAAAAATTAATTTGATTTCTTTGTTTGCCAATTACGTTGTTGGAATAGACTAATTGAAAATCGACATTTAAACTATTTTTATTTGGCTCTATAGAGATAAATTTTTCATTTTCTTTAAACTCAAATTTCTTTAAAATTTTTAAATATTTTCTTTTTGCATTTTGTTCCTTAACTCCAATTTTTAAAATAGTTTCAACAAATTCTTTAGATGATCCATCCATAATTGGAACTTCAGAAGCGTTGATTTCTATTAAAGCGTTATCAATGCCTGTTATATAAAGTGCTGCTAATAAATGTTCAACTGTTGATATATTCACATTAAAGTCATTCTGAATTGTCGTGCAAAGCTTAGCCGAGGAGACATTTTTAAAATTTGCCTTTATAATATTGTTTTTTTCAAGGTCAGTTCTTTTAAAGATTATACCGTAATTTTCATCGGCAGGTGTTATTCTAACTACACTTTGCAAGCCACTGTGCAGACCAATTCCCTTGAATTCTGTTTGTTTTAAAATTGTTTTTTGAAATAAACTTAACACATACTTTTTATACAAAAAAATAGTGACATGCCTAATACAACTAATGTTTCAAATAAATACTAAAAACTAGCTAAATAACCTTGAAAAAAAGAGAGAAATTAATGATTTTTTTTTGTGGCTTATTGGTATGGCCTCTTTTTCCCAGCCTTTGCTAATAAGTTCACAAGCCCCATTAACACCCGCTAGTAAGCTTTGCAGAGTATTATTATTGTAAATACTGTCTAAGGGTACAAGTTTGCTATTTTCCATAACATATTGAATATTTGCATAGTATTCGCTCGACTCAACATAAATATAAACTTTATCATTGCTCTTTAGATTTTTAATATTAATATTTTTTTGGTAACATATTTCAAATAATTCTTCTATTCGTGCAGTTATTATATCTAAAATTAATTGATATTTAATCTTTCTATAAGGTGAAATGTAAAAATATTTTTTTTCTAAATAAAGTTCACGATTATTTTCTATAATATCTTTTAATTCAATTTCTTTCATAAAATTTTCTACTTCTTCAATTTTAAGAGAGCATAATTTTGATATATCTTTGATAATTAAATCAAAACCAAATTCAAAGTCTTCGGTGAAAACATATGATTTTTTTTTAAATAAAGAAATATTAATTCTATTTTTTTCTAATCTTAGAATTGTAACATTTTTATCTATTTGGTTATTTGAAAGAAGATAAATTCCTTCGGCAAAAGGCTTTAAAATTATTTTTTGTATATTTAATCCACAATTACTAAAAACTGATTTTATATTTTTAAGAATATTTTTATTTACTAGAAAAAAAGTCATATTCTGGTTATAAAATTCACCAAATAAACCAATAGGTAAATTTTCTAAGTTATCGCTGTCTAGTGAAAAATTTGAGTTAAAAAGGTGAATCAAAGAATCACTATTTTCACTTTCTAAAATAATTTTTTTTATATCGTTTAAAATATAAACCACATCTTCACTTGAAACTTTTGAGCCATTTAATTTTTTATAACCACTAACATTTAGACAATTAATTTGGTTTGGATTAATTATAATTGCTACATTAGAAAAAAAATAATCTATTTCATCTTCAATTATGTTGATGGTTCTTTTTAATAATTTACTCACAATTTCAATATTAACAACACGGCCGTTTTGTACGCCAACACTATCTAATATAATTTTTTTTATTATTTTAAAATCTTTTTTTTCATTAAATGTAATAACAAAAAAAATTAATTTATTATCATTCAGATCTATAATTAGACAAGGTTCATTTATCTGCATATTATTGTAAAATTAATTGGTCTTGTATTCTAAAATCAAAAACTTTGTACTTAAAAAAATTATCATCATCTAACAATGAATTAATTTTTGGTAATAAATCTAGATAATCTTTTTCTGGAAGTTTAATAGTCTTAACATTTTTAAGAACAATATCCCATCTGCCAATATCAAAGTAGTAAAAAGCTTTAATCTCTTTTACTTTAAAATTATTTTTTTTTAAATTACTATAAAAAATATCAAAATTTTTGTGCTTACCAAAAATTACAGGTAAATCATCATAAATTTTAAGGTCAGTAAAATTTATCTTCTCGTTATCTTTGGTTATATAAAATTTTTTCTTATCTATTATTTGTGTTGCCACTGGTACTTTTTCAATTATAAAAATTTTTAAAGTATTTGGATATTTTTTCTTTATTTGAATATTTGATATAAAATCATAGTTGTTAATAATTTCTAAAGTTTTGCTTTTATTCAGGAAAAATAAACTCGTATTTACTAGAACTTTCATATCGGATTTTAGTTTAATTAAATTAGTTCCCACATTATTTTCTATTAAGATTTCTTTTATAGGAAAAAAAATACTTAAACTCTCTCTGTTGGTATTGTTGCTATATGTAGAAAGTAAAAAAAAAATAAATATAAGAAAATATAATTTTGATGAGTTTTTCATCTATTAATAGTTGCGTCATCAATAATTTTTTTTACAAGTTCTTTAAATGTAACACCTGCATATTTTGCTATTTCAGGAACTAGAGATAAATCTGTCATTCCTGGTTGGGTGTTTATTTCTAGTAAATAAAATTTATTATTAAAAAATTTAAAATCTGATCGAGTTACTCCTTTGCAATTCAAAACTTTATGAGCTTTTTCTGCTAACTTCAAAACTTTATTATAATTATTTTTACTTATATTAGCTGGCATAATATGTTTGGTGAGAGCAGACTTGGAATATTTAGCTTTGTAATCATAAAAATTTCTTTTTGGCTTTAACTCTATTGCACCTAAAGCTTTACCGTTAATAACCGCGACTTGTATTTCTTGTCCCGCAATATATTTTTCAACTATCAAAGATTTGTAATTTTTTATCAATTTAACTACAGATGTTTTTAATTGATTAAAATTTTTACATATTTCCACACCTATACTTGATCCTTCGTTAGAAGGTTTAACTATTATCGGATAATTAAAATTTAAATTTCTTAGTTCTTTTTTTCTTAAATATATTTTATAATTTACTGAGTTTAAAGAAATATAGTTTGCCGTTAAAAGATTATTTTTTTTAAAAATTTTTTTTGAGATAATCTTGTCCATAGCGTTCATTGAAGATATTATACCTGAGTGCGTATAGGGTATTTTAAAATATTCAAAGTAACTTTGAGCTATTCCGTCTTCTCCGTCCCTTCCATGTAGAGCATTAAAAATTAAGTCTACTTTTTTTACATATTGTTTAATCTTACTTAGATTTTTATTAGCGGGATCAAATGATATAATTTTATATTTTAATTCTTTTAAAGCTTTAGTGCAGGCTTTACCTGTCTTTAAACTTATTTCTCTTTCACTTGAAACTCCACCTTGAACCACTAAAATTGTTTTCTTTTTCATTATTTTTTTAATTATTGGAGCCAATTATTTTAATTTCTAATTCTAGGTTTGTTTTAGTCTTTAAATATACTGTTTCTTGAACTTTATTAATTAAATCTTCTAATTCTTTCGCAGTTGCTTTGCCGTCATTAACAAAAAAATTACAGTGTTTATCAGATATTTTTGCGTTTCCAATTTGTAAGTTTTGACAATTTGACTCCTTGATTAATTCCCATGCTTTTTTATTTTTGGTATTCTTAAAAGTGCTTCCACAGGTTTTTATTTGACTTGGTTGAGTATTTTTTTTTTTGTCGATTAAAGTTTGTTGCTTATTTTGAATTTTGTCTTTTACAGAAATTTTACATTGTAGCCTTACGCTAATAATTATTAAATTTTGTTCCAAACTACTGCCTCTGTAATGAAATTTAATATCAGAAGCTAAAATATTTTTTTCATTTCCATAAATGTCTATGACTTTTACAGAGTGAAGGACTTGTGAAATATCTTCGCCATAACATCCGCTGTTCATTTTTATAGCACCTCCGATAGCACCAGGTATACACGATAAAAACTCAAGTCCGGTTAATGAATTTTCTAGTGCAAAATCAGCTACTTTTTTATCCAAGGTTGCTGCTCCTACTTCTATAATATTGGAAGATTCTAAATTTAAATAAGAAAAGTGGGGACTTAATTTTATTGTAATTCCTTTAACACCACCGTCTCTAATTAGAGTATTTGATCCAGCTCCTAAAATAGTAATTTTTTCAGGTTTAACTTTTTTTAAAAAAAAAATTATATCTTCTTTACTGGTGGGTTTAAAAAAAACTTGAGATGGTCCTCCAAGATTAAACCAACTATAATTAGCTAGCTTTTCATTAAATAAAATTTTTTTTCCATACTTTAATTCTATTTCTTTCGATATTAATTTCATAAAATATTTTTTAAATTATACATCCACTTTGATATTGAACCTGCACCCATACCTATTACGACTTCATCGCTAATTAGATTTTTTTTTAAATATTTACTTAAATCATTTTCACTTTCAATAAGAATTACTTGAGTCTTAGAAAATTTTAAAATTAATTGAGCGAATTTTTTGTTGTTATATCCACGGTCAAAAGATTCACCTGCGGCATATACTGGACAAAGTATTACCTGATCAGAATTTTTAAAACACGACGCAAATTGTGATTTTAAACTTTTAATTCTAGAGTATCTATGGGGTTGAAATACAACAATAATTTTTCTTTTTGGTATAACTGTTCTAAAACCTTCCAATACAGATTTTATTTCTGTAGGGTGGTGTGCGTAATCATCGTAAAATTCTATTTTATTTTTTTTAAATACTTTTGTTAATCTTCTTTGAACTCCTGAAAAACTTTTTAAAGCTTTTTTAATTACGTTTATGTTTAGGCCTAAATTCAAACATAAGCCTATCGCTGCGCTGGCGTTTAAAACATTATGTTTGCCGATTAAATTTAATAAAATATTTTTTATATGTACGTTTTTAGAACCAACATTTTTAACTTTTAGATCAAATTTTGTATAACTAATTTCATACCTTGGGTTGCAAATTTGATAATTTGAATCTTTGTGAAAGCCATATGTATAAAAATTTTTAATTCTCAATTTATTAATTATTTTTTTTAAATTTAAATCATCTAGACATAAAAATGACTTGCCTATAGGAGGAGTTTTTTCAATAAACGTCTTGAATGCTTCTATTAATTTATTAAAATTTTTGTAATAGTCTAAATGTTCTTCGTCAACATTGGTCACAATCGAATAATTAATTGGCACTTTTAGAAAACTCCCATCTGACTCATCTGCTTCTACTATAGCCCATTCTCCTTGGCCTAATTTTGCATTATTTTTTAATGAATTAATTACTCCACCATTAATTATGGTTGGATCTAATTTTGCTGTTGAAATGATTTTTGCAACAAGAGAAGTAGTGGTTGTTTTGCCGTGAGATCCGGTGATGATGATATTTTTTTTCAAATCAATTATATTAGCAAGCATTTCAATTCGGTCGTAAATCGGAATTTTTTTTTTTTTAGACTCTACTATTTCAATATTATTTGATTTAATAGCTGAGGACTTTACTAAAATAGTTGCTTTACTAATATTTTTTTTATTGTGGCCTATTAAAATTTTAATACCAAGTTTTTTGCAATTGTCTGTATTTTTATTTTTATTGACATCACTACCTTGAATTTTAAAGCCCATTGTTTTCATAATTTGGGCCAATCCACTCATACCTATGCCGCCAATACCGATAAAATGGACAACTTCTTGTTTTCCTAATTTAATTTTTTTCATTAATTAAATTTTTTACTTCGTTGTTAATTTTAAAAAATATATCTGCATCAGAATGTTTTTTTTGTTTTTTTATTAATTTATTTAATATTTCTTTATCTCTATAAATTGATTTAATCAAAGGGAATAACTTTTGATCAACTTCGTTTTCTTTAATCGAAAAGCTGTACCCTTTTTTTTCAAAATAAGTGGCATTTTTTTCTTGATGAGCATCTGCTGAGTATGAATAAGGAATGGAAATAAAAGGTATTTTACAATTAATAAGCTCTGCTGTTATTGAAGATCCAGATCTTGTGATAGCTAATTCAACTTTAGAGAAATATTTCAAAATATTATTGGTAAAATTAAACAGCTCATAATTAATCTCTAAATTTTTATACTCTTCATTAAGTTTATTATTTTGTGACTCAATACATTGTTGAAATATTTTTATTTTTATATTTTCTTTTTTACATTTCTCAAATACTTTAGGTAATATCTCTCCAAAAGATTTTGCTGCTTGGCTGCCTCCTAAGACTAAAATATTCAATATATCTGGCATAAATTGAGTTTTTTTCTTAAAATTTAAAATCTCTTCTCTAATTATGTTCCCAGTTAAAATTAGTTTATGCTTATACTTATTTTTAATTCCAACTAAATCTTGATACGAGACAAAAATTTTAAAAGCAAATGGAAGTAAATATTTATTACTTTTTCCTATTTGAATATTATTTTCGTAAATAATGAAAGGTATGTTCAGTGTTCTAGCTGCTATACAGACTGGAAAGGAAGCGTACCCCCCCATACCAAACACTAATATAGGCTTTGCTCTAAATAAAATTAGTAATGATCTTATGTAAGAAAAAAATATTGTAAATACTGATAGAAATAAATTTATTATATTTTTTTTAAATATAGTTGCAGAATTATTTAAAATAAACTTTATATCCTTGTGCTTTTCTAAATATTTTAATCCCCTCATGTCAGTTATAATTTCAACTATGTAATCATTATTGATAAAATTTTTTGCTAAAGCATATGCCGGAAAAACGTGCCCACCTGTTCCTCCTGTAGCAATTATAATTTTATTTTTGTTAGTAGTTTTCATTAGTATATCTCCTTCTTGTAAAATTTAATATAATCCCAGCAAGTATTGCACTTCCAATCATAGATGAGCCTCCGTAACTTAAAAATGGTAGTGTCATGCCAGTGGTTGGGAGCAAACTAGTATTTACCCCAATATGAATAAATGTTTGAAAAATCAAAAGTGTAGCAAGACCTGAGAGCGAGATTTTAATGAATTTTTCATCTTCTGATAGTGCAAACTTAATAATCCTGAATGAAATATATAAGAATATGGAAATTAATAATATTGAAATAATTGATCCAAATTCTTCAGTGATAACAGAAATAACATAGTCAGTATGGGCTTCAGGTACCCGAACTTTTAAGGTTCCTTCTCCCAAGCCTTGACCAGTTAGACCTCCTTCTCTAATAGCATCTAATGCGTTGCTAGACTGGAAACGATCACCCTTTGTATGGTCTAAAAAAATTTCAATACGTCTAAAAACGTATGAGAATTTCTCAGGTAAAGTTAGTAGTAGCAATGCGATGGAACTGATGGTTATGCCTAAAAGACTAAGAATATAAATTAATTTTATACCTGAAACAAAAATAACTGCTGACCAAGATAGAATTAATAATATGGCTTGGCCGACATCTGGTTGGTTTAATAAAATAATGCAAGGTATAGCTAAAACTAAAAAACTGAAAAAATATGACGAATTAGAGGTGACAAGAGTATCTTTAGATAAAATCTTAGCGATAATAACAATGAAAAAAGGTTTTACAAATTCTATAGGTTGAAAACGAAAGAATAATAAATCTAACCAGCGTTTTGAACCTTTTACTTCTACTCCAAAAAAGTAAACTAAGACTAAAGAAATCATTGAAATGATGAAGATTGGAATTAAAATTTTTTTAAAAAAATTTAATTGAATGGAAGAAATTAAAATCATTAAAAATACCGCAGATATTGCAAAGATCAAATGTTTTGAAAAAAAAAAATAATAATCTTTATTTAACCTTTCTCCAGCTAACGTGGATGTTGAGGCAAATGAGAAAAAAATTCCCAAAATAAACAATAGGAGAAAGCTTGCGAATATAGTTTTATCTATATTTTTCCAATAACTTTTAAAACTGTCTTTAAAAAAACTTTTTAACATAGGATCTAGTTATTTTTTTAAATTGGTTTCCTCTGTCTACAAAGCTATTAAACTGATCATAGGAAGCACTTGCAGGACTAAAAAGAACAGTAATTCTTTTATTTTTAATTAAAAGTAATTCCTTAAAAACGTCCTTAATTGCATCGTTTAAATTAAAAGATATTTTAAATTTTATTTTTTTTTTTACTTGATTCTTAAAATAATTTGTTTTTTTTCCAATAATAAAAGATTTAATTATATTTGATTTTATTCCTTGGAAATTAAATTTATCTTTAATTTTAGGAAGACCACCGAAAATCCAATATATATTACTATTATTTTTTAGTGCATATTTTGTTGATATAAAACTTGTAGCTTTGGAATCGTTAATAAAAGTTATTTTATTTTTTTTTAGAAATATTTCATGCCTATGCGGTAATCCTTTAAAAGTATTTACCGCTTTAAGAAAAATTTTTTTTTTAATTTTAAATATTCTAGATATCTGATTTGCAAACTCTAAATTTTCGAAATTAGGTTGAGAAATTAAATAATTATTAGTAATTTTTTTCTTAATTATGTTATTTAATGTATCCCCTTTAAAAAATTTTAATTTACTTAAGTAATTTTTTTTTTTAAATAATTTAATAAGTTTTTCGTTATTTAATAGGGCAATATCGTTGCCATCTTGTTTTGAAAATATTTTTAATTTAGAATTTTTGTAATTTGTTATTGTGTTGTGCCAATCTAAATGATCGCTGGTGATGTTTAGTATAACTGCAAGAGTAGGTTTTATAAATTTTGTATATGCTAATTGAAATGAAGATGCTTCTATAATTACCACAGATTTTTTTCCAATTTTTAAATCTAATATTGGTTTGCCAATATTTCCACCAAGCTGTGCGTCTAATCTATTTGTTTTAAATATATGTTGTATTAATTTACATGCTGTTGATTTTCCATTAGTCCCAGTGATTACTATAGATTTTACAGGAATTTTTTGCATATAAAATAAGTCTAAATCTGTAATAATCTTTTTTTTATTTTTAGAAAGTGCTAATTTAAATTTTGTTTTTTGAATATTAATTCCAGGGCTAATTACAATATAGTCTACTATGTCTAATGCTTTTTTGAATAAATTAACTTTTTTTACATTTTTTTTATCATCCCAGGTATATATTTTTTTAACTTTTTTTTTTTTTAAAAAATTAAGTGCAGAATGACCTGACAAACCAAGCCCATATACAGCATATGAACTATCTTTTATTGATGTTGATATTTTCATTAATTATCGTATCTTTAATGTAGCTAATCCAACTAAGGCTAAAATTATTGCTATAATCCAAAATCTTATTACAACGGTTGATTCTGGCCAACCTTTTTTTTCAAAATGATGATGAATTGGAGCCATCATAAAAACTCTTTTGCCTGTTAATTTAAAAGATAAAACTTGTATAATAACTGAAGCTGTTTCAAGAACAAAAAGCCCTCCAATTATTGCTAAAACTATTTCGTGCTTAACTATAATAGCTACAGCGGCTAATGACCCCCCTAGAGAAAGCGAACCGGTATCACCCATAAATATTTTAGCTGGTGGTGCGTTGTACCAAAGGAACCCTAAACATGACCCAAAAATTGCTCCACAAAATATACTTAATTCTCCTACACCGTTAACATACGGAATTTTCAAATATTCTGCAAAAATTGTATTGCCAACCACATAACTTATAAGAGTATAGGACAAAGCAACTAGCATAACAGGTACGGTTGCGAGCCCATCTAGGCCATCTGTTAAATTTACTGCGTTTGAAGCACCTACAATTATAAAAAGAGCAAAAGGTATAGAAAAAATTCCCATTGGTAGAATTAAATTTTTAAAAAAAGGAAAATATAAACTATTTAAAAACTTATGTTCAGAATGTTCGAATAAAATATAGATTGCTATCAAACCTATTATAATTTGGCCCAGGAGTTTTAATAGCGAATTTAAACCCCTAGAATTTTTTTGTTTGATCTTTAATAGATCGTCAATAAAGCCTAGTAGCCCAAAACCTATGGAAATAAAAATTACTGTTAGTACATATACATTATTCAGGTCAGCCCATAAAAAAGTTCCTAAAAAAATGCCCAATATAATAATTAAACCACCCATTGTAGGAGTTCCTGATTTTTTTATTATATGATCTATTGGACCATCTTGCCTTATAGGTCCTGATATCTGATTTTTTTTAAATATTCTTATTAATGGTTCTCCAATTAGAAAAACAATCATAAATGATGTGATTACAGAAAGTCCTGTTCTAAAAGTTATATATTTAAATATATTTAGAAAAGAATAATTCTCTGCTAGCGATGATAAAAAATTATAAAGCATTCTTGTGTCCTAAAATAATTGTTTTAGAGATTCTATTTAAACCTGTAGCATTAGAGCCTTTTATCATTAAGTAATCATTTTTATTTATAATATTTGAAAAAATTTCGTCAAAATCGGTTAGGTTTTGCAGAATATTTCCTTGTTTAGACTTATAAGTTTTTTGATAAACTTTAAAAGCATTTTTCCCGTATACAAACAACTTGTCAATATCACTATGATTGATGAAACGAGCTAATTTTTTGTGGTAAATGTCCGACTCTTTACCTAATTCTAGCATATCTCCAAGTAATAAAAATTTTTTTTCATGAGTTCTTTTGATGTTTGAAAAATTATGAATAGCATTTTTTACTGAAGAAGGGTTAGCGTTATAACTTTCGTCTATGAGCTGAAATTTTTTTTTATATCTTAGGATGTTATATATTTTTCCCCTTCCTTCTACTAGCTGAAAATAGTCTACAAAATTTACTATTTTTGATAGATCTAAGTCAAGGATGTGAAGAGTTAACAAAGTAGACAATATATTAGAAATAATTAAAGGATTAATATTTTTAACTTTTAAATAAATATTTTGATTTAATACCCTAAAGTGAAGATGGTTATAATTTTTATGTAATTTATTATTTATCAGTTTAGCATTAGCTTTACTTGATAGACCAAAAGACAAAACATTAATTTTTCTTTTCTTTGCAAGTTTTGAAAGATAGTTAAAATATTTATCATCTCTATTTAAAATTAAGTATCCAGTTTTATTTATATTCTCAATAATTTCGGACTTTGCTTTAGCAATACTATTTATATTGTCAAAACTTTCTATATGAGCTTCTCCTATGTTTGTAATTATTGCGATATCAGGTTTGACTAGACTAGAGAGACTTCGTATTTCACCCTCATTACTCATGCCAATTTCAAAGACTCCATACTTATGGTCTTTTTCTAAGTTACACAAACTAAGAGGTACGCCAATATGATTGTTATAAGATTTTTTTGAAAAATAAGTTTTTCCATATTCGTTTAATATTTTACCAATCAATGTTTTGAGCGTAGTTTTTCCTGAGCTTCCAGTTATAGCAATAACTTTTGCATTTATCTGATTTCTTTTTAAGATAGCTAATTTGTTCAAAAAAATTTTTGTGTTGGAACATTTAATTAATTTATTTTTATCTAATTTATTAATATTTTTTTGTACTACACAAAAATTAGCTTCATTTTTTAGGGCTTCTCTTGCAAAAGCATGTCCGTCATGGTTTTTACCTTTTATAGCTATAAAAAGATTACCTTTCTTGATTTGCTTTGAATTAATTGAAACACCTTCAAATCTTAGTTTGTTTTTTTTAGTTAATTCTTTGATAATTTCTCCGTTAAAAATTTTATTATAATTTTTTTTATCAAATTTAATTTTTTTATTATTAATACTTTTTATTATATCTTTATCTGAAATATTAATA
>MDTF01014686.1_pt1 | contig 13969 bp, 15 predicted proteins | sample 811191 | NCBI WGS metagenome assembly MDTF01 (sample SAMN05326649, study PRJNA326480) | marine metagenome | isolation source: seawater | place: Southern Ocean | collected 2011
TCAAAGATGCCTTTGCTTTATTAATGTTCATGATTATTTTTGCAGGATTCGTTTTCTTTACGCCAAATATTTTAGGACACTCTGACAATTATATTCCTGCAAACCCTTTAGTCACACCAGCACACATTGTTCCTGAATGGTACTTGTTACCTTTTTATGCAATCTTAAGATCAGTTCCTGACAAACTTGGAGGAGTTATTTTAATGTTCGGAGCTATATTTATTCTTTTTGTGTTACCTTGGCTAGATACTTCAAAAGTAAGATCTGCTGTATTTAGACCAATCTATAGACAGTTTTATTGGATATTTGTGGCAGATGTTTTAATGCTTGGATACATAGGAGCAATGCCAGCCGAAGGCATTTACTTAGTATTAGCTAGAGTTGGAACGATTTATTATTTTCTTCATTTTATTGTTGTGATGCCAGCGGTAGGTTTATTAGAAAAAGCAGACCCCATACCAATGAGTATTTCAGAACCAGTTTTATCAGGAAGTGCACAACTTTCTTTAGCTAAGAAAAATAATGATAAAATTTAGTTTAAAAATATTATCATCTTCATTTTTTACAATCTTTCTTTTGATAAACTCTTTATATGCATCTGAGACCGCTGATCCGCTTAAAGTCAAATGGAGCTTTAAAGGTTTAACAGGAAAATTTGATAGAGCTTCTTTGCAAAGAGGCTATCAAGTTTATAAAGAAGTTTGTTCTTCCTGTCACTCAATGCAGTATCTTAGCTACAGAAATTTAGGAGAGTCAGGAGGACCAGAATTTTCTGAAGCAGAGGTAAAAGCAATTGCCGCAAGCATTGAAATTGAAGACGGCCCTGACAGTCAAGGAGAAATGTTCACTAGACCAGGCAGACCATCAGATAAGTTTAAAAGCCCATATCCAAATGTAAACGCTTCAATAGCTGCGAATGGAGGAGCGTATCCACCAGACATGTCAGTGTTAGTAAAAGCAAGACCAGGTGGATCAAATTATATCTACTCTGTATTAGTGGGCTATGAGGAACCGCCAGCAGGGATGATTTTAGATGATGGTGTATATTATAATAAATATATGATTGGAAATAAAATTAAAATGTCCGCCCCTTTAACAGAGGATATTGTCGAATATTCAGATGGAACAAAAGCTTCGGTAGACCAAATGGCTAAAGACGTCACTACATTTTTATCTTGGGCAGCAGAGCCAGAGCTTGAAGAAAGACATAAAACGGGAATAAAAGTCATTGTTTATTTAATACTTTTAACTACCTTAGTTTATCTAAGCATGAAGAAGATTTGGTCAAGGGTTGACCCTGAAGTATAATACATCTCCATCTTTAACAACGTAATCTTTTCCTTCAATTCTTAGTTTACCATTTTCTTTACATTTTTCAGCATTACCAAATTTAATAAAATCATCACAGGTAACCGTTTCAGCTCGAATGAAATTTTTTTCAAAATCAGTATGTATTACACTTGCAGCCTTAGGGGCTAATGTATTTTTTTTAACAGTCCAAGCTCTACTTTCTTCTGGGCCAGAAGTAAAAAAAGTATCTAAATCTAAAAGAGAATAACCTTCTTTAATTAATTGATTGAGACCAGTTTTGTTCAATCCGATTTCTTTCATAAAAGTTTCTCTTTCATTTTTATCTAAACTTGTAATCTGATCTTCAATATCTGCACAAATAGTTACAGTTTTCTCATTAGGGTAATTTGATTTAACATTTTCTGTAAATTTATTTCCCTTAGCTAAACTTTCTTCATCAACATTACAAACAATGATTTTAGGCTTTATACTTAATAAGCCAATATTAGATAAAAATTTATTTGTTTCCTCATCATTCTTAACTTCATCTATTCCCTTATTTAAGAGTTCTAATTTATTTTCTAAAATATTGATTTCTTTTTCACTTAGTATTTTTTTTTTATTTTTTTCTAACTTTTTTTGAATAAGATCCATATCAGACAGTATAATTTCTGTTTTTATAATTTCTAGATCATTGAGGGGATTTATCTCAGCATTAACGTGAGTAATTTTATCTGATTCAAAGCATCTAACAAGGTGTATAATCGCATCTACCTCTCTAATATGAGAAAGAAATTTATTTCCCAAACCTTCTCCCTTGGAAGCACCTTTAACTAGTCCAGCGATATCAACAAAAGTAATATTCGTATAAATTTTTTTTTTAGAGTTCGATAATTTTGCCAAATGGTCTAATCTTTCGTCAATAACATCCACTATACCAATGTTTGGATCTATAGTGCAAAAAGGAAAGTTTGCGGCTTCAGCATTTTTCGAAGCAGTCAGAGCATTGAATAAAGTAGACTTCCCGACATTTGGAAGTCCGACAATTCCACATTTAAATCCCATTAAGGTTTTGATTAACTTTACTTGAGAATAAATCTATTTTTTTATCAATCAACGTAGGTATTAATTTAACAATATTATCAGTAATATCTTTTATTTTTTCTTCTTCATCTTCTTTAAAGTCTTCCAACACATGATTATTAACTTTTTTTTTTTGCTTTGGATGACCAATTCCAACTCTAACCCTGGAGTAATCTTTGCCGATAAATTTATCAATAGATTCGATTCCGTTATGTCCAGCACTACCGCCTCCAAATTTAGCTTTAATTTTTCCAAAATCAATATCTAAGTCATCATGAAAAACAAAAACGTCTTTAGCATCAATTTTGAAATAGTCTATTAGCTCTTTGATTGCAGTTCCTGAATTATTCATAAAAGTTAGAGGTTTGATCGCATATATTTTTTTAGCCTCAATATTTCCAGTTGTTAACAATCCTTTAAATTTAGGTTTTTGTTTTGATAGTTTAAAATGTACATTTATAGCATCGATAATTTTAAAACCGATGTTATGTCTGGTATTAGTGTAATTGGAACCAGGATTTCCTAACCCTACAAGTAAAAGCATATTAATTATTTTTTTTCAGCAGTTTTTTTTTCAGCAGGTTTTTTATCGTCAGATTTTTTATCTGCGCTTCCATCTTTTCCTTTTTCATCTTTTTTAGTCGTGTCACCATCTTTAGCCGCTGCTTCTGAACCTTCAGCAGAAGTTTCACCTTCAGTCCCTTCCGCTACTGCTTCAGTAGGTTTTTCAGGTTCTTTCATAACTGTCGGTGCAGCAACAGTCGCAATTACGAAATCTCTATCTGTTATTGTTGGCACTACGTTCTCAGGTAATTTCACATAAGATATTTTTATACTTGTTCCAATATCGGTACCCGCTAAGTCAATAATTATTTCAGTTGGTATACTTTCACCTGGGCATTTTAATTCTACTTTTCTTCTTACTATATTAAGAACCCCGCCTCTTTTAAGACCAGGAGAGTCAGAGTGATTTTTAAAATTTACAGGAACTTCTATTACAACTTTTTTTCCAGTTATAATTCTCATGAAATCAATATGAATTGGTTCTTCAGATACCACATGATATGCAACTTCACGCGGAAGAACTTTTTCTTTTTTCCCATTGATTTCTAATTCTAAAACTTTAGATAAAAAACTATCTGAATTAATGATGTCCCTAATAGCTTTTTTTTCGATAGAAATTTTTTGATTAGGATCTTTTCCTCCATATAAAATTGCAGGTATGAATCCGGTTTCTCTCAATTTATTTATTGAGCCGGTTGAGGCAGTCTCTCGTATTATTGCTTTTAAGTTGCTCATTTAATTTTGATGGATAAGGTATATAACTCAACTCATTTCATAAAACAAGTATTAATTGAATAAATCTGACACAGAGTTTGAATTTGCTATTCTTTTAATCGCTTCAGACATTAATGAAGATATAGATAGAACCTCTATTTTATTGTTATTTTTAATTTTTTGGGAATTATCAATTGTGTCAGTGATTATAAGTTTTTTTATTCTAGAATTTTTAATTCTTTTTATAGCGTCTCCGCTAAGAACAGCGTGTGTTATAAAAACATACACCTCAACAGCTCCAGCTTTTTTTAGGGCATCTACAGCATTAATAATAGTTCCTCCACTATCAATTATATCATCTACGATAATACAAGTTTTTCCTTTTACATTTCCTATTATATTCATAACTTGAGAATGCCCAGGTTTAGGTCTTCTTTTATCAATTATTGCTAAGTCCGCTTTGATTCTTGTTGCGAGTCCCCTTGTTCTTTGAACTCCACCTACGTCAGGGGAAACGCAAATTAAATTTTTATTATTGAATTTTTTTTTTATATACTTTGCAAAAAGAGGAGTAGTAAATAAGTTATCTACTGGCATGTCGAAAAATCCTTGAATTTGTCCAGCGTGCAAGTCAACAGTAACGACTCTGCTAGCACCTGCGTTTGTAATGAGATTTGCAACAACTTTCGCAGAAATTGAAGTTCTTGGAGCGACTTTTCTATCTTGTCTTGCGTATCCAAAATACGGAATTACAGCGGTAATATTTTTTGCAGATGATCTCCTTAATGCATCAACTATTAGAAGCAGTTCCATTAAGTTATCATTTGCTGGGTTTGATGTAGATTGGATTACAAATACACTATTCCCTCTTATATTTTCTTTAATTTCTATATATATTTCACCGTCAGCAAATCTTCTAATATTTGTATTTACAAGTTTTAATTTTAACTTTTTAGAAATATCCTTGCTTAATTTAAGGTTGCTAGTGCCAGATAGAATTTTCATGAAATGTAATTACTTATACATTTATTTTTATACATTTTCAAACCAAATTGGCCTAAATTAAACTTATCGTAGAAATGCACCTACCATAATCATTTTCGTGCAATTTTTGAGATCTTCTGTAGCTAAAAAAGTTATTTTTTTCTTTAAAAGTATCATGATTTACGTGAACAACTCCAACATTAAGTTTTAGAAGTTTGTCACTTACATATTTTCTAAGGTTAAATAATTTTTTTTTTTTCATTTTTGATTTAAAATAAATTGTATTTTTTTTTGATAAATATAAAAAGTGTTTGTAAAAATCTAAATCTACTTCGTAGCTTTTAAACCCAATACAAGGGCCAACGCAGGCAAAAATTTTACCTTTGGAATTAAGTTTTCTAAATTTTGATAAAGTGTTTTCTATGATTCCTGATGAAGCACCTTTCCACCCTGCATGAATACATCCAATTATTTCATTTCTTAAATCATATAGGACAATAGGGACACAATCTGCGGTAACAACACCTAAAACAATTCCTTTTACTTGTGTAACTATTGCGTCTGATTTAAAACTTCTGATATTTTTATTTTTTTCGTCAATTATTGTCACTTTATTGCTATGTGTTTGATGCATAAGCATTAGCTTATTTAGGCTTACATTCATTTTCTTAGATACTTTTCTCAAATTATTCAAAATTTTTTTTTCACTATCTTTAGAACCTCTTCCACAGTTTAGACTATAATAAATTCCTTTTGAAAAACCTCCTTTTTTTGAAAAAAAACAATGATTGATTTTTTTAAATTTTTTGAACGTTTTTGAGTAAAACATTATTCAAATCCTAAAAAATTATTTTTTTTACATTTATAAGTGAAAATAACTTTAAATAAATCACCCATTAAACTAACATCAAGTAGCCTTTTTAACCTTAAATATAAATTCGCTTGTTCTTTGAATCTCATTTTTTTACTTAGATTGCTTGCTCTTTCTAAAATACCCATTTTTTCTAAAAAAAATTTTTGAGTAACTATCCTCTTAGTGTTTAATTTATTTTGCACAAAAAATTCATTTAAAAGATTAAAATTAACCAAGGACGTTACATCAGCTTTTCCTAAGTTCTTCAATATATGGTTTTTTCTATGCCTCATAACAGACTGTAAGGTGCTTTTATTCACAGGTTTTAAATAACCGTAGTCAATAAGCAATAAACCTCCTGTAAGTTGAGAAATTTTTTTGGTTATCTTCTTAAGTTCAGATAGCCCTAATTTAGGAAACTCAAAAAAATTTAAATTTTTAAGCGTCTTGTATTTTTGAATATCTGAAATTACTTTAGTAGAAGCTTTTTTATAAGTCTCACTAATTTTTTTTTTATGATTTAAATAATAATATTTTTCAAAAATTGATTTATCTTTGTAAGTAAATTGCTTTATTGGTATGGCGTCAAAAAATTCATTACCAAAAAAAATAACAGGCCCTGCCTTAATATTCTTAAAATCTTTTATCCATTTTATTTTTTTATTATTAATATTTTTTTTTTGAATATTTTTTAATAATTTGCTTTTTTCATATAAAAAAATATTAGTTGCATTATAAAACAAAGGAAAAGACTTAAATGTTTTCACTAAAATTTTAGTAAGACTTCCATCACCTGGACCAAGTTCAACTATGTTAAATTTTTTAGGCTTACCCATTGTATTCCAAGACGATATTAACCATATTCCAATTATTTCAGAAAATAAATCAGAAATACCTGGAGAAGTTAAAAAATCTCCTTTTCCACCAAAAGGAATTGATGAAGAATAATATCCAATTTTTTCATTAAAAAGGACATTATCAAAAAATTTATCTACTGGTAATACTTTTGAGTTATGAAAATAACTTTGATTAGAATTCATTTTTTTTGAAAAAAATAATTATACCTGATATTATCATTAGGAAACTTAAAATAGTTCCCATGCTTAAAAAATTAAATATATATCCAATTTGGACGTCAGGTTCCCTAAAAAATTCAGAAAATATTCTAAAAAATCCGTAAAAAATTAAAAACAAACAAGAACAAGACCCTGTTTTATAATTTGTTCTAAATAAAAATAAATTCATTATAATTAATAAAATTAAACCTTCTAAAAATGCCTGATATAATTGAGAAGGGTGCCTAGGTAGATTATCAATTTTTGGAAAAATAACCCCCCAATATACTTGAGTTGTTTTACCAACTAGCTCCGCATTAATAAAATTAGCTATACGCCCAAAAAATAAACCAACTGGTGAAACACAGGCGATGATGTCTAGCAAAAAAAAAAGTGGTATCTTATTTTTTTTTGCAAATAAATGTGATCCAAAAATAACGCCTAACATTGCACCATGGAAAGACATTCCTCCTTCCCAAATTTTAAATATCTCTAAGGGGTTTAAAATATAATGTCCAAAATTGTAAAATAGAACGTAACCTAATCTCCCGCCTATTAATATGGACAAAATTAAGTAAGTTATTAAATTATCAAATTCTGCTGTATTAAATTTAAAATTAATCTTATTAAATTTTTTTAAAATGATTTGTTTGCCAAGCCACCAGCCAAGTAAAATTCCAAAAATGTAAGCTAGTGAATACCATCTGATTGCTAAAAACCCTAAATCAAATAAAATAGGGTCTAAATCATGAGTATACATAATTTCTTATAACATATTTGAAATTATCTTTTCTATCAAATAAGATGGATTATGAATAATTCTAAAAAATTGTTAAAAACTTTATCAAGTTTAATAGAAAATGGAATTTTGACATCAAAAGATATCCAATCAGAAATATCAGATGATTTTAAATTTAGAAGAGATAATTTAATTAATAAACTTCAACTTGTTTCAAAAAATGAGTTTAATGTTTTAAAAAAAATCGTACAAAAACAAGAAATAATTATTAAAAAATTATCAAAAAAAATAATTAAAAAGGCAAGAAAATCTTAACCTGTAGCCCTTTATATTTGCTTTCTCCTAGTTGAATATGACCACCATGAGAATTTACGATATCTTCAACTATGGCCAACCCTAACCCGACACCTGATTGGTTTAGGTTTCTACTTTTATCGAGTCTAAAAAAAGGTTTAAATACATTTTTGTATTGTTCTGCAGGTATACCTGGTCCGTCATCTTCAATATTTATTACCACTCTATTAGAACTTTTTTGACAATCAACATAAACTTTCTTTCCATATGCTAAACCATTTTGAATTAAGTTTTCAAAACATCTTTGTAACGCGGACATTCGACCTTTTAAAATTATAGGTTCAGCGTCCTCTAAAATTAAATTTTTATTATTTAAATTTCTTTTAATTTTGTCAAGAAGAGAAGTTAAATTAATAAGACTAGTATTTTCTTGTGACTGCGTTTTAGCAAACTGCAAATAATTATTAAGCATTTTTTCCATTTCATCAATATCTTTTGACATTTTTTCAGAAATATTTTTTTGGCCTATCATCGCTAGCTGTAACTTTAGCCTCGTGAGGGGAGTTCGTAAATCATGACTTATTCCAGAAAGCATTTCTGATCTTTGATTTAAATGTCTATTTATTCTTTTTGCCATTCTATCAAATTCATATGCAGCTTTTCTTATTTCAACCGCTCCAGAAGGCCTAAAATCATTTACATAATCTCCTTTACCAAATCTTTCTGCTGCTTTTGCAAGCCTAACAAGTGGTCTGGTTTGATTCTTAAGAAAAACCAGTGCAACTAAAATCAAAACTATCGAAGGTAACGTTGTCCACAAGACAAAGAGTCGTACAGATGAAGTTGACACCATTTTTTTTGGAATTAAAAATTCTATAACATCGTTTTCTGATTTTATTTTAATTTCAACGGCTTTTTTAAATTTGTGCGTATTAAACCAATAGTTATTATTTCCAAAAGCTGATTTTAATTCACGTCTTAAAGACCTATCCATAGGACTAAATCTTCTTTCACCACTAGATAAAGGAAATGGATTATTATTTATATCAATTTCAAAATTAAAATTATTTTTATAACTGTCAGTAAAAAAATCTACATTATTTTTATTATTTTTATAAATATCTTGAATTGTCTTTAATTGCGAAACAAGAGACCGAGTAATATTTTTATTGGCTTTTATCCAGATACTATCATAGAAAACTACAGTAATAATTAATTGTAATATAATTGTAGGGGCCGCAACTATAATTAATGCCCTATAAAATAGTTTCTTCGGTAGTATTATTTTTAAAAAATTATTCAATCCAGAGAACATAACCTGACCCCCTTATTGTTTGAAGATATTTAGGATTTTTGGGATTATTTTCAATTTTTTGCCTTAGTCTGGTAATCATTACATCTATTGATCTCTCTTGAGTAATCCCTGAAATTTTACTTATTTCTTCTCTTGAAAAAGTTTTGCCTGGGTTTGAAAGCATTTCAACCAAAACATTTTTTTCTGCTGTATTAATTTTTTTATTTTTTTTTTCAAGTTTAATAAACATTTTATTTAAATCAATTTGGGCAGCTCCCACAAAGTATTTAGTGCTTAAATCAATTTTATTATTTTTACTGATAATATTTTTTATTCTTAACAATAATTCCTTTGGCTCAAAAGGTTTGCTTAGATAATCGTCAGCCCCTAACTCAAGCCCTAGAATTCTATTTTCTACTTCATTTTTCGCGGTTAATAAAATTATTGGAATATTGATTTTTTTTTTAATTTCTTTTGTTAAATCATAACCATCTTGTCCAGGCATCATCACATCTAAAACAATTAAGTCAAATTTAAATTGTAACATTTTTATTTTAGCATTTTCAGAGTTTTCTGCAGTAGAAACTATATAATTGTTATCATTTAAATATTCTTTTAAAAGATCTCTAATTCTATTATCGTCGTCAACAACCAAGATATGTATTTTGCTATTTTCCATCTATAATTCTATTCAAGACCTCTTTGAATTTTATCACCGAATCAGCGCTTGAATTTTTTAAAGCATTGAAAATTCTTTTTTTTTGACTATTAAAAACTGAGTCAAAAAAAACTTTCCCCTCTTTGTCTAGAAATAAATTTTTTTTTCTCGTATCACTTTCATCTTTAATTTGTTTAACCATTTTAGATTTAATTAAATCTCTTAAAACTCTGCTTAAACTTTGTTTAGTTACTTTTAATTTAAACATTAGCTCACTTAGGCTTATTCCAGGATTTCTCTCTATCAAATTCAAAGATCTTAGGTGAGCTGGACCAAAAAATTTTTTTGCTAAAATTTCTTTTGGATCTGTAAATATTTCTCGATAAGCGTAAAATAAAAGTTGAATAAAATCTTTAATTTGCTCGTCTTTAAGATAAAGTAAATCTTTCATAATGGTAAGTTATATTGACTTATTCTATTAAGAAATATACTTATTTGTAACAACAATATCTATATATTTACTTTTTAATGGAAAACGTACCTTATAACAAAAGATCTGGAAAAATTTGGTTTAATGGCAACACTGTCGATTGGGCTGACGCAAATATTCATATTTTAAATCATGGACTTCATTATGCCAGCTGTGTCTTTGAGGGCGAACGAGTATATGACGGAGAAATTTTTAAATTAGAAGAACATACAGAAAGGTTATTTTACTCTGCGAAAAGAATGGGAATCAAAGTGCCTTATAGCCAAAAAGAGATCAATGATGTTTCTAAAAATATTGTTAATATTCAAAAAGTTAGAAACGGCTATGTTAGACCAGTTATATGGAGAGGAAGTGAGATGATGGCAATTTCTGCGCAAAAAAATAAAATTCACGTTGCAATTGCAACCTGGGAATGGGGCTCCTACTTCGATCCTAAATTAAAATTAAAGGGAATTAAATTAAATATTTCATCTTGGAGAAGACCAAGTCCAAATTCTGTGCCTTGGGATACTAAAGCAGCAGGTTTATATATGATTTGCACTTTATCAAAACACGAAGCTGAAAGCCAAGGATTTACAGATTCCTTAATGTTAGATCACGAGGGAAATATTGCAGAGGCAACTGGAGCAAATATATTTTTTAAAAATGAAGCTGGAGAATTGCACACTCCAATCCCTGACTCATTTTTAGATGGAATCACGCGAAGGGAAGTAATTAAAATTGCAAACAGCAAAGGAATAAAAGTTTTAGAAAGAAAAATTAAGCCAGAAGAAATGAAAAATTTTGTTGGATGTTTTTTAACTGGAACCGCAGCTGAGATTACACCTGTCTCTCAAATCAATGATTATAATTTCAAAATATGCAGTATAATTTCAGATTTGACAGAAACCTATCAAGTTTTAGTTAGAAAAAAATTTGTCGCTTAATTTTTTTTAGCCGTAATTAATACTGACCAAGCAAAAATCCTAAAAAATTTAAATTTAAATATAAACTGATCCAATGTTGCAAAAAATTTAAATAATAAAGAGTGCTTTGGTGATCTATAAAAAGGAAAAAATACTAAGGTTAAAAACCCATAATATTTAATATTAGTTTCAATAAATTTATTATTAATATAATTAAAATCTTTTTTTATTAAAGGATGTTCATCTTTAGACCTAGAATTAGGAGTAAACTTTCTATAGAGATTTATCAGCGGATTAGTTCCAAGTGGCTCTATAAATACTAGGCTTCCACCTGGTTTTAAAAGTCTAAAGATTTCATTTAAGCACTTTTCTATTTGAAGGTGATGTAGAATTCCCGTACCGTAAACAATATCAAAATTATTATCTTTTAATTCTGTTTTTTCACAATTATCTACTTTGTATTCAACGTTTATTCCTTTTTCTCTTGCTCTGCTAATAGCTTTTTCAATTGAAACTTCAGAGATATCAATACCCGTAATCTTTTTAGGATTAAAATTTATGACTTTTTCAATCGAAGAACCTATTCCACAACCATAATCCAGGATTTCAGAATTTTTAGATTTTTTTTCTAAATATTTTAAAAAATCTTCTCTTAGATTGTAAATTGCTTTATAAAATATATTTTCAAATCTACCTTTTTTTTTAGTTTGTAGTTTGTTATGAAATTCTTTTTCTCTGATATTTTTTTCAGTTAAACTCATTAATTGTTTTTATTATCTTCATTTATTGCATGATCAATTCCTCTTCTCACATAATCATAGCCGGTATACAATGTAAGAAATGCAGACAACCATAAAAGCACAATGCCAATAGTTTGAGCATTATAGTCTTGAAAATTAATTAATTTATTTCCACTTTCTCCTGTTAGAAGAATTGATATTGAAAGCATTTGTAGAAATGTTTTCAATTTTGCTAAACTAGTCACTTCCATCGATATTTGTCCTTTTGCTAAAAATTCTCTCAAACCTGATATAAGAATTTCTCTAGTTAAAATAATAATAGCAGCAATTACTTCATAATTTTTAATCGTTCCATTCATAACCAACAATATTAGTGCAGCTGCGACAATAATTTTATCAGCTATAGGATCAAGCAACTCACCTAATTTAGATTCTTCTTTAAATAGCCTTGCCAGAAGTCCATCCAAGTAATCTGTAAAGCTCGCTAAAATAAATATAAAAAAAGGAATTAAATCCCCAAAAAAACCTGGAATAAAAAAAGTTAAAACAAAAATTGGAACTATAATTATTCTTCCGATAGTTAATATATTTGGTATTTTCATTTTTATTCGTGGAAATAATTATATATTTTCTTTGCTATATTGTCTTCAATTCCTTCAACAGCTTTTAATTCCTCAAAACCAGCAGATTCAACTGATCTTGCTGACCCGAAATGATTTAACAAGGCTCTTTTTCTTTGTTTTCCTATGCCTACAATTTGATCTAGCAATGATTTGCTCAGGTTTTTCTTCCTTTTTGCTCTATGAGAGCTGATTGCAAATCTGTGTGCTTCATCTCTCAGTCTTTGAATAAAGAATAGAAGAGGATCATTTTTCTTAAATTTATAAATTTTATCTTTATAAAACATAGTCTCATCACCTGCATTTCTATTTTTTCCTTTTGCTATAGCTATAATTGGCATCTCATGCAATCCAAGCTCATTTAATACTTCCCTGCTTACTGAGTATTGTCCTTTTCCGCCATCCACCATTACAAGATCAGGAAGTGATAATGCCCCATTTTTTTCTTTAACTGCTTTTGAAAATCTTCTGAACAAAACTTCTTTTAACATTCCATAGTCATCTCCCTTTACTGCGTCATTTTTTATATTAAATTTTCTATATCTTTTTTTTTCAAAACCTTCATTTCCAAAAGTAATCAAAGCACCTACACAATCTGTGCCTTGAATATGGCTGTTATCATAAACCTCAATAAGGCTAGCGTTTTGATTCAAATTAAACTTTGATGTTAATTGTTCAATTAAACTTGTATTACTCTGGGTGTCATAAAGTTTTTGAGTTAATGCCTGTTTGGCATTTTTTTGCGCCAAATTAGAGAGACTTATTTCCTCTTTTGTCTTTGCTTCTTTAATAATAATATCTTTAGACTCTTTTCCACTAAAGGCTTTTTCTAATAAATCTTTTTCAAAGATTTGATAATTGGTAATAATCAACTTAGGTATAGTTTTATTTTCATAAAATTGAGAAATAAAAGAGGATAAAATGTTTTCTAATTTTTCATCTGGATCATGCTTGGGAAAAAAAGCTTGATTACCCCAATTTTGCTTTGATCTAAAAAAAAACACTTGAACGCAAGTCTTACCTGAATCTTTGTGAATACTTATTACATCTGCTTCGTTTAAATTGGTTTGATTAATTTTCTGGGAAGATTGAATTTGCGTAAGTGCTTTTATTCTATCTCTTGCAATTGCAGCTTTTTCAAAATCTAATTCTTTACTAGCAATTTCCATTTCTTTAGATAGTTTTTTTTGAATTCTTCTCGATTTACCAGCAATAAAATCTACCGCATCATCTACCGTTTTTTTATAATCGCTTACCTCTATGTTTCCGACACAAGGTGCAGAGCACCTTTTGATTTGATAAAGAATACATGGTCTTTCTCTATTTTTAAAAACAGTATCATCACAAACCCTTAACAAAAAAATTTTTTGCAGTATTTTGATTGTCCAATTTGCAGAACCTATTGAAGCGAATGGCCCAAAGTAATAGCCATCTCTATCTTTTTTTCCTCTTAATTTAGTTAATTGAGGCCACTTATCTTTGTGACCAACGAATATGTAGGGAAAAGATTTATCATCTCTTAATAAAATATTAAATCTTGGTTTATGTTTTTTAATCAGATTTGCCTCTAATAATAAAGCTTCACTTTCATTGGTTGTTGTTGTAATTTCTAAATATTTAGTTTGAGACAACATTCTCTCAGTTCGAATAGCTAAGTTATTATCAGACACGTAGCTTTTTAGTCGA
>MDTF01007954.1_pt1 | contig 13968 bp, 11 predicted proteins | sample 811191 | NCBI WGS metagenome assembly MDTF01 (sample SAMN05326649, study PRJNA326480) | marine metagenome | isolation source: seawater | place: Southern Ocean | collected 2011
CTTAGTATTGATGATGATTTTTTTTTCCTCATTTTTAGTTAACATTCCATCTATACCCACTTCCGTACCTAGTTTCAATTGCAGAAAATTTTTCATCAACCTTTTTAAACTTTTTTCTTATTCTTTTTACATGGCTATCAATAGTTCTATCTTCTATTTCAGTGTTTTCCTTATATGCGATATCCATTAAGTGCGACCTTTCTTTAATTACACCCGGTCGTTTTGCCAATTCTTTTACTATTAAAAATTCTGTTGTTGTGAGTTTTTCAGGTAAGGCTTTGCCATTCCATTCGCATTCTAATTGTGAAGGGTCTAATTTAAGTTTTCCATGTGAAATTAAATTTTTGGAATCATCAATTACATCTGTTTTTTTTCTAAGTTGAACTTTTATTCTTTCTACTAAAACCTTTATAGAAAAACCTCCTGACTTTTTCACAAAATCATCTGCACCTAATTTTAATCCCAAAAGTTCATCAACCTCATCATCTTTTGAAGTTAGAAAGATAATGGGAATTGTCATTTTTTTTCTTAGTCTTTTAAGAAGCTCTTCCCCATCCATTCTTGGCATTTTTATATCTATTACAGCAAGGTCAGGAGGGTTTCTTGTTAATCCATTTAAAGCTGACTCTCCATCAACATAGGTTTGAATTTTGTAACCTTCTCTTTCTAAAGCTATGCTTATTCCAGTAAGTAAATTTCTATCATCGTCTACAAGAGCGATTGTTTGAACCATATATTATTCTAACTATCATAATTAAATTGTCAAAATTTAGGCGTTTATAAATCTAATTAATGTGCTTCCCCCCAATTATAACCTGAGTTTACACTAACTTCGAGTGGGATTGAAAACATATGGTGTTCAGAGCTTGAAATTGAAATCATTGCATCTTCTACACTTTTTTTAACTAAGTCTTTATCTTTTTCTAAACATTCGAAAATTAATTCATCATGAATTTGAAGAAGCATCTTTGCTTGAAATTTCTTATCATCTTTTATTAGTTGGTTTATTTTTATCATAGCCAAACGAATAATATCAGCGGCAGAACCTTGTATTGGAGCGTTAATTGCTGCTCTCTCTTGAAAACTTCTAATGCTAAAATTTTTATCATTGATGCCTCTCAAATGTATTCTTCTACCAAAAATATTAGATACATAGCCCTGTCTTTTACAAGTTTTAATTGTCGAATTCATATAATCTTTTATCTCAGGAAATTTTTTGAAATAAGAGTTAATAAAGCTTAAAGCCTCTTGATTTGAAACAGAAATTTGTTTCGCTAAGCCGTATTGCGTAATTCCATAAATAATTCCAAAGTTTATTGCTTTTGCTTTTCTTCTTAAGTCTTCGTTAACTTTTTTAATAGGAATGTTAAAAACCTGACTTGCTGTTAAACTATGTATATCCTCTTTATTTTTAAAAGCTTTTTTTAGTTCTTTTACATCTGCAATATCTGCCAAAATTCTCATTTCAATTTGATTATAATCAGCAGAAATTAAAATATTTTTCTTGTCTGCTACAAAAGCTTTCCTTATTTGCTTTCCGTCATCTGATTTAATTGGAATATTTTGTAAATTTGGATCACTAGAGGCCAACCTTCCAGTACTTGTTGCGGCTAATAGGAAGGAAGTATGAACTCTTTTTGTTTTTTTACTTACATGGTCTTGTAAAGCATCTGAATAAGTATTTTTTAGCTTAGAAACCTGCCTCCATTCAAGAACAAGATTAGGAAATTTATGACCAGTAAGAGTAAGATCTTCAAGAACACTAGCGTTGGTAGCTAAACTACCTTTTTTTGTTTTTTTTAATTTTGCAATTTTCAATTCATTATATATTATTTCTCCTAATTGTTTTGGTGAACCGATATTAAATTCTCTACCTGCTATAGAAAATATTCCTTTTTCAATTTTTTTCAGCTTTTCTTCAAAATTTTTTGACAATTTTTTTAAGTACAAATCGTCAACTTTTATTCCATTTAATTCTAATTGTGACAACAATTTTATCATTGGTTTCTCAAAAGTTTCATAAACTTTATTTAACTTTTGTTCATCAAGTCTTTTTTTTAATAAATTATATAATCTCAAAGTAACGTCCGCATCTTCAGCTGCGTATTCGGTTGCCTTAATGATGTCAACTTCAGAAAATTTTATTTGTTTTTTTCCAGTTCCAACTAAATCTTTGTAAGAAATAGTTTTGTGGTTTAAATGAATTTCGGAAAGTGTATCTAAGTTATGTCTATTTGTTCCCGCATCTAATGTATAAGATATAAGCATTGTATCTTCAATTGGATCAATTTCTAAACCATTTTGTTTCAAAACCATATAATCAAACTTCATGTTTTGACCAACTTTTTTAATACTAAGGTCTTCTAATATTGGTTTAATTTTTTTTAAAACTTTTTCTTTTGATATGCCTTTTATGTTTTTATGCCCTATAGGAATATAGCAGGCTTTATTTGGTCCACAACTAAAAGAGACACCGATAAGCTCTGCTTCTCTAGGATTTAAAGATGACGTCTCTGTATCGACTGAAATTACTGCTTGATCGTTTAAAAGTTTTAACCATTTATCTAGAGCTTTTTCATTAGTAATGCTTTCATATTTTTTGGTGTCTATTTTTAAATTTTCTTTATTAAGATTATTAGATTCTTTCCCCTTTGCATTTAGATCTCCATAAAAGCTAGTTGCTAGACTAAGTAGTCTATTGAACTCCATTTCGCTTAAAAAATTATAAAGTTTTTCTTTATCCACCTCTTTCATTATAAAGCTGTTTGGGTCATCTTTAACTGGCACATCATCTTTAAGAGTCACCAGCTTTCTACTTAATAATGCTTTATCTTTATTCGTTAACAATGTTTCTCGTCTTTTATTTTGAGGTATTTCGCCAGCATTTTTTAATAAAATATCTAAAGTCTTGTACTTATTTATAAGTTCAGATGCTGTTTTTATTCCAATTCCAGGTACACCCGGCACATTATCAGATGAATCACCAGCTAAAGACTGAACATCAATAACTTGCTCGGGTTTGACACCAAATTTTTCGATAACTTCTTTTTCACCTATAACTTTATTTTTCATTGGGTCATACAATCGAACTTTATCTGAAACTAATTGCATTAAATCTTTGTCGGATGATATAATTGTTACTTTTGCTCCTGAGTTAACTACTTGTTTTACGTATGTAGCTATCAAATCATCTGCTTCGTAATTGATCAGTTCAATTGATGGTAAATTAAAAGCCTTCACAGATTTTCTAATATATTCAAATTGTGGAATCAAATCCTCTGGAGCCTCAGTTCTATTAGCCTTGTATTCACTATAAATTTCATTTCTAAAAGTTTTTCTTGCAGAATCAAAAATTACTGCAAAATGGGTTGGTTTATGGATAGAGTCATCTGATCTCGAATCTTCTAACAACTTGAAAAGCATTGAACAAAATCCACTTACTGCTCCTGTTGGTAAGCCATCACTCTTTCTAGATAAAGGTGGCAAAGCGTAATAAGCTCTAAAAATATATCCAGAGCCATCTATAAGATAAAAATGGTCTGTTTTTTTTAAAGAACTCATATATACATAATACCTTAAATCAGTGATGATGATTAGATAAACTATGACTAAAATAGCATTAACTGTTGAAAATTTAACTAAGATTTATTCCGGCAAAAAAAATAATGGGCAGGAAAAAGCATTAAATAATCTAAGCTTTGAAGTTAAACAAGGTGAGGTATTTGGTTTATTAGGCCCGAATGGAGCTGGCAAGACCACTTTCTTAAGTATTCTTGGAGGGACAGTAACAAAAAATGAAGGGAAGATTAATGTTTGGGGTTTTGATATTGATAAAAATCCTAGACAAGTTAAAGCCTCAATAGGAATAGTTCCTCAAGAAATTAATTTAGATGTTTTTTTTACACCTAAAAAACTTCTTGAGCTACAAGCTGGTTTATATGGTGTTCCAAAAAAAGATAGGATAACAGATATAATCTTAAAGATGGTTTCTTTAGAAGACAAAGCTGATGCTTATTCTAGAAGCTTATCAGGAGGTATGAAAAGAAGATTATTAATAGCTAAGGCAATGGTGCACCAACCACCAATACTAGTTTTAGATGAGCCCACGGCAGGTGTCGATGTAGAATTAAGAAACAATCTTTGGAATAATGTAAAAAAGTTAAACAAAGAAGGTGTGACTATTATTTTAACCACCCATTATCTTTTTGAAGCTCAAGAAATGTGTGACAGGATAGCTATAATTGATAAGGGTAATTTGGTTGCGCTCGATACAACTCAAAAACTTTTAGATAGAATTCAAACTAAAAAAGTTAAATTTAAAGTTAAAAAAATTGACAAAAGTTTAGAGTTGAAACTAAGTGGTGTAGATTTTAACATTCAATTTGAAAATATGATTATAGCAACTTACGAAAAAAATTCTAATAACTTTGAGGATATTTTAAACCTTTTTAAGAAAAATAATTTAGAAATACTCGATATTGTTACAGAAGATGGTGATTTAGAAGACGTTTTTGTAAAATTAACAAATAACTAGATTTTATCGAAAAAAACAGTAAAAATACAATAATGGAATATGTAAAAAATATAAAACAATCAAAACTAGTAAAAAATTTATTTTATGCTTTGATTGGAACAGTGGTTTTAGCTATTTCATCTAAGGTAAAAATACCTTTTTATCCAGTTCCTATGACAATGCAAACTTTTGTTGTACTATTTATAGGTATAGCTTATGGCTCGAAATTAGGTTTTGCTACAATAGTTTTATATCTTTTTGAAGGAATAATAGGGCTTCCTGTTTTTTCGGGTACACCTGAAAAAGGTTTAGGTTTATTATATTTCACTGGCCCTACCATGGGTTACTTACTTGGATTCATGGTAACTGCTTTTTTAGCTGGATTATTTAATTATAACGAAAAAATAATTAAAAATTTTTTTAAGATACTTTTTGCCACTAGTTTTATTTATCTTTTCGGACTTTTATGGTTGGGGGGATTAATAGGATGGGAAAAACCAATTTTTAAACTTGGGGCTCAACCATTTTTGTTAGCTGAACTTTTTAAAATATTTTTAATAGCTTTCTTAGCAAGTAAAATACAAAAAATTAGAGAATTTATTTAGTAATTATTATCTTGGAGATCTTTTAGAAAGTATTCTTTGGAGAGTTCTTCTATGCATTTTTAATCTTCTAGCTGTTTCAGAAACATTCCTATTACAAAGTTCAAATACACGGTGTATATGCTCCCATTTTACTCTATCAGCAGACATTGGGTTTTCAGGTGGTTTTGCTTTAGATTCTGGTGAAGCTAGCAAAGCGGCCTCAACATCATCTGCATCCACAGGCTTAGCTATATAGTCTATTGCTCCTGCCTTAACAGCTGCAACAGCAGTTGGCAGATTTCCATACCCTGTAAGCATAACTATTCTGCTATTTTTTTTGATTTTTGAAAGCTCTTTAATTACGTCTAGCCCATTTCCGTCCTCGAGTCTTAGATCGACTACAGCAAAATTTGGCGGGGTATTTCTTACTAATTTTAAGCCTTCTTCAACACTTTTAGCTTCTTTGACCACAAAACCTTTTTTTTCCATGGCTCTAGCTAGTCTACCTCTTAAAGGATCGTCATCATCTACTATAAGAAGAGATTTATCCTCAAAATCCTTAATATTGAGTTGCATAGGAGCTGGATTTGAATTTTTCATATATTTAGATATGGGCACGTTTATTATAATTGCAACCCAATACTTAATTTTTTTTCTTTACATAAAGTGAAAAAAACCTTAAATGCAAAACATAGGGTTTTTTTTGTACAAATTTTTTAAAAACCTTTTTGTGTAAATAAAAGAAGGACACATAAGATGAGAAAATTTAGAGACGTTAACGAACTAGTTAATACGCTTAAACCAGATTACCCCGTATATTGCATACGGCAAGAGTCTATAAAAACATCTACAGAATTCTTCAAAAGTAGATTTCCTGGAAAAATTCTATACGCTGTAAAAACTAATCCAAGTAAGAAAATTTTGAAAAATATTATTTCTAATGGTATAGAAAATTTTGACGTCGCGTCTATTAATGAAATCAAACTTGTAAAAAAGATAAAACCTGATGCAAAATTATACTTTATGCACACTGTTAAAAGTAGAGAAAATATTGAAGAAGCCTACTTTAGTTTAGGAGTGAAAGATTTTGCTCTAGACACTAAGGATGAGTTACAAAAAATTCTTGAATCAACAAAACATGCTAAAGATTTAAATTTATATGTGCGTATAGCTATTTCTAATGAACATGCGGAAATTGACCTTTCAAGAAAATTTGGTGCCGTACCAAGTGAAGCTTTGGGATTAGTTCGACTGTGCAAAGAGCATTCAAAAAAGTTAGGAATAAGTTTTCACGTTGGCTCACAATGTATGCACAAAATATCTTTTTCAAAAGCTATTAATGAAGTTGGAAATATAATAAAAAAAACAAAAATTATACCTGATATTATTAATGTAGGTGGTGGCTTTCCTTCTATTTATCCAGGTTTAAATCCAGAGCCCCTTGATAATTACATGGATGAAATTAAAAAAGCTCTTTTAAATTTAAAACTTCCTATTATGCCAGAACTATATTGCGAGCCTGGAAGAGCATTAGTTGCTGAAAGTACTTCCGCTATAGTAAAAGTTATATTAAGAAAAAAACAGAAACTTTACATTAATGATGGCACATACGGCACTCTCTTTGATGCCGGGGTTCCAAACTTTGTTTTTCCTAGTAAGATGATTTCAAATGGTAGAGTTCAGTCAAAAAAATTAACAGCATTTAGTTTTTTTGGTCCGACTTGTGATAGCTTAGATTATATGGAAGGACCATTCTTATTACCAAATAATATCAAAGAAGGTGATTATATTGAATTAGGTCAATTAGGAGCTTACGGATTAACTTTTAGAACTAAATTTAACGGATTTTATTCAGATGCAATTTTTGAATTGGCAGACAAACCGATTATGTCAATCTACGATGCTCCAGGTAAAGTTGATTACTTGGTCGCTTAATGAATAAAAAAAACAACTCTAATATTGGACACAATAAAAAATCTCTACTTAATAAACCAGTAGAACACATAGATATTAAATCTTTTGACGCTAGAAAAATTATTGATTCTATGGCTAAAATGTCTTTTACATCGAGGGATACGGCGATGGCGGCAGGAATTTTTAACGAAATGATTGCAGATAAAGATTGTTCTATTTTTTTAACCTTAGCAGGATCGACTTCAGCAGCAGGCTGTATGGACCTTTATACTGATTTAATTAAATATAATATGGTTGATGCTATAGTAGCTACAGGCGCGTCTATAATTGATATGGATTTTTTTGAAGCATTAGGCTTTAAACATTATCAAGGGTCTCAATTTCAAGACGATACGGAGCTTAGAAACAATTATATAGATAGAATTTACGATACTTACATCGATGAAGAAGAGCTACAAACTTGTGATAAAATTATTTGTGATATTGCTAATCTATTAGAACCTAAAGCCTATACATCAAGAGAATTTATTAAAGAGATAGGTAAATATTTAAAAACAAACGCAAAAAAAAAAAACTCATTAATTGAGACTGCATATGATAACAATGTTCCGATATTCTGTCCTGCGTTTACTGATAGTTCTGCAGGATTTGGCTTGGTTATGCATCAGGAGCAAAATCCAAAAAAACATATTACAATAGATTCTATTAGAGAATTTAGGGAACTAACTGAAATTAAACTGCAATCAAAACAATCTGGATTATTAATGATAGGCGGTGGAGTTCCAAAAAATTTTGTACAAGATACAGTAGTTTGTGCTGAACTTCTTGGCAAAAAAGTTGATATGCATAAATACGCGATACAAATTACAGTGGCAGATACACGGGACGGTGCGTGCAGTAGCTCGACGCTAAAAGAAGCAAGTTCATGGGGTAAAGTTAATATTGCTAAAGAACAAATGGTTTTTGCAGAAGCAACCAGCGTTCTTCCACTTATTGCTAGTGATGTCTATCATCGTCAGAATTGGAAAGATAGACCTAGAAGAGAATTTTCAAAAATCTTTTAGAATTAAATGGATTATTTAAAACAAAAAAAAGGTTTTCTCGGCTACGAGGCTAACTCAGAAATTAATAACAAAGTTGTAGTAGTACCTTTTGGTTTAGAAAAATCTGTAAGTTACGGCAGTGGAACTAAAAATGGTCCAAAAGAAATTCTTAAAGCATCTCATCAGGTTGAACTATATGATGAAGATTTAAAAAAAGAACCTTATAAAACGATAGGTATAAAGACACTTAAAGTGTTTAAAATAAAAAAAAAGCTAACAGATGCTATTGCTCAATTAGCTGAAATAAATGAAAAAATTATTTCTGAAAATAAATTTCCTTTAGTTTTAGGCGGAGAGCACTCTATTACTCCTGGCTCAATAAAGCCTTTTGCTAAAAAATATAAAGAATTGATAATACTTCATTTCGATGCACACGCTGATTTAAGAGAGGAATATAACGGTGAAAAATTTTCTCATGCTTGCGCAATTAAAAGATGTTTAGATTTTAAGAATATAAAAGTTTACTCATTTGGTGTAAGAAATATTTCAGCGAACGAAATGAAATTTTATAATAATAATCGAAATAGAATTGAAATTTTTTGGGCTAAAGATAAAAACAAATGGAGCTTAGAAAAAGTTAAAGAGATTTTTTCAAATAAAAATGTGTACATAACCTTTGACGTGGATGGATTTGACTCTAGTATTATGCCAGCTACTGGCACACCTGAACCTGGTGGTTTTTTTTGGGATGATGTTATTCCGATTATTAAAACTGTATGTGCTAATTCCAATGTAGTAGGAGCTGACATCAATGAACTAGCACCGATAAAAAAATTTGATTGTTACAACTTTTTAGTAGCTAAATTAGCTTATAAAATTTTATCTTATACATTTGAGCCTAAGAACTAGATGTTAAATCTTTAACTAGCCAAATAATTTTTACTGAAGCACCTCCATACTTATTGTTCTTAATAAAATCTAATTTGGCTCCCTGTCTTTCTAAAAGAGTTTTACCTAGAAAAGTTCCTAATCCAAGTCCAGATTTATTTTCAATTTCTTTAGATTTTGATTTTATATAAGGCTCACCCAACACGTCTATTATATCTTCCGGAAAACCAGGTCCATCGTCGTCTATCTTGATTATAATATCATTTTTATTACTTTCTATTGTTACTTCTACATTTTTATTTGAAAATTTAACCGCATTACCTATAAAGTTTCTTAAACCGTAGATGATTTCTGGAGATCTTTTTATATCGATTTTATTTTTATCCATTTCAGAATTAAATTTTATACTCTTACCCGTCGTTTCCATAAAGGATCTAAGAATTTCTACGAGCAAATCTTCTAATTTTACAGCACTCATAAATTTATCTTCAATAATTTTTTTTTGAGATATTTTTTTTAAAATTTCACCACATCTTTTTGATTGGCTTATTAATAAATCTAAGTCTTTGGAATGTTTAGAATCTCTCCCAATTTCTTTTCTTAATTCTTTAGCTACAACTGTAATTGTAGCTAAAGGCGTGCCCAAAGAATGAGCTGCTGCTGCAGCTTGACCACCTAATGATTCTAACTCGTATTCTTTTGCAATAACTTGTTGTAATTTACCTAAAGCTTCCGATCTTTTTTTTGTTTCTCCAGAAAATCTTATTCCAAAATAACTTAAAAAAATTAACCCCACCAAGATTGCTATAAATATACCTATTTGATAAAAAAATGGAAAAAAAAACGAATACTCCATCATTCCTGGTAAAGGTAAAAAAAATTGCGTTAAAAAAAATAATGTGAATACAGTAAAAAATCCAAGAATTATAGTTGAACCCATACTTAAAAATGTTGATGAGACAATAGCAGGCACAATCAGTAATAAAGAAAATGGATTTGAAATTCCTCCAGTAAGATATAGTAATAAACTCAATTGTATTATGTCAAATAAAAGAAATAACGTAGAATAGATATCATTAAGTTGATTCTGTTTGACTTTGAATTGTAAAAATAAATTTGTTATAAGGCCAATGAATAAAATAATGTGACTTTCAAATATTGGGAAGTTTAAGTTAAGATAGTAGTAAACTAAATTAATTGCTATTAGTTGTCCTATAATTGCAATCCATCTTAACGTTACTAATGTTTTTTTATCTAAATGAAGATTTTCTTCTAATCTAAAGAGAGTAGAAAGATTCATAACAAACTAAATATCAAGATTGGTTACGTCTAGGGCATTACTGGTAATGAAATCTTTCCTCGGAGCAACATCATCACCCATTAATATTTGGATTATTTTTTGATCTTCCTTAGATTTTTCTTTTGTACCTTTAGAATACTGAACTTTTAACATAGTTCTATTTTCGGGATTCAATGTTGTTTCCCAAAGTTCCACTGGATTCATTTCACCCAAGCCCTTAAATCTTTGTATTGTCAACTTCTCCCTTTGTTCTTGCATAAACTTAGCATATGCCGGAGATCCCTTTTTAATTTTTTTATCTACTTTTTCAGAAACTTTAAGAATATGATCCTCTAAACTTTTTTCGTCTTTTATATATACGCTTTTATTTGCTTTGGTGACTTTGAATAAAGGTGGCTGGGCTAAATAAAGGTGTCCATTTTCAATAAGTTGATTAAAAGGAAAATTGTTAAAAAAAGTTAACAAAAGAGTTCTTATGTGGGAACCATCAACATCTGCATCGGTCATTATTACGATTTTATCATACCTAAGATTTTCAATGTTAAAATCTTTTGATCCAGTTCCTAAAGCATTGATTAATGTAACTATTTCGTTAGATGACATCATTTTTGCGAGTGCTTTTGTCTCAATTTCACCATTTGTCACATTTTTTTTCCCATTGATATTTACATATGTGTTTAATATTTTACCTCTTAATGGAAGAACGGCCTGAAATTCTCTTACTCTTCCTTGTTTTGCCGAACCTCCAGCTGAATCTCCTTCTACAATATATAATTCTGTCCCTTCTCTTTTTTGTATTTGGCAATCCGCGAGCTTACCTGGCAAACCTGAGAGTTCAAATGTTCCTTTTCGTCTTACACTATCTCTTGCTTTTCTAGCAACATCTCTAGCAACTGCTGCTTGAGTAATTTTTTCAAGTATATTCCTAATCACTGTTGGATTCTGATCAAACCAAGTTGACACTTTTTCATTTATTATACTTTCAACAATTAAACGTATTTCCGAAGATACAAGTTTATCTTTTGTTTGAGATGAAAATTTAGGATCTGGCATTTTAATAGATAAAACTGCTGTTAAGCCCTCTTTAATATCTTCACCTGATATAGTTATTTTGTTTTTTTTTGAGGTGTTTTTTTCAGATGCATATTTGTTAATGACTCTTGTTAATGCACTTCTAAAACCAAGTAAATGTGTTCCTCCATCTTTTTGAGGAATATTATTAGTAAAAGGGAGCACCTCTTCTGAATAACTTGCGTTCCATTCAAAAGAACACTCTACAACTACATTATTTTTTTCTGCAGAAATATATATTGGTTTTTTAAAAACTTCTTTCTCATTTTTATTAACTAATTGTGGTTTTTTTTGATTAATAAATTTAACAAACTCTATTATACCACCATCATATTGATTGATAAATTCTTTCTGCTTTGCAGTTGTTCTATCATAGAGTGTTATGCTTATTCCTTTGTTTAAAAAAGCTAATTCTCGCATTCTTTTTTGAAGTATTGTTGAACTAAACTTAATAGTTGAAAAAATTTCTTTTGAAGGTAGAAAAGTAATTTTTGTTCCTTTTTTTTTTGAAGACCCAATAACTTTGAGTGGTTTAACAGAGTTTCCATCTTTAAAAATTATGGAATGTTCTTTGTTATCTCTATAAATATTTAGTTCTAGTTTTTCTGATAAAGCATTTACTACTGAAACACCCACACCGTGTAAGCCTCCTGAAACTTTGTAAGAATCATGGTCGAATTTACCACCGGCGTGAAGTTGAGTCATAATTACTTCTGCAGCTGACATCTTTTCTTCCTTATGCATATCTACAGGTATTCCACGTCCATCGTCTTCAACTGTAATAGTGTTATCTTTATTCATTGATATTGAAATATTTTTACAATGTCCGGCTAGAGCTTCATCTATTGCATTATCAACAACCTCAAAAACCATATGATGTAGACCTGAGCCATCGTCTGTATCACCAATATACATACCCGGTCGTTTTCTAACAGCGTCAAGTCCCTTTAGAACTTTTATTGATTCAGCACTATACGTTTCTGGAGATTTATTATTTGTATTTTTTGACATTTTTATTGTAAAGGATGATTGTTATAACATTTTTTTTCAATTATAGGTAATCTATCTAAAGTTAATGCTTAAATTAGTGTTTACTTTCAATGCTTTTAAGTCAAAATGCAAATAAAACGGCTTACCTAGATTATTCTTAAATTTTCATAGGCATTATGACGTAGAAACTATTCTTATCGGAAAGATCTTCTATTAAAACCGGGGAAGTAGAATCTTTAAGGTTCATTTTTAAATTTTGGTCTTCTACTTCAGAGGCAATATCTATTAGATATTTAGAATTAAAACTTATTGTCATTTCATCAGAAGCATAATTTGCTTTTATCACTTCATTACCTTCTCCAGCGCTACTACTATTAACAGATAGTTTAACATTATCTTTATTAATTAATAATTTAACTCCTTCTTTTCTATCGTAAGACACAGTTGCAACTCTTTCTATTGAATTAATAAAATCTTTTGTTGGAACAACTAATGTTTTATCGTTTGTTGTAGGTACAACTTTTTTATAATCAGGAAATTTACCGTCTATGATTTTTGAAATTAGTTTGATTTTACCTATCTTAAATTGAATTTTAGTTTCACCTGTTTGCATTATGACTTTTTCATTCGTTTCCTGCAATAAATTACAAAGTTGAAATACTGTTTTTTTTGGCAAAATTAAAGAATCTATTGAACTTCCTTTTTCTATTTCGATGCTACTTGAAGATAACCTGTGACTATCAGTTGCGACTCCGGTTAAATAAGATTTATTATTCGCCTCCGTCATATGAAGATATATTCCATTTAAATAATGTCTTGTGTCATCGCTTGAAATAGATATTTTAGTTTTATTCAAAAGAGACAATAATCGATTTTTATTTAAACCAGTTTCATTGCTGTCAAAATTATCTGCAAAATTCGGGAAGTTGTCTGTAGGCAAACATAGTAAGTTAAAATCTGAATTTGCTGTTTTTACACTTAGTTTGTTAGTGTCTTTCAAATCGAAATTAATTTCTGAATCTGCTGAAATTTTTCTTAATATATCATAAAGGATAGAGGCTGATGTTGTTGTGCTTCCGTCTTTTACAACTTGAACTTCCTCAATTTCATCATAAAAAACTAGATCAAGGTCTGTTCCAACTATTATTAATTTATTATTTTTAATCTCTAACAATACATTTGCTAGGATAGGTAATGTGTTTTTTTTTTCTATAACACCTTGAACAAGACTTAATGACTTTAATAATCTGTCTCTTTTAATTGAAAACTGCATTTATTTTACTCTTCTAATAATAAAATTTTTATTTGATTAATATTATTTTTCATTTCTTCATCTTGTTCAGATAGCCTAGTTATTGTTTTAACTGCATGTATTACCGTAGTGTGGTCTCTGTTAGAAAACCTTCTTCCAATTTCAGGCAACGATCTAGTTGTCATTTTCTTTGCAAGATACATCGCCACTTGTCTCGGTCTAGCTAACGGTCTCGATCTACGTTGTGACAACATATCACTAAGCGTAATATTAAAAAAATTTGAAACAGTATTTTGAATTTTATCGACAGTAATAACTTTAACTTGGTTGAAAACGTCTTTAAGTATATTTTTGCAGTCACTAATATTTAAGGTTTTTTTGTGAATTCTGCTAAATGCGATAATTCTATTCAA
>MDTF01016243.1_pt1 | contig 13968 bp, 20 predicted proteins | sample 811191 | NCBI WGS metagenome assembly MDTF01 (sample SAMN05326649, study PRJNA326480) | marine metagenome | isolation source: seawater | place: Southern Ocean | collected 2011
AACTAAGATAAAATATTAATCATTTTAAACCATATTTCTTTATTGAATTTAAAGAGATAAAAAACAAAGAGGAGACATTTTGAAAAAAATTAAATTTATTATATCTATAATTAATTACCCAAATCCAGAAAAAATTTTTTATCATATTACTTTGCATGGATTTTTGTCTTATCCTATATTTAGTTAAGTAATTTTTTAAGCAATAGGCGTATTTAATTTTTTTTAAAATTTTACATTTGAAAAAATAATCTTCACAAATGGGTGTTTCTGTAAATTTTATACCTTTAATAATTTTGCTTTTTAAAATCATGGTGCTCGTCGATATAGAGGTATTTTTTGAAAAATCGTTGAAATTAAATTTAGTAGGCGTTTTAATTTTTTTTGATCTCAACCCAAAAGTCTTGTAATATGTATATGTAAAATCAAAATTATTTTTTTGCATATATTTTATTTGAAGTTTAAGTTTATTTTTTCCCCAAATATCATCAGAGTCGATAAAAGCTAAATATTTAGATTTAGATTTTTCTATTGCTAGATTTCTGCAATATGCAGCCCCTCTGTTTTTTTTTAGCCAGAAAACTTTAATTTTCTTGTAATTGCTAAATGTTTTTAAGATTTTTTTAGTTTTCTCGTTTGAGCAGTCATCTACAATTATTAAATCCCAGTTTTTATAACTTTGGTTTTTTACTGAATTAATCGTAGACAAAATATATTCTGCGCTATTAAAATTAGGCAGAATAATAGAAACTTTATTTTTGAGTTCTTTTTGAACCATTTTTGTTTTTATTTATCCTCCATCTGGAACCCTCTCTAACAATATAGCCGCAACAATACTTTGTACCGCATTTGCATGGAAATTGTTTATAATCTTCATCAAAACCGAAGCCATAATCATAAGATAATTCTTCACCTTTTTTTATGTTTCTTAAAGCGAATATCCATAATTTTAAACCCTTACCATCAACTTCACAGTTTGGGTCACACGAGTGGTTAATTAATCTAGCTGTATTATAAACAAAATCTCCGTCTAAATCGTATCTACTATTCAAATTAAATAAATAGATAGCCTTATCGTTATCGTATTTAGGATTTTTTTCAGTTTCTTTTTTAGTAATTAACTTACCTTTATAATAAATTATTTTAGTTCCAGCCTTTATATCTGCAGCAGCATAAAGACCTTTGTTATCTATATTGGATTTTTTTATTTTATATAAATTCACTTAAAGTATTCTATTAAAATGCTTTTGTAGATATTGGTAAGTTTTTTAAGATCAGAAATCAAAACACATTCATCAACTTTATGCATAGTTTTATTAACAAGTCCGAATTCAAGGCAAGGGGATATCTTTCTTATGAACCTAGCGTCAGAAGTTCCTCCAGTAGTTGAAAACTTTGGATTAATCCTAGTAATTTTCTTAATTATTTTTCTTGCCATATATATAGTTGATTCAGGTTTAGTTAAAAATGAATCGCCATTTGCGATATATTCAACTTTAAAATTACACCTACTTTTTTTACATAAGTTTTTAATTATTAAATTAATCTTTTTTTTTAAAGAGTTGGCGGTATGTAGATTATTATACCTAATATTAAATTGAGCTTTTGCTCTTGATGGAATTACATTATGCGCCTTATTATCTACATAAATTTGAGTAAATTCTAGGTTTGAAGGTTGAAAGTTTTTATTTCCTGAGTCTAATTTTTTTTCTTTAAGTTTTTTGCATATATTTATTAAAGTATTAATTGGATTGTTAGAAAGATGTGGGTAGGCAACATGACCTTGCACTCCAGATATATTAATTTTACCAGTAAGGCTGCCTCTCCTTCCTATTTTAATCATTTGACCTAGTTTGGTAGGATTTGTTGGTTCACCTACAATACAAAAATTTATTTTTTCTTTCTTCTTTTTTAAATATTCCACCACTTTTTTTGTTCCATTAATCGCTAAACCTTCTTCATCACCTGTTATTAAGAAGCTAATTGATCCATTGAATTTGGGTTTATCTTTTAAAAATTTGCTTACTGCTGCCACAAAACAGGCAATAGAGCTTTTCATATCATTAGCTCCTCTACCAATTAAATGATTTTTTTTGACCACAGGCTTAAATGGATTGACAGTCCAATCATTAATATTGCCTGGAGGTACAACGTCTGTATGCCCTGCGTAACAAAGATTTGGTTGCTTAGTTCCAAACCTAGCATAAAGATTTTTTATAGTTTTGCTTTTTTTATCTTTGAACTCTAATATTGTACAATTAAACCCTATTGAGTGAAGTTTTCGGCTTAAAAAATTTATAGCGCCGGCATCTTCGGGTGTGATACTTGGAAACCTAATGAGATCTTTAGCTAATTTTAATTCATCAATATTTAGCATTAGTCTCTAAGCAAATCATTAATAGAAGTTTTACTTCTTGTTTTCTCATCAACTTTTTTAACAATAACGGCACAATAAAGAGACGGGCCATCAGGGTTATTTTTATTTGGCAAAGATCCAGGCACAACCACTGAGTAAGCTGGAACTTTCCCATAAGTAATTTTACCTGATGTTCTATCGACTATTTTAGTCGAGGCACCAATGTACACTCCCATTGATATTACTGCACCTTCTTCAATTATTACTCCTTCAGCAATTTCTGATCTAGCGCCAATAAAACAATTATCTTCTATTATTACTGGACCAGCTTGCAAGGGTTCGAGCACACCTCCTATACCAGCTCCTCCAGATATATGACAATTTTTTCCAACTTGAGCACAAGACCCTACTGAAGCCCAAGTATCTATCATTGTTCCTTCATCTACATAAGCACCAAGGTTAACAAAGCACGGCATAAGGACAGCATTCCTTGCAACAAACGATCCTTTTCTGACTACTCCATTAGGAACTTGGCGATATCCTGCTCTTTTCCAATCTTCTTCTTTCCAGTCTACAGATTTTCCAGGAACTTTATCGTACCATGTAGTGTATGGGCCTCTCAAAATTTGCATTTTGTTTATTTTAAAACTTAAAAGTATTGCTTTTTTGATCCATTGATTGACTTTCCAAATACCATTTTTTTTCTCAGCCACTCTAATTTTTCCTTTATCGACTAGTTCGATTGTTACATTAATCGCTTCAATAATTGATTTGTCAGAATTAGGGTTTATTTGATCTTTAATTTCAAAAGAATCATTTATAATTTTTTCAAATTTATCTAAGTTCATTAATTTCCTTTAAAAAGTTCGCTAAATTATTAGTCTTATAATTGATGAAATCTGAGTCAGAGAATTTTGCCGCCCAAGGTTCATCATTTTCTATCCAAACTGTTTTCATACCTAATTCGTGTGCTGGTTTTAAATTTCTTGCTATGTCTTCAAAGAATATACAGTATTGTGGCTCTATTTTGAAATTTTCTATAATTTTTTTGTAAGGTTCTTTTGAAGGTTTGGGAATAAATTCTGAGTCAACAATATCAAAAACTCCATCAAAAAGCTTATCAATACCTATCCTTTTTGTAACATTTGATGCATGAGCTTTAGATCCGTTAGTAAATATGATTTTTTTACCTTTTAATTTTGAGATTTCTTTTTCTAATAGAATATCCTTTTTTAGAAAATTAAGGTCTACATCATGAACAAATTCTAAAAATTCATTAGCATCGATTTTATGATTCTTAATCATACCATTTAAAGTAGTGTTATATTCATGAAAATAGTTTTTTTGTATTTTTTTTGCTTCTTCGATGCTTACATTAAGTTTTTCAGATATAAACTTCGACATTTTTTTATCGACTTGATCAAAAACCTTAGTATCTCCCGAATATAAAGTATTATCTAAATCAAATAGCCAGTATTTTATTTTATTTAATTCTTTCATCTAATAAGTGTACCAGCACCCTGTTCTGAAAAAATTTCATTAAGTATCGAATGGGGTTTTCTTCCGTCAATTATAACAACACCTTTGACACCAAATTTAATTGCATCTATACAAGTGTTAATTTTAGGGATCATCCCGCCAATAACCACTTCGTCTTTAATCATTTGCTCTGCTTGAGCAACAGAAAGTTCTGACAATAGTTTTTTATTTTTATCATAAACACCCTCAACATTTGTCATAAGCAACAGTCTTCTAGATTTTAAAGCTTTTGCTATTGCGCCTGCCGCTATGTCTGCATTAATGTTATAAGGTTTATGGTGTTTGTCTAGACCCATTGGGGCCAATACAGGAATTTCATTTTTATTTATAATTTCATCAATTATGTTTATTTTAATATTGTCTGGTATTCCCACAAAGCCTAATTCTTTTCTTTCAGGTTTAACATAAATTACATTTTCATCTTTAGTTGTTATAGACAATGCCTTGCAAAGCTTTTTACTTAAAGCTGAAACTATTTCCTTATTAAATTCTATTAAAACATCTTCAACTACTTTAATTATTTTTTCGTCAGTAACTCTAAGGCCTTTGATAAAAGTGCTTGGTAAATTTAACTCAATTAACTTATTTTTTATCCTAGGACCACCGCCGTGCACAATTATTATAGTTAATCCCAATTTATTTAATATAACTACATCTTCAATAAAATTTGTGAAAAGCTTGGGATCAATTAAAACATTTCCCCCACATTTAATGACAATTTTTTCCTCTTGATATTTCTCAACATATTTTTTTATATTTTGAATATCGGGAGCTAACTTTGGCCAAAATTTTTTAATCTCCTCTAGAGAAGTTTCTTTTGACATTTAATTTGTTTTTATTTTTGTCTTTTTCATAATCACCCACTGTTGTGTGATAGTCAAAATATTGTTCACGGTCCAATAAACAACAAGACCTGATGGAAATGAAGCCAAAATTATTGTTAAAAAAATTGGAAAGAAGGCGAATATCTTTGCTTGAATCGGATCAGCTGGCGCAGGGTTTAACTTTTGCTGAACCCACATAGAAGCACCCATCAATATTGGCCAAACACCTATGACTAAAAAACTAGGAGGATCCCAAGGAATGATACCAAATAAATTAAACAGAGATGTAGGATCTTGAGCAGATAAATCTTTAATCCACCCAAAGAAAGGCTGATGCCTCATCTCTAGTGAAATGAAAAGCATTTTATAAATAGCAAAGAAAAAAGGAATTTGTATTAAAACCGGCAAGCATCCTGATGCAGGATTTATTTTCTCTTTTTTATATAAAGCCATCATTTCCTGCTGTAGTTTTACCTTATCCTCTTTATGCAATTCTTTTAATCTTGTCATTTCTGGTTGGACTGCTTTCATTTTTGCCATTGACCTAAAAGAATAATTAGCAAGTGGAAAAAACAACAATCTAATACCGATAGTGATAAGAACAATAGCTATTCCAAAATTTCCAGAATATTTAAATAAATAATCAATAATAAAAAAAAGAGGTTTTGTAAAAAAATAAAACCAACCCCAATCAATCACTAAATCTAACTTATTTATTTTTTCATTTGCTGCATAAGCATCTATTGTTTCAACCTCTTTTGCAGCCACAAATAGTTTAACATCGTTTGATTTATTTGTAGATGGAGATATTGAAGTTGGATTATTTAAAATATAATTAACTTTAAACGCGTTTTTATATAAAAAAGTAGATTTAAAATTTTCTCCTTTTTTTGGCACAATTGCTGTCATCCAATATTTATCAGTAATACCCATCCAACCTTCATTTGCTTCTCTAATTATTTTTTTTTCCTCAACATCATCATAGTCATCTTCTTTTAGCTCTTCATCAAAAACACCAATAAACCCTTCGTGTGAAATATAAAAATTTTGAATATCCTCTGGTATTTTATTTCTTGTGATTTGAGCATAAGGGTACAAATCAATTGTTTGATTTGTATTATTTTGAACTTGTTGGGTAATTTTAAATAAATATTTATTATCTAACTGTATTTTTCTTTTAAAAATTATACCATTACCATTATTCCATTGCAGGGTAACTGGTTTATTGTTTGTTAAAACATTATTACCATTTACTACCCAAAGAGATTTTTTTGATGGAACTTTTATTTTATTACCCAGACTTGTCCATCCAGCTTCAACATAAAATCCATTTTCTGTTTGTGCTGGATTTAAAAATTCAACGTTTAAATTATTTTCTAAATTTTTTCTATATTTTTTAAAAGAAATGTCATCTATTATAGCTCCTTGCAATGACATCGATCCAACAATGTTATCATTTTCAATTTTAATTCTTGAAGCGTCACTTAAAGAGTCCTCCCTTGAAATTGAGCTGGTTTTTAAAGACTCATTTATACTTGGAGCTATAACATTATCATCAGTTTTTTTTTCCTGTTGTTGAGGTATATTTGTATTTGTAGGTTTAGGTGTTTCAAAAAATGCACCCCAAAAAAGCAAAACGGACATAGACAAAGCTATTGCTATAAAAACATTTTTATTATCCATTAAATTTTTCTCTAGTTATTTTTTTTTCCGGCACAAAGTCTAAACCAGAACCACCACCTAAAAATTTAAAAGGATGACAACTTAGAATTCTTTTAACACCTAAGCATGAACCTTTTGCTAACCCGTGTTTTTTAAGTGACTCCATGTAATATTCAGAACAAGTAGGTAGATATCTGCATTTATTTCCTAAAATTGGAGAAAAAAAATATTTATAAATTTTTATCAAGCCAATATTTAAGGATATAAGTAATTTCAACATTTTTTATTTAATTTTATCAAAACATTTAATCATTGCCGGCATGAGAATATTTTCTTTTTTTGCATAAGCATTTGATTTTCCAAAAACTATATAAGTATAATCCTTACTAATTGCACCTCTTTTCTTTATTAACTTATGAACAATAGCTTTTAATTTTCTTCTTATTTTATTCCTTTTAACAGCATTGCCAATTTTTTTTTTCATTACGAAACTAATTAGTAAATCAGTTTTGTACTTGGGTTTATAAAAATTTTTAGCGGCAAAGATTGAAAAATAGTCCGAGTGAACTTTTTTTTCTTTTAGTGTTTTTTTAAATTGGTTGCTTTTTTTTAAACTTTCAAGCTTAACCATCTATTTTATTAGGTTGAGATTGTTTTTCGACCTTTAGCTCTTCGTCTTGCTATAAGCTGTCTACCAGTTTTAGTTGCCATTCTTGCTCTAAAACCATGCCTTCTTTTCCTTACTAGATTACTTGGTTGATAAGTTCTTTTCATAAATATTTAAAGGTATATATTTTAAATGCTGTCTATTGTACAGGTAAATTATGAGTAAAAAGCTAAAATTTTTTTTGGGAATTTCTTATTTATTCATATTATTAATATTTTTGTATTTTATTTTTTCACAAATGGAAATTAATAGACTGAATGATTTTTTATACTATAAAGAGCTTCAAACAGATTTAGAAAAGTACATTGGAAACAGTATTTATATTAATTTATTATGGTTTTTTATATTCTCAATAATTTGGGTGGCATTACTCGGATTTGGAACACCTATATTAATACTTTCTGGAATTTTATTTGGAAAATGGATCGGCACCTTTATTTCCGTTATATCAGTTTCCTTTGGTGCTTTGATACTATACTCCATAGCCAGCTTTTTTTTTGCAGACCTAGTACAAAAAATCTTTAAAACTAAATTTATAAAATATATTGAATTATTTAAAAAAGATGAATTTTATTATTATTTCGTATTTAGATTCGTAGGAGGTTTGGGTACTCCATTTTTTTTACAAAATATTTTACCAGTAATATTTAATATGAAGAAATTGAATTATTTTTTTTCAAGCATATTGGGATTTATTCCTGGATTTTTTGTTTTTAATACAATTGGCGCAGGATTAAATAAGTATGTCAAAACTTCAGATAGTTTTAATTTTGTAGATTTAATTTTTAACAAGGAAGTGTATTTGCCTTTAACAATGTTTGCATTTTTAATTTTGCTATCTTTGATTATTAAAAAAAAAGTTTTTGATGTTAAACATTAATAAAAATAATTTACTAAAAGATCCTAGCCCATATTTACAACAGCACAAAAATAATCCTGTTAACTGGCAAATTTGGTCTAGTGAAACTTTAAATCTTGCAAAGTCTATCTCTAAACCAATTTTATTAAGCATTGGATACTCAAGCTGTCATTGGTGTCATGTCATGGCGCATGAAAGTTTTGAAGACATTGAAACAGCTAAATTAATGAATGAGTATTTTATAAATATTAAAGTTGATAGAGAAGAGAGGCCTGATTTAGATTTTGTATTTCAAAGCTCTTATCAATTGTTCAATCAAGCAGGAGGTGGTTGGCCACTAACAATGTTTTTAGATGAAAACGGTGTTCCATTTATGGGAGGGACTTATTTTCCTAAAAATTCTAAGCACGGACTTCCATCATTTCAAACTCTTCTTACACAAGTACACCAAGCTTATAAAGAGCAAAGAGAAAATATAATTAAGCAAAAAAATTTTATAATTAAAAATTTAGAATTAAAAAAAACTTTAGTTTTAAATCAAGATCTTGAGCCAATTTTAGAATTAATTTTAAATAATTTAGATCATAATAAAGGAGGGTTTAAAGGAGCGCCAAAATTTCCAACATTTACTTTATATGAAACTTTTTTATATTTTTATAATAAAACAAAAAATAATAAGTACTTAGAACCTGTTAGCTTAATATTAAACCAACTATGCTCTAAAGGTATTTATGATCATGTGGAAGGTGGAATATCTCGTTATACTATAGACGAGGATTGGATTATTCCTCATTTTGAAAAAATGCTATATGACAACACTCAATTTATTTTACTGTTGTCGAACTATTGTAAAATTAAATCAGATATTTATTTTAGACATAAATTAGAACACACAATAGAATTTTTAATTAAAAACTTTGAAAGCATTGAATCAGGTCTAATGGGGTCTGCTTATGACGCCGATAGCGATGGAATCGAAGGTAAATATTATGTTTTTTTATATGATGAAATAAAACACTTGAGAGATATAGATAAGTATTTTGAAATTGACTCAAACGGCAATTGGGAAGGTAAGATTATATTAGTAGAGAAAAAAGCGCCACCGAAAGAATTAATAAGCGATCTACTAAACATAAGGCTGAAAAGAAACAAACCATTTTTTGATCATAAAACCCAACTAGATATAAACTGTCTTTGGGTAAGCTCTCTCGTTGCTGCTAACGATATTTTGCCGAATAAAAAATATTTAAAAAAAGCGGAAGAATACTTTTTACAAATAGAAAAATTATTTTTAAATCCAGGGATTCATCACAGTTATACAAAAAATTTTGCTTTTCTTGAGGATTATGCTTTTTTAATAAACGCTTCAATTGATCTTTCCGATGCGACAATGAACTTTAAATATAAAAATATTGCAAAAAAATTATGCAAAGAGGTTATCGACAAATTCTACATTAAAGAAAAAAGTATATTTCAAAAAAATTCAAAAGATTCAAAGGATTTATTTTTTGACCCTATTGAAATAAATGACAATACAATCCCTAATGGAAACGCAATAATGCTAATAAATTTTGCAAGACTTGGTTTAATGGAAGAGGGAAAAGAACTTTCTTTAAGTTTAAACGGCTATTTGAATATATATAAAAATCATATGACTACAGCCATTAAAGCTCTGGATTTTTTTAATAGCAAATTAAGTGGAAAAAACTGCAATGAAAAAGGTTGTAAAATAAATGATTGAAAAATCTAATTGGTTAGTATGGTTAATTTTAGTGATCTTATGGAATTTTTGTTTTCCAGAAGCCACACCTTTTCAAGACGTAATTGTTGCCGTAATTTTGTCCTTATTGTTTATAATTATTAAATTAATGAGATCAAGATACTTGCATAAAATCAAATCAGGAAGTAAAAACAAGATCTAATGAAGGAGCGCTTAATATGGGAATTCACTATGATTACAAATCTACACGTGGGGATAAAGCTATGAAAAAAGAGGCAAAGCGCAAAGCACGTATTGAGGAAAGAAAAGCTAAAAGAACAAGCGATAGCATTAAATCGTTAGAGCAAAAAGAAATGCACGACATTGATAAACCTATCACTTTAGAGGATTTAACAAACCCAGATAAAAATTAATTTAAATATGAAATCTTTTGTAAAGAAAGATTCTCTTATAAAAATTCGTGAGTCTTCATTAAAAAAAAATTTAGAAAAAAGAAAAAAATTTAAAATTAAGATTAAAAAAAAAAATGACAGTTCTTTCAGATAAATGGATAAAAAAAGCGGCTCAAAAAGGTATGATTAAGCCTTTTATAAATAAGCAAATTAGGAAAGGAAAAATTTCTTACGGTCTTTCATCTTATGGTTATGATGCAAGAGTATCTAACGAGTTTAAAATATTTACAAATGTGAACTCCGGAATTGTAGATCCAAAAGTTTTTAAAAAAGATAGTTTTGTAACAAAAATTGGCAAAGAATGTATAATTCCTCCTAATTCCTTCGCTTTAGCACGAACAATGGAATATTTTAAAATCCCAGAAGATGTTTTGGTAATATGTCTAGGTAAATCTACATATGCAAGATGCGGAATTATAGTAAACGTAACTCCTTTAGAGCCTGGATGGGAAGGCCATGTAACATTAGAATTTTCTAACACAACCCCTTTACCAGCTAAAATTTATGCCAACGAAGGTATTTCGCAGTTTGTATTTATTAAAGGTAATGAAAAACCCAGTGTTTCTTATGCAAAAAGAAAAGGTAAATATATGAAACAAAGAGGCGTTACTCTTCCTAAGATTTAAAATCTTAAATGCAAAAACTACTAATTAACGGTAAAAAAGAGTTATCAGGAACAATTTCAATTTCTGGTTCTAAAAATGCTACATTACCCATTCTGGCAGCAACAATTTTATCCAACCATGTTAGATTAACTAACGTACCTTTAGTTAAAGATATATTTACAATGTCTGAACTATTAAAATTTATAGGGTTACAAGTTAATATTTTAAATAATAAAAGTATAATTGAAATTAAAAATACAAGTAAGAATATTAATACGCTAGCTCCATATAAATTAGTAAAAACAATGCGTGCTGGTGTCTTAGTTCTTGGTCCATTATTAGCCAAATACAAGAGAGCAAAAATTTCTCTGCCGGGAGGATGTGCAATTGGAACAAGACCAGTTGATTTACATCTCTTTGCATTAAAAAAACTTGGAGCGAAAATAAAAATAAAAAATGGTTATATTATTGCAGAAGCTAAAAACGGACTAAAAGGAGCAAAAATTATTTTCCCCAGTATCTCTGTCGGTGCAACTGAAAATGCCATACTTGCGGCGTTTACAGCAAATGGAAAAACAATTCTTAGTAATTGTGCGATTGAGCCAGAGATAACAGATCTTATTTCATTTTTAAATAAATTAGGTGGAAAAATAAAGCTTGTTGGAAGAAAAATTATAATTCATGGATGTAAAGACATAAATAAAGATGTAACCCATGAGATTATTTTTGATAGAATAGAAACTGGCACTTATATGATTGCAGCAGCATTAATCGGCAAAAAAATTACATTAATTAATACAAATTCAAAGGTAATAAAAACTGAAATAAACATCCTAAAAAAAATGGGTGTAAAAATAAAAACACAAAAATCAAAAATACAAATTTTTAAAAGTGATAAAATAAAAAAAATAAGTATTTCAACAAAACCCTATCCAGGCTTTCCTACAGATCTACAGGCTCAATTAATGGTTTTAATGACCTGCGCTAATGGTACTTCTAAAATTAAAGAGAATATTTTTGAGAATAGATATATGCATGTACCTGAGTTAAAAAGAATGGGAGCGGATATAGAAATTAAAGATAGAACAGCAATAATTAACGGGCCTTCCAAATTAACCGGCGCTGAAGTAATGGCAACAGATTTAAGGGCGTCAGTATGCTTAGTTTTAGCCGCCCTTGTCGCAGAAAATAGAACAATAATTAACAGAATATATCACCTCGATAGAGGATATGAGTTTTTAGAAAAAAAATTGAAGAACTGCAAAGCAAATATTAAAAGAATTTAAAATGGAAGCTAAAAATTTAAAACTTATTGCTAGAACTGATGAAGACCTAAGTGTTATATCAGCTCACCTTCAAGATTCTATTGCAAGCATAACAAATATCGCAAGTTTAAAAAAAAACAGAATTTTTTTAATGCAACTTAATAGATTTATGTGGGAAGATGTAGAAAAAGGTGTTTTTAGAAAAAACAAAAGAATAAGCACAATATTAAAATTTGACAACGTTATAAAGGTTAATGCAAAAAATATAAGAAAGGACAGTAAAGATAAATTTTTAGACTTTCTTGCTATTGAAAGTAATCAAATGCCTGATAAAAATTATGAAATGAAATTAATATTTTCTGGAGATTCAATTATAAAAGTTGTTGCAGAAGTTATTGAGGTTACCTTAGACGACCAGAATGCCCCATGGAGTACAAAAAACAAACCAAAGCACAAGGCCTTTTAATGTTACGTTATATAAATGGAAATCACAAAAATTTTAAAAAAACATTAGAATTAATCTTGGATGAAAGAAAATCAATTCAAAAAAATACTTCAAATATAGTTAAACCAATTATTGCAAACGTAAAAAAAAACGGTGATAGAGCTGTTATTAAATATGAAAAAAAATTTTCAAATATAAATATCAAGAAAGCAACTTTAAAATTTTCAAAAAAAGAAATCAATAAAATTGCAAAAAGTATTGATCCAAAATTAAAAAAATCAATAGATCTTGCTTTTAAAAGAATAAAAAATTTTCATCAAAAACAAAAAAATTTTTCATTTAAGTTTAAAGATAAATATAAAAACGAATTATCATATACTTATTCTCCAATCGATAGAGCCGGAGTATATGTACCAGGCGGCATAGCGAACTATCCAAGCACAGTTTTGATGAACTGCATACCAGCTATGGTAGCGGGTGTAAAAAAAATTTTTCTTACCACTCCAACTCTTGGTAAAAATGTTAATCCAGCTGTAATATACGCTTCAAAAATATGTGGAGTGCAAGAAATTTACAAAACAGGAGGAGCTCACTCAATAGCTGCTTTAGCTTACGGTACTAAAACTTTTAAAAGAGTAGATAAAATAGTTGGGCCTGGAAACGCGTTTGTAGCAGCCGCAAAAAAAGAAGTATTCGGTGACGTAGGCATTGATATGATCGCCGGTCCCTCGGAAATAAGTATAGTTGCTGACAAAAATTCTAATGCAGATTGGATTGCATCTGACTTAATAGCCCAAGCAGAACACGACGTCTATGCTCAATCTATTTTAGTAACCGACAATTCAGATTTAATAAAAAAAGTAAACATAAGTATAAAAATAAAATTAAAAGATCTACCAAAAAGAAAAATAGCCTCCAAAAGCATAAAAAGGTTTGGTCTTGCTATATATATAAAAAATAAAAATAAAATTTTAGAAGCAATAAATATAATTGCACCTGAACATTTAGAGCTTTATGTTAAAGATTATAAAAAAATGCTCAAAGGTATTAAAAATGCAGGATCCATTTTTTTAGGTAAATACTCCCCAGAAGCGCTTGGTGATTATTTAGCTGGCCCAAATCACGTCTTACCAACATCAGGATCTGCCAGATTTTCGTCAGGACTATCAGTTAGTGATTTTTTAAAGCGTCATTCTTTAATAAAAATAACAAAAACAGGTATTGAAAGATTGGGGCCATCAGTTATAAATTTAGCGCAGCACGAAAATTTAGAAGGACACGCAAACTCTATAAAAATAAGATTAAAAAAGGATTTATAATTGGCAAAACAGGAAACTTTAGAATTCAAAGGAAAGGTAACTGAATTATTACCTAACGCTATGTTTAGAGTAAAACTAGAAAATAATCATGAGATATTGGCTCACACAGCTGGAAAATTAAGAAAGAATAGAATAAGAGTGCTGGCGGGCGATAATGTAATGGTTGAAATGACCCCTTATGATTTAACTAAAGGTAGAATTACTTTTAGATATTAGGCCTTGTAGCTCAGTAGTAGAGCAGTACCCTGAAAAGGTATG
>MDTF01003773.1_pt1 | contig 13964 bp, 12 predicted proteins | sample 811191 | NCBI WGS metagenome assembly MDTF01 (sample SAMN05326649, study PRJNA326480) | marine metagenome | isolation source: seawater | place: Southern Ocean | collected 2011
CGTTAAGCATGGCGATCTCGCAGCAGCGACATACACCTTAAAGCTTAACGGACATGATAGGTTTAGTGCCAGACCCCATTCTTATTTCTCGCGTGTACAGATTCACCAGCACCATTCTGGAGACGGTGGTAATAATTCGTTTTTTTTGGCAGCTATAAGTGGAACGGGCTTGGGCCAGGCGATGACTGTGGAGGCTGGGAGGTACACGGTGGCGGGCAAAACACGCACCATTGGGTTGATCTGTGATAGTATCTGTGTGTATTCGTTTGCTCTTAACCCTGAAGAACACCAACCATCTGGGACCTGTAACTTCTCTAGAATCGACACCGCGGAGTTAAACACGGGTAGTGTAGCTATTTCCGGCGCAGTCGACACAAATCTACACGACGCCCCGTCTCTACTCGGCGGTCTTGCTACAACCCCTCGAATTGTAGCGATTAACTACAATGTCCTCCGTATCATGAGTGGTATGGGTGGACTTGCATACTCTAATTAAATGCGGAATTTTTTTTTATTACTTTTACTTTTTTTTATTTAAATAATTAACTTCTTATTTTTATAATGAAAAGTCTTCTATTTTTTGTTTCTGGAAATGGTAGTAATCTAAATTTTATACATGAACAGATACTCTCACAGGATTTATCTGGGTGTAAGATTATTGGTGTAGTCGCCAATAAAGATTGTTTAGGTCTATCGAATTCTATTAAACAGAAACTACCTCTCTATTTTCGACCATGGGATAAATCCTTAGAAACGAGAGATGAATATGACACAGCTCTCCTCTCTTTTGTCAATATTCTCAACCCGGATATTCTAGTTCTAGCAGGATGGGATCATATCTTGACTCCTGGTTTTCTAGATAATTTACAGGATAGAACGATTATAAATCTACATCCGGCTCTAATTCACACGTTTCCTGGTAATAATGCCATCGAAGATGCCTGGAATGCTTCAAGGAAAGGAGCCATTAATAAAACAGGTATTATGGTTCATACGGTAACCTCCACTCTTGATGTAGGTGAGGTGTTGGCTGTAAAGGAAATTAGTATAAGTGTAAAAGATACATTAGAAACTTTACAAGAAAAAATTAAGACGAATGAAAAGTATGTCTTATTGGAGGCTATTTCGCGACTACTACTTGAAGTCTTTAAAACGGGTAAAGTAAAGGATATTTATAATATAAACAACAATCGACTACTGATTATACATACGGATCGCTTGAGTTCGTGTAATAAAGTCATCTGTGAACTTGAAGGGAAAGGACATTTATTGTCGAATCTAACGAATTTTTGGTTCAATAAAACGAAAGATATCGTAGAGAACCATGTCATTGAACAAACGAGTAATTATATTTTAGCAAAAAGATGCACTCTAATTCCAGTAGAATTTATTGTACGTGGTTATATGACGGGTTCGATGTGGAAGAAATACTCTTCTGGAGAAAGACTCTTCTGTGGGAATAAGTTGCCAGACAATCTGACACAATATCAAATGCTAAATAAATTTATTTTAACGCCTACTACAAAGGATGAAAATGATTTACCAATTGATTACGACTATATTATAAAAAACAAAATACTCACAGTAGAAGAATTGGATTATATTTATGATAAATGTTATAAGCTATATGTTTCTGGTTCCTATGAATGTGATAGAAAGGGTCTCATTATGTGTGATACTAAATATGAATTTGGGAAAGCAAGTGATGGAACGATTATGTTAATTGATGAAATTCATACGATTGAATCTACGCGTTATTGGAAAAGAGAGACTTATACCACGCGTCTAGCACAAGGACTTGCACCAGAAAATCTGGATAAAGATATTATTCGAGAATATGTTCGTGAGGGTTTAGAGGTACCAAAGGAGGTTCTTGCTACATTATTGACCTATTATCGGTCTGTCTATGAAACATTATCTGGTGAGACACTCGAACAGATCTCGTGTTCGAAAGACCTCGATATAAAGAGTATTATTGCTAAATATAATAATATTTAGGAAACTGTTGTCTTATAATATAAACCTATGAAGAACTTTTTAGTAGCATGGAAAAAGTATGATCTCAATGCTATAACTAAAATCATACGCAACACCAAAGAAAAAGAATTGTTAAGTGAAATTGCCTCTTTTTTAACCGAATTTGATATTACCGATTATTATAATAAAGAGAAAGACTTTGTCTTGAAGGTCGTGGGTGTTTTTTTAAAACATTCGAAACTATATGGTTATGAATATACCAACTTTAAATTGAATAGATTTATTAGTTGGAAAGGAATTCTCACCTTTTTAAAATATAACAAACCAACGAGTTACTATAATACTCTGGATGTATATGGATTCTCTCCATTATTGGATTGTGCTAGATATGGTGATTTAAATACTTTCCGCTATCTAATTGAAAGAACCTATCCTGAAAATTATTTCATCTATGGATGCAAACATAATCTGTTTAATATTTTTAGTATCTCAGTTTATAACAAGGACCTTCGCATTTTCGAATATATTTTTAGGAATGAAGCTTTGTTATCCGTGTTTACTCCACTCTTTACTCTGACGACCTTTCGTCATCTTTCTCTTAAACATAATTATTGTATTCATATAATTATAGCCTGGTTGGAGAAGGTGGGTAAATTTACACGTAATACATATAAAAAAATTTATACTTTACAGAAAATTATTGGTACTAACGAATTTATTAATTCTATTCTAAATTCTATCGATAAAAAAAATTTAATTAAATGTATTAAAAAATTTAATTTATGTATTGATCTTCACTATTTACAATTCCTTATTCCCATTAACGAGGACCTTATAGTTGTATTCTTCGATATTTACAAACAAAATGAAGATTATGAAAATATAATTAACTTATATCAATATTCCATCGTAAATTTTTCCAAACACAAAGATATCATTTTGGAGATGTATGAAATTTGTTCAAAATATATAACCAATGCAAGATATATTGAAATCGTGGTTTATTTAATCAAAAATATGTTTAATTCTACTACCTATGACTTGAACAAATTATTTTTATTTTTTTATACGAAAATAGATTTTAATGTGTCACCAATTTATACAATCAATTATATTCATCAAGATAGTTTAAAAATTGTTCCTCTACTTTACTTATGTGGATTAAATCGACTTTTCCAATTTGATAATTCTATTAAAACTACGATTGAGATTGTCGCTCGGTGGGAACGAACTATATTATTATTAAAAAAAGTTTGTAAAAGAAAAACTGGATTTGTCGAATTTGATTATTCTAAAACGATCCGAAATGTAATAAATATCTATCCGAATAATGAATCGACACATGTAATTAAACCGAATCCTGTTCATGCAAACCTTAAAAATATTGCTAATTTAAATGACTATATCTCGATTACTGAAAAGGCCGATGGTATAAAGGAAACTCTTAATGTAATTAAATGTTTCCCTCCTCTAGATTATTTTGATATTCTAGAAAGATTCAATTTGGATAATATTTCTTGTGAAAAGGTACTAATTAATGAAACACATATATATATTATTACCGAATCGTATGAAATTAATAATTATCTTAGACAATGTCATCCATCGACCTATGAATTTGAAACCGAGTTCGTCCAGAATAATATTCACTATGAACAACGTGAATCTAAAGCCTTACTCGAATATATACATCTGAATAAAAATAAAAATAAAATACTTTGGTGGCCGAAAATTGTCTGGACAATTCCAAAACTCGAATTATTTCGACATTTTGAAACGATACAAAACCTATCCTATTCTATTTTTAAGACCGATGGATGGATCTTACAGGATGATCAGACCATTATTAAATTAAAACCAGAGAAACAATTAACCTTAGATTTATTATTCCTGAATGAGACTTTTTACTATGATAAAGGTCTTCCATTTGAAAACATCGTTCATGATATTTCTCGAAAGACAAATACGATCTATCGCTGTTACTATAATTGTTTAACACTACAATGGTCTGTTGGCGAAGAACGTCCAGATAAACTTGTTCCCAATAATAAATTGATCGTTGAAGAGCTCGTAAATTATTTTAGGAATAAATGGACGATCCAGGATATCGTCCAATTCGAAACGATCTCGAAATATTATGAAATTGATGACCACATGTTTATCGATCAGAATAGATCGACTCTGTACAATTTACTTCATCAAAGAGGGGTTAATAAGAATATCTTAGATATAGGATGTGGATTTTCCTCTAATAAAACGAAACAACGAACAGACTGTAACGAATATCATGGATTTGATTGTGATATAGCTATGATGGAGACCGAGTCTGAATTTAGTCTAGTCGATATTAACAAATCTTGGAAAACGTCTCTCGCTAAACAGAATATTCGTCTACCGAAGATAGAGGTCGTTCTAATGTTAAATACTATACATTATTGTAGAGATCTACCTCTTCTTATGCTAAATCTAAATACACTTTGCACATCAAAGACTCGAATCATCATTAAATTTTTGAATAAAAGATTACTAACCCAAATTCTACCACTGGATCAACCCATCGTAAATGGTTCGAATTTTGTGCGATTTATAAATGAGACGGAAATAAAATATTATTATTCTGGACGGTTTCGAAACCCAAAATTAGAACTCGTCTTTTCAGATACAGAATTAATACAAACATTCACGAATAGTGGTTGGACTCTCGAAACACAAACACATTTTTTAACGAATACAGAACAATCTTGGGAGAATTATATTAATTGTTTCTCAATTCTCGAATTTATCTCTCTATAAATTAGAGAGTCTATATAAAATCAATAAAGTCACTTGTACAATGATTCCAGAAACACCATCATGATATGCACCATTTAAATGTCCTAGGTTTTTATAATATGTTTCATCTAAATGAGGAAATAATTTACTCCATTTCATTATAAATCCATATAATCCACTAATTATAAAGGATACGACTAAAAATTGTAGTATATATTTTAACGAGCTTTGTTTATTCGGAAATGGTTGTATATAGTGTATAATATATTGGGTGGTTGCTCCAATAAATCCAGCTATTAATGCAGCTGCTAATAATGTATGTTTTTCAAAATAGGGAATTAAATATTCTATAAATTTATGATCTTTAAAATAGGTGGGCAATTTTTCAAAATTTTCGGCCATAATACGCAATACGACATCCCATAATGCCGTGACTATAAAGGAATAAATTATAAGCTTACATCGGTCCATATATAATGTTATAATGTAATAATTTAATATTTACAGCTATATAAGAGGTCGTCTCTGTCTAATATTATGGGGGTCAAATTATTATATTAATATATTAATAAAAATTGATTTAATGCGAAGACTATATATATAGATATACTACAATGAGTCTTCCTTTCCACAATATGACTGTTGACATTAACCAGATGTGGTTCAAATCTCATAAAGAATTGATCCGCAAGGTTGCACGCGAACTGGGTTCGGTGGATAAGACCGATGAACTCATTGAACTCTTTCTTGGACCACAAACTAAATTTAAAAAACACAAGGACCCGAATGCCCCTAAAAGGCCAAAGACAGGGTTTCTAATCTTCTGCGACGAGTTTCGTGGTCAAATTAAGGACACTCAACCTGGTCTCCAGATGTGTGATATTATGAAGGAACTCGGTAAGCTTTGGAAATCCTATTCAGAGGAACAAAAAGAGGTCTATAATCTACAGTATCGGGAGGCTCGTAGCGAGTATGATGACCAACTCGAAGAGTATAACCTGAATACCTATTAAGACTAGACACCAAGGTACTCTACATCATTTACATCATTTAGGCAAATCATACGAGATCTACTCTCTTATTTTTTTTTCGAATCGTGTCATATAGGCTCGATTTCGTCCATTTCAACTAGTTTGGCTCCATTTTCTAATCGTTTCGATTTAAATTGAACCTTTTTTTTTCCATACACAGACTCGATTCTACCCTCGATTTATAATATTTTGTTTTATTATTATATGATGACTAAAGTTGGTAATGAGACTCGTAAAAGTTCTAAAAGGATTCGGACTAAAAAAAATCGGAAGACGCCGAAAAATAAGACACTCAAAGGTGGTGGTCTCTTTGATCGTATTAAAACGGGGTTCAGTTCTATTAAAGATGGATTGACAAGCAAGAATTCTATTAGTTTAGATGAAACGGACGTTAAAAACCGAATTGAAAAAAAAATGAATCTCAATAATAAATTAATTTATATTTCAGATAATTTCACAGCTATAATTACCAAACATTGGGATAAACTTCTCTCTAACCCATTAGATTCAGCAACTCTTGACAAAATTATTAAAGTTATGAAGAATATTGGTTATTATGACGATGAAGAAGTCAATACGATTGTATCGAAATTCGGAAAAATTTCAACTATTAAACAACATGATATTAAAACTTGTATACGTTTAATTTTATTTATTGACCATTTATATGAACTAAACGAAATTTCGTCTCGTTTTATCGTAAAACCTCATAAAACTGGCAAGGTTCAAACAGATGTTTGGGAAGTTTTAAAAGATCTCGTTGCGACGGTTTCTGAAGAAATCGATTTTAATACGGTTTATAAAGACTCTAAAGAACAGAATCGTGACAAAATTTTGAAAAATTTCAACTTTATGATAGAAACCTATAAGGATGATGTACCAGCGGTCGTTACTCCAACAGTTTTAACCATTGACACAACGGTACCACCTGTACCACCGGTCGTAGAAGCAACACCTGTAGTCGCAACTGAACTACCAGAAGTATTAGCAACACCTGTAGTAGCAACTGAACTACCAGAAGTATTAGCAACACCTGTAGTAGCAACACCTGTAGTCGTAACACCTGTAGTCGCAACTGAACTACCAGAAGTAGTAGCAACACCTGTAGTAGCAACACCTGTAGTAGCAACACCTGTAGCATTACCACAACCGAATAATAAAGCATTAAAAAATAGAAGTGCATCTAAACCTGATAATAACAAAGCACTAAGAAATAGAAATAATACTAGAGGTAGTCCATCTATGTTTAAGAAGTTTAAGAGTGCTTTTAGACTGAAAACGAAAAAGAATGGAAATAAGAAAAATAATGCAAAACAGACTAAAAAGGGTCTAACGGTATACACAGATCCGTCCGAGACGAGAGTAACCATACCCAATCCGTTATTTAATATCTCATCTTCTGCTAAAAAGTCGAATAATAATAAATAAAATATTAATATAAAAATTTAATAATATAAAATTGAAATTATTAAATTTAAATATGATAAATAAAATAAACTAACTTATTAAAATGGCAGAAATTTACGTTGAAGGAAACATTGGAACAGGGAAGACTACTTTTTTGAAGTTTCTCGAAGGGATCTATTCGGTCGAGAGTATGGTGTATGAACCAGTCGATCAATGGCTCACTACAGTTGATTCCGATGGTAAAAATATTTTAGATAAATTTTATAGTGATCAAGAAAGATGGTCCTTTACCTTCCAGATGAATTCCTTTATAAGCCGAATCAAAACGATTAGCGAAGCTTCTAAAGATCAGATTAAATTTATAGAAAGGTCCGTTTTTACGGATAAGATTTGTTTTGCGAAAAACTGTTTTGAGAATGGAAAGATGTCCAAACTGGAATATGACATCTATATAAACTGGCATAGTTGGCTTTGTGAGAAATTTGGGATTAAACCTAAATATTTCATTTACCTTCGAACAACACCAGAAATTAGTGAAGAAAGGATCAAAAAAAGGTCAAGAGATGAAGAAAGTTCGATTCCACTAGAGTATCTTAAACAACTCCATAATAACCATGAAGAATGGATGAAGGATAATGTGGCCAATGGAATTCATGTGTTATACCTTGATGTATCCACCAACTTCTATGAAGACGAAAAAGAAAAGAAAAAAATCATGGACCAATTGGAAGACTTTATGAAGACCAAAGTCCAGTAATCCTCTGAACTGTAGAAACTTCTATAAATTTATATAAATAATTTTTTTTATTTAGTGTGCGAAGGCTAATCCGCCCAGACCACCTACAATTTGTAATATATTATAATTTATGACATAGACTCTTAATCGGCGTGGTTTAGTACCAAGATTACTAAATTGCATTTGAACAGTATCAAGTCTTGAGAAATTACACGACCCACTCGGTTGGTATTCACGTGGATTTAATGAAAAGCTATAACAATAGATATGCTTTTCAGGGATTTCATGTTTTGCTTGATGTGGTTGAATCGTTCGAAAGTATGCTGCGTTTCGTGGTTCAAATCGATTATGTCCATTCATTGTAAGAACCATAGTGCCAAAATTTTCCATAACATCTCTTCCGCCGATACTCGACCCAGAAACAGAGGCCTTAATGATTGTATTATCCCAACACGATTGATAGTTAAAATAATCATTACCATCTCCTTCAATACCAATGGTTTGAATTATATTTCCATTCGGATGTAACCTTGGTGCCGCAAATGTAGTTGGATCTGCTACATTTTGTGAAGAATTCATTTCATAATTTCTAATAGAATCCGTAAAAACCCAAATCATTTCTTTTACTGGATGAGTAAAAAAAAGATCGACATCTTGATATTGTGTTCCAGCTATTTCCTCTTCGCTATATTGATGTTGTTCAATTAGGTAAGAATGTTTAGATTGAGAAAAGCGTGTTCGTTCTTCCTCATCTAAAAAGATATAATCACACCATAAACTTATATCTGGTGGAGTAGAAATTCCAGCTAACGTTTTATGCGATGAGACAATCAGATTTTCTAAAGCTCTAAAGGATAAATTGAGTTTTACTTCATGATATTGTAAAGCAATTAATGGAAGAGCGTTACCAGTATTTTTACAGAACCAGAAATCCAGTGGTATCATCATGTGTAACAATGGGACGAACTTATTACCATTCGTATTAGAAAAAGCCGATTTTTTATTCGTCATATTCTTAACTAATTTATCTCGTTCATTCAGTTCATTATTAACATCCATCCAAATAGAATCCATTTTATCAATTTGTTGTCCTCCAATATCTATAGAACATTCTTTTAGGAAAGCGCATCCAGTATTATTACACCAAGAGGTATACGTAACATTATCGGGCTCGGCAAAATTTCCTTCAATATATGGTAGGTTTGCCTCGACCCAAACCTTCGATAATAAATCTCCACTTCTGGAAACGATAGAACTAACTTCAAATTCTGAATGAGAGGAATCTCCATCTATAATTTGTTTAATTGATTCGATTGCAAAATTGGTATGTCTTCTAAAAACACTTTTAAAAAAAGTCATATCAGGCGTCCCAGTGAGATATGCATTTTGTGCGCCGTAAGCGACTAATTGTATTAATCCACCCATTATAATATATATAGTTATTATAATTTATTGTGAAAATATTAACGCCGCTTTACCATTCATAATTCTAAAGATATTATAGTTAACAGCAAAAATGGTAATCTTTACATCGCTATTGACTGTAATCGGGTTAGTAAATTTCAAGAGTTGATTACTCGAATTCGAAAGATTCTTTACTCCACTCGGCGAATAGTCATTCGGATTTAGTGAAAACGAATAGCTATACACATGTTTATTCGGAACTTTGTGACCATATTGTGCTGGTAGAGACGTTCGAAGGAACGAGGCCTGAAGGGCATCGAACTGGGATTCTCCACTAATATCTAACTCGAAGGTATTAAACCACTCACAACCAGTGGTATTATTTCCATAAATATTATTACCTCCATGGGTTGATAAAACAGAGACTGGAGTATGCGGGTCAGTACCATTGAGTCCTCCTAATGATCCACAAGAGTAATCAAAATAGTCATTACCATTCGTTTTAGGTTCAGCCGTTTCTAAACTGTTGTTGGTTGTCGCCAGGAAATCCGATCCAGTACTATTATACGAAACATTTTGTGTCGCATCGATGTTATTGGTCGTGGTATTCGAAGGGTGGCCTTCGAATTTATGGGAATGTCTAATAACCCAGATCAATTCTTTCACTGGGTGCGAGAAATTAATTCTAACACTCGTGTCAAAATCTTCTTGTTTCTCCTGTACAGTTTCGATTAGATATTCATGTCTATTCTGGGTAAAACGACGAGTCTCATCTATATCCAAATGTATAATTTCACTAAAAAACTTTACGGTGGGCTCCTCAATCGTAACGCCAGTTGGGATACTAAATTCATTCGTTGTATTAACCAAATGATTCAGTTTTCTAAATTTAACTACAAAATCGACAGAAGAGCGATCAATCGAACATAAGGGAAGGGCGAGTCCAGGATTTCTATTAAACCAGAATTTAAATGGAATAATTAGATGTAATGGTTTTAGCGAACCAGTATTCGACGTTAAATATTCATTTTTGGCTGAATGTTTATTAATACCGAAATGCTCATATTCTTCCTTATCGTTCAGTTCATTATACACATCGAGCCACACACCTGAGTGGGTGTCGATTTCATTATTATTAATTTTAAGTTTGACTTGTTCGACTAATGCGTGACCTGTATTATTCGTCCAATTTATATAATCAGCATCCGAAAGATCCGGATTATGAGTGTCGTCGACCTTCAAATCGACTTCTAACCAACATCGGTGTAATAATTGACCACCACCGTCATTAACGGTATAAACGATTTCTTTACCATTAACATTCGGTTGATCACCACTTTGCAGTTTCTGCTGGATAGCGAAATGCGAATGTCTTCGATAAACCGCTTTGAAAAATGTAATCTGTGGATTTCCCACGATGAAGTCTGTTTCTTGTGTAACTTTTCCTACACCAACCATATAAATTATTAAAAGAAAAAAAAAGTATAGTATTAGACTCGTTTAATTAATTGATATATTTAGTTATTTTGTAAAAGAGGGACGGTTCTATAAACTCCACTCCTTTATTTTTTAATTTTAATTCCTCTAATAATTTTAAGTAATAGCCTAATTTATAGATATTTATCGACATAGAATTTTTAAATATTTTGGGTAAATATAAATTTATCGTTTTTAGATTTATAAATTCTAAAGAATTTTTATTCAATAACAAAGAATATTTTAAATCTATCTTCGCTGGGTTCATATTTTTGGGTTTAATCTTATTTATTAGATACGAATTTAATGTTATTTTATAAATATTATTATACTCTATAAGCTCCCATTTCATATACTTATACAGTAAATAGTCCAAATTATCCGAATCAGAAAAATTTTTATAGATACTTATTATCGTTTCTAATTTATTCGTCATTTTATTTTTTAAAATATATTCTACGAAATTCTCATAAAATAACATATAGGCGAAATTTTTATTTATATTTCCAGAAAAATTCTCAAATCCAGTATATTTGTCAAAATGTTTTTCTATATATTTATAATCATCTAATTCTAGATTTTTATAGCTCGTTATGATATTTTTATCTACATTGTATTTATTAAAGGTGTGTTCCAAATTTATAATGACTTGTCTTACATCATAATTACTTTTCTCTATAATATTTTTTACGATCTTTTTATCAAAACTTAGATTTTCCTTTTGTAAAATCATTTTACAATGCTTTTCTATCGCTTCATATTCTGGAAATTTTAATTCAATAAAAACACATTTCGATTTATATGGTTTCATTTTTTTATTTAATGAATCTGAAATTATGATAAATGGATTATATTTTAGATACCTAAACTTCTTTTTCGAAAAGATGATGGATAATAAATCATTAAACATATAGATCTCTTTATTCGTTAATCCTTCGATCTCGTCAAGGATTATACTAATTTCCTTCGTTTTGTTATTAAACATATTTAATATATTTTTTTTGTGCAAAATATCGGTTATATCCTGATTAAAATCTTTTTTTTTTGTCAAATTCGACAAATTCTTTTCTATTATTTCATAGTTAAAATGGTTTAGAAGCGTATGTGCTATGATGGTTTTACCACACCCTAATGGTCCATATAAATATAAACAATTCGGCACTGACTTCTTGTTTTTAAAATCATTTAACCAGGTTTTAATTTTATCAAAATTCTCTTTGGATAAAATTAAGTCTTCTGGTTTTGTTGGTTTATATTTATCCAACCAAGTCATTCTATAATACTAAAATATTGGGTTTAAATACATAAATTATCTATACCTTCCCAAGAGATCCCACATTCTTTCGCCCAAGTACATTTATAATAATCCGATTCTTTATTTTTAAAAATGCTTTCATTAAAATCCATGATTTTATCTCCCGTTATACTACAATTTCCTATATTATGTATATTCTTACATTTAGTTTCATCGACTGATTCCCATAAATCTGGACATTTCGATTTCCAAGGTGGAAAACTGGCGGTTTCATTACTCGATACTACGAATTTATTGTACAAAAAATAAATTATTATAACCGATATTACTGTTACAAATTTTAAAACAAAAAATAAAAAGGAATTCATATAGAATAGTGGAATATAAAGTTTAAAGGGCAAAAGGATTATTGGGACAGATATTACAACTCGTTGTATCTTTTTTTACAGTTAGTCTATAATACCTATAATTTATTGGTATATAGAGGAGACTAAAGAAAAATGCATAGAGGGCTGATGTTAAACGTTTAAAAATCCCTTGATTTCTGGAACAGGACATCGACACAGCTACTGCTATTAAATTTATTGTAAATAATCCAAGAATAAATATATTTGCCATAAATTTTTTAAAGTATTGTTTTACTTTATAATACGATTTCTCCTTTTTTAAGATATTAATTTGGGTTTGTAAATCTCTTTTGGTTTTACTATCTTCTGTATTGACCATCGACGAGATTAATTTATTGATTCGTGTATCAAACGAAACTGTATTAACACCTGTGGGTTTTAGGTCTAATTCATCTAGAATTACTTCTGACATTATATATAAAATAATAGAATATTATAATTGTATAGTTCTAAAATAAAAAAAATTATAACTATAACGACACGAGAACGATTCTGATTTAGAACGATTTTACAAATTGATAGACCATGTTAAACCGGGTATTTCCTTTTACAAAGATCTCATATTCTATTTGAGACCTCAGTGACCAACAATTATGTTTTTTTACCAAGTTATATGTAAAAGATGCGAGTTTAATTGGTATATCACCATTTATAATTAATTTAAACTCTGTATTAGGTATTAGTTGTTTCACTTGTTGGATTTTTTTTATAATCTCTTCACCCTTTACATTGGTAAAACGAAGGAGTGTTAGAAGACTCGACACTTCTGGGTGCGTCATTTATTATTACTTTATTTATTAAATGTTTCAATTTTTATTTTAAGAGACCTATAGCTATGAGTATATACAATTATTAACATATAAAGAATTAATACTATGATATCTATACCATGTCGCCTCTATTCTTTCTAATGTCGATGATGGCCCCAACCTTTCTCTCTTTCTCTACTGCCACTGTTGTAGATTATACTCTCGTTGATTCGGGTAATCAACTGTTTTCTACTACTTGGGATGCTACCCATATTATTAATAGTTATGATACTGAATCTAGTTGTAAAGATGCCTGCACCGATGATACCGCGTGTTTGGGTTTTTCTTATTATACAAAAGCAAACGTATTCACATGTAATACTCTCTCATTTCTAGGAGATCGCGACAGGTTGTTGACGTCTATTCACGTCGCTTCAAGCTACCGTAAAGTTCTTATTAATACAAAGCCTCCTACAGACCCGACCTATCAGACAAAGCCAACTGATCCTACTAAGTCTACTACCACCAAAACCCGTGAGACTAAGCCGACTGAAAGGACCAAGTCTACTACCACCAAAACTCGTGAGACTAAGCCGACTGAAAGGACCAAGTCTACTACCACCAAAACTCGGAGGACCTTTCCGACTGATCCTACTAAGTCTACTACCACCAAAACTCGTGAGACTGAGCCGACTGATCCTACTAAGTCTACTACCACCAAAACTCGTGAGACTGAGCCGACTGATCCTA
>MDTF01018167.1_pt1 | contig 13962 bp, 16 predicted proteins | sample 811191 | NCBI WGS metagenome assembly MDTF01 (sample SAMN05326649, study PRJNA326480) | marine metagenome | isolation source: seawater | place: Southern Ocean | collected 2011
ACAACTGGCTTTAGACAAACTTATGGCGGAATACACAAAATGTTCAAAATAAATCCAGACATGGTTATATTAGGTAAAGCTTTAGGTAATGGCTACGCGATTACCGCTGTATTGGGTAAAAATAAAATTATGCAAAATATCAAGAATACTTTTATAAGTAGTACTTTTTGGACTGAAAGAATTGGTTCAGTTGCAGCATTAAAAACATTGGAAGAAATGGAAAAAACTAGATCTTGGATAAAAATTACTAAAATTGGAAATGAAATTAGAAAAAATTGGAAAAGAATTGCTAAAAAAAATAACTTAGAAATTATAATTAGTGGAATTCCAGCATTAAGCTCCTTCATGTTTAAAAGTAAGAAAAATAATCATTATAAAACCTTTATAACTCAGGAAATGTTAAAAAAAGGCTATTTAGCATCCAATGTAATCTACACGTCAGTTGCTCATAATAAAAAAATTTTAAAAAAATATTATAAAGAATTAGACACTATTTTTAAGAAAATTAAGGAATTTGAAGAAGGACTAAATATAAACGATTATTTGAAAATAAAAGAAAGTACAAAAAGTTTTTCAAGACTGAACTAAATAAAAAAACTTACATATGAAAAAAGCACAATGAATCATAAAGAGATTTTTCAAATTCATTAGGGTTTCTTTCCCAAGATAAGTAGCATCCTATTTGAGCATTATCAAAATGTATTTTTTTTTGCATTAATCCTCTTACAATATTTTCATTTGTCTTTAGTAATAAAATTTTCTTATTAGTATTTTTAAATTGCACATCATCTTTTGTGTAAACTTTTTTATTTTCAAGATCTAGAGTATATAAATTATTTTCTGTTTTTATATCAACATTCCAGTGATTTAATTTTTTTGAGTTTAAATTATATTTAATAAGTCTTTCAAACATTCTTATAAGGCTGAAATTTAATTCTTTGATAAATGATTGAGCAGTGTCAACTTTTGGAAAAACTAGTTCTATTTTTTTATCTATTTTAGTTTTTTTTTGTTTTTTATCAGATACTAAATTAATATCTATTTTTCCATTTTTTTTAAATATTATATAATCGTCTCCATACAATGATAAAGATTTTGTTTTAGTAATTTTTTCTATTCTTTCTGCATATTTATATTTATAATAAAATTGCTCATCGTGAACCTTAAAAAAATCATTTTCATATTTCCCATGTAATGTAAAATCCGAGGAGTATGGGAATAAAATCTCTGGATTGCATGCTTTAATAGCATTTATATTAAATTGTTCTCTTATTTCTGACATTTCTAATGAGATTTTTCTTTTTTCTTGTATCGATATATTGTCATAGCTAATTGGATAGTCTCCAGCAAAACCATTATAAGGAAACCAAAATGAAGAATATTTCAAATTCCCAACGTGTTTTTTGAATGCATTTAAATCATAAGGTGAATTATCAGCTAAAAAAATATGATTTGTTTCAGTATAATGATCATTAATTATAAACCCAGTATCAATTGCAATATTATTATAACCGTCAGCATCTACAAGTTGTTCAAATTCTTGGGCCATCTCATTTAATGGAGGTATAATATATAATGAAAAATTTTTAGATATTTTATGCCAACAACATAAATCTAAAAATTTTATATTTTCAAAACCTAGGCTATTGAGTGTTTTACCCATTATAGAATTAAATTTTAAATTTGGAACAAAGACTTTTGCATTTCTATCAATTAATTTTAAAGTTTCAGGATCAAAATGATCGGCATGAAAATGTGATATTAATATATGGGATATGGACTTAAAATATTTTTTATAATTTTCATAGTAAGGAAATGCTGACCATGAGTTGTGATATAAATTACCAACTACCCATGGATCTAAAACAATTTTATCAGTACCCGAATCAATAAAAGTAGTTGCATTATTAAGAGATTGGATTTTCATAATTAATTATATTATTCTTAGCTTTACAGAATCTTTTAATAACTTTCTTCTTAACTCTATTAAACCATTTCCCAAGAAATTAAATAAGTTTCCAGTCATTAGTCCTGATAAATCATCATTAAAAATAATATCTAAAAAATGTTCGGAATTACCAGCTCCACCTGACAAAACTAAAGGCATCTTTAAGTTATAATTTTTTAATACATCTTTTTCAAAACCAAATCCAGTTCCATCTTTATCTATACTTGTTAAAAATACTTCTCCATATTTAAGTTTTTTTATAATCTTAAAGTGTTTGTTTAATTCAAGATATTTTTTTTGTCCATTATTAATATAGGAATAATATTTGGATTCTTGTATCTTAAAATCTACACCAGCAATTATCGCTTGAGAACCAAATTTATTTACACAATTTTTCACAAATGAACTATTATCTGCAATTGCTGAATTCAAAACAATCTTATCGGCACCTATTTTAAAGCATTCTAAAACTTGTGAAAGATTTCTTAAACCTCCTCCAATAGTAAGTGGAACAAATGTTTTTCTCATTAGTTGAGTTATGCTTGCTTTAAATTTTTTGGATATTGGATCCTTAAAATTTGAAGGACTTGCATTTATTATAACAAGTTCATCTATATGATTAGCAATATTATCAAATTTAAGTTTATCAAATAACCATTTAACATTTCCAACTTTTTGTAATTTAAAATTTCTACTAACACAAAAATAGCCATCTGAAAAAATTAATTTAAATATTATTCTTTTTTTCTTCATAAAAATATTTGAGTAAATTTAGTCCTGCCTGTCCAGATTTTTCAGGATGAAACTGCGTAGCCAATATATTGCCATACTTAATAAATGATACAAACTCTACATTGCCATATTTTGTCAAACCATAAGTTCCTTTAAAAGGAATATTAGAAAAATTTTTTTCTACCACATAAGAATGAGTGAAATAAAAATCTTTTTCAAATATTTCAGATAAAACTTTTTCTTTGTTCGAAAGCTTAATCGAATTGTATCCAACATGCGGTATTTGATCTTTACACTTAATGCTGGATAATCTTTTTATTTTTCCCTGAAATATATTTAATCCTAACTTTTTTCCTTCTTCACTTTTTGAAAAAAGTATTTGCATACCAACACAGATAGCTAAAACTTTTTTTTTAAGAATAACAGATTTTAAACTATTTAAAGTAAATTTTTTTTTTAATAATGAATTACTAACATAGTCGAAAGAGCCCACTCCAGGTAATATTATTTTATCACATTTATTAGCTTGATCTATATTTTGTACAATTTTATATTTTATCTTTAAAAATTTTAAGCAGTTTTCGATTGAACCTATATTTTGTGACTCTGTATCTATTATACCTATCATTTTAATTCAAATTTAGGTTTCCAAACATTTTTTTCTTTTTTAAAAAGTTTTCTATTAACAAATTTATCGATAATTTTAAAAAATATTTTTTTATTTAATTCATAATATTCCAAGTACTCCTCTAAAGCATATTTTGGAAATTCATTATCATAAATATTTGTTAATTGTAGCGCTTGGTCTCTAGATAAAGATCCTCTTCTAATATCAATACCCGAATCTTGATTTGCTCTTCCAAAACCAAATTTTAAATACATCATGTAGACATGAAGATCATAAAGTAAAGTGTCATTTTGACTAAAGTTGGTGTAAGTGCCACTATTTTTAATATTATTTTCTTTTAAACCAAATTCTTTTTTTGCAACGACGTAGTTTCTATAAGAATCCCAATTTTCAAAATATGACCAGTGTGCCATTTTTACATTATTTAAATTTTTTGGAAATTCCCACCATGTTTTATCAAATTTATTAATATTTTTAGTGGACCTGTAAAGCTCTTTTGATAAATAGGTTTCTTTAATAAAATCTGGATCAAATACAGCTTTGCTTTTTAAATTTGAAACACCACCATATTCTGCCTCTCCGTCTTCCCCATACATAATTAAATCAATATTAAAATTTTTGGCTATTCGTAAGACTGAAGTAAATATTGCAATTAACCATCCATACAAAGGACGGCCATGATTAACAAGTCCATATTTGTTGATTTTCATATGTGAATCGTATGGCAAATTAATTTCAATTAAATTAATATTTTTTTTTTTAAAACTTTCTATATTTTCATAACCAAGTTGTGTTCTTAAAGGAGGATTAACTGTCACACAAAGAGGATTCAATCCATATTTTTGCCTACATATGTAGGTAACATAAGAGCCATCTTTTCCGCCACTAACTGGTATTATCAGGTCAAATTCTGATTTCTTGCTTCTTTTAATTTTTTTTATTATTGATTGAAATTCTTTTTGCCTGGACTTCCAGTTGATTTTATTTTTTTCAAGACTCCACAAACAAGCATTACATACTCCAAATTTATCAAATGTAATTCTGGGTCTAGTAGATGTATTAAGACATTTACTGCACCAAAAAATATTCTTATTACTCATTGATAAGATTTTATATTATATTTCGTAAATTGAAATTAATATTTATAATTGTTTTTTTCCAATCGCTCATTACGAAATCTTAATCCTCTATAAATCTTAAAAGTTCAAAACATTCAGCAAATGTATAATTTGCTTCTGCACCTCGTATTAGTCCATTAGAAATTATTGACTTTATACTTCTAGGGAAAGGATGCTTTTTGAACTCATCTGAATAAATTCTAGCAATTTTAGTTTTTTTTTTCATAAATTTTGATATATCAACATAATAATTTGGCTCAAAAGATTTTGTTCCATTTTTTGTGTTCAGACCATATCCAGTTTCTGATAAAGTTTCATAGCATAGTATTTTTTTAATATAAGGATATCTAAAAGTTTTAGTGCAAGAAGATACTGCCTTAAAGACTGCTTGATGGTCTGAATGAGAATCGCTTGGATGAGGAATAAAAATTTCATCTGGCTTGAAATCTTTAATAGTTTCAGAAATTTTTTTATAAAGTTTAATTATTGGAATAGCATCAAGCATTGAGGCTGTAAAATTTAATTCAAAAACTTTAGAAAATTTAAATGCTGCATGCACCTGCTTGATTTGTTTTTTTCTATTATTAATTTTATTAATAGTGTAATGTTCAGAACCAAGGGCAGTTACAATAACCCAGGCAACTTTATCACCATTTTCAAGTCTTTTTAATATGGTCCCACCTACTCCAATGGTTTCATCATCAGGATGAGGCGCAAAAATTAAAGTTTTCATTATAGATAATCTCCTTTTTTAATCTTGATTTTAGGTATAATTTTACTTAGCTCAATTAAATTTTCACCAGTCTGAATAATTAGATTATTTTTTAATTTATTAATTATTTTGCCAGGCTCAAGTTGATTTTTTGATTTATACACTTTTGACTGTAAAACCTTATAAAGTCTATTTTTGTGATAAAAGCATGCTCCATCATAAGGTTTTGATAAAGCTCTTATGAGTGCATCAATATTTTTTGCTGACATTCTCCAATCAATAATTCCATCATTTTTAGCTCTTTTTCTTAACGAATTAGATAATTGATTATTTTTTAATAAAAATTCATATGAATTTTTTTTATATCCAAATGCTGAAATTTTTTTTAGCAAATGTGGTATTTGTTTTTTTGATATTAAAAATAATTTATCAAATAATGTTTGTGAAGTTTCATTTTTTTTCAAAGAAAGTTTGTTTTTTAACAAAATTAATCCATTATCAGCATATTCTGACATTATAAAGAAAGTAGATGCAATTTTTTTAAAATTTAAAATTATAGACCAAATAATTGGGTGCCTACCTCTATTATGAGGTAAATCACTAGGGTGAAATCCAACACAAAAATATTTAGGGATTTGTAAAATTTTTTTCTTTAAAAGTTGTGGCCAGCCAATACAAAATATATAATCAGGCTTCTTTTCACTTATCCAATCATATATTTTTTTCTCATCAGTTTTTTTATCCCAAAAAATATAGGGAATCTTTCTATCTTTAGCTAACAATGAGAGATTTGAAAAATCTGAATTAAATTTAGATTTTTTTTTTGTACAAACTCCAACTATGTTAACTTTTTTATTTAACATCTCTTTTAAAAAGAAATTTGAAAATTCTACACAACCTATAAATATAATTTTTTTATCTTTCATTTTATAAATCAAGCAAGGCTATTCTTTTATTAAGTTTTTTTTTAATGTCCGTTTTATAAAATGGATTTTCTATTTCATTAATTCTTTCAATTAATTGATCGTTGATTATATAATTTTCTTTTTTTTTATAACTATTTTTTGATACTTTATTTTTATATTTATCTTGAAAAAAGTTATCTAAAATTTTTATAATATTTTTTTCAGTATTTTTTTTAAAATAAGGATTTTTTATTCTATTTAATTTTTGATAATATTTTTTATTAAGAAAAACTTTTGTAATATTTTTGGTTATTTCATTCATTATTGGTCTGCAATTAATCACATTCTTGGATTGAACTCTTCCTTTTTGTCTATTTCCAATATTGATTATACTTATATTGAAAGATGGTGCTTCCAAAATTCCACTGGATGAATTTCCAATAATAATTGTGCTAATATTTAATAAGCTATAAAAAACTTCATTACCTAATGACCTGTAGAAATGAAAATGCTTATACTTTTTTATAAAATTTTTAGTCAATTTATATATTTTATTATGATTAACGTCTGTATTAGGTGCGGTAATAATTATTTCTGTGTCATCAAAATTTTTTAAAGATTTCAACAAATTCAAGTAATGAATTCCAGTTATTTGATTTTCTAAAGTAATTGGATGAAAGCTTACTACTATTAATTTCTTATTTATTTTTAAATTTAATTTATTTTCTACCTCATTTTTTTTTAGTAATTTAATTTTATCTATTTTAGAGGCACCCAAACCACCGACATAAAAAATTTTAGACTTATTAATATTCATTTCTATAAGTTTTTTTTTATATTTTGGATGAGAGACAAAATGTAATTCAGAAAGGTGACTGATTGACGCTCGAATTGCATCATCAATTGCACCCATTGTACTTTCGCCTCCATGCAAGTGACCAATTGGAATATTATAAACCTTAGCAACTGATGCTATATTGAGTAATTCTGATCTATCTCCAAGTAAAAATAAAAAATCTATTTTATTTTTAGAAAACAAATAATTCATATGTTTGCTTAATTGGTTATTAAAAGAAGAAACATCGTAAGGACTATCATTGCTTAAATTTAATTTAATTGATTTATAAATTTTTATTTTATCTTTATGGATTTCTTCTAATGTAGATCCAAACTTATTTAAATAGTGAGCTCCACTAACTATAAGCTTTAGGTTGTAATTTTTATTTTTATGTATTTCATCTATTAAATTTCTTTGAAGACCATAATCCGATCTATTTGTACTTACAAAAAAAATATTTTTTTTATGTTTCAATTTTTTCATTAATTTTGAATTTTTGCTTAGCTTTTTTACCTATTATATCATGCCACATGAAGGCTGGTATTCCTATGGCTGGTCTTTTTGTACAAATATTTTTTTCATTAAAGTGTTCACCTTTTATTATAACAACTTTCATATAATTCTAGACATCATCTTTATAAAATAATTTTTTTTTCCGGTTCTTTCTTTAACCCAATCAATCCTATAATTTTATATTTTTTTGTGCTTTCTATTAAATTTATCAATGAAATTGAGTTAGATCCAGCTCCATAAACTAAAATATTTTTCATATGTTATGCTTTTTTTTAATTCCACTTGCATTAGAAGTCACAACACCCGCACCATCAGACGTTAAAATGCTGTTACCACCAAAGTTCTGTAGTTGATTTGCTTTTATAATTGATGCCATAATTTATCCTATCAACACTTTAATTTCTGTGTCGTCTAATCCTAAATCTTTTAGCTTTTGTTTACCAGATGCTTTTTATTTATTGCATCTTTAAATTGTTTTTGATTATAATAATAGTACTTTTCAAAAAAAAATTATTTAAATAGTAATTTATCCAATTTTTTATTGTAAAATAATTATCTATCAAGCAATTATATGGAAAAACTATATTGTTAAAAGTATTAAAACCTGCTCCATCAACTTTTAATTTTATTGTTTTTTCATAATCTAAATATTTTTCTATTGATATCTTGGGATAACCACAAAAATTTTAATTTTATTGAATCTCTCTTTCTGGAATGCAAGAAGCATTTGTCCATTAATCATAAGCGATGCACTAGCTCTATGACTCACATTAATACCTAAGTAAACTTTATTTACATTTATAAAAATTAGATTTTTTAAATTTAAAAAACAAATTCAAACATAAGAATGATTTAAAAGATAATTTACCTTTTTTCATAAATAAAATATTCAAATTCTACATTTGTTAATTGTTTGAGAATTTTTGGATCAATTATTTGATAATTTTCTTGATAGTTTTCTTTTGTATTAAATTGCTCCTCATAACTTATATTTTCATAAATTGAAGATCGTAAGTCATTTAAAGATAGAAAATAAAATTTACAATTATTTTGTTTTTTAAAAAAATTTGTTAAAGTTTTTATTTGTTCTACATAACTATCAATTTCTACTACATTGTCTCTAACTCCATATTCATAAAAATGACCTTGTTTTGGTTTAGAGGATAGATAATCCATACCGACAAAAATAAATTTTTTAAACCCCATATAGACTCCAACACCTATCATTGCTTGCAGGCTACCCATCATTAAAGAAAATTCTGATGAAGGATTAATTTTATCTAATATAAAATTTTTTTTAAAATTATGTAAAAAAAAAATATTTTCTTTTTTTTTTATAAAAGGATAATTGTAGATTGAAGTAAAAAAATTATGCTTTTTTGGAATTCTATTAGTATTAATTAGAAATTCTCTCATTTTATTTATAATTGTTAATTTTTTTGTATACGGATGTCTCCAGATTGGAGAAAAAATACCAGGATGTAAATTAAAATCACCTACTACATTAAGGCAACTAAAGTCTCTATGTATATAATTTAATCCCGTTGTAAATGAGAGTACATTATTAAATTTTTTTAGATTAATATATTTTAGAGAATAGCCATTTCCAAAAAGATAACATGTTTGACTATCATAGGCATTGTGCAATTTTAAATTTTTTGATAATATCTTTTTACATAAGTAATCTTTAAACATTGATTTTTATCTTATATTAAGTAAAAACATTTAAACAACATATTTTATGAAATTTAAAAACACCTTTTTAATTGGAGAGATTGGTATCAATCATAATGGTAGCTTGACTCATGCAAAAACTTTAATCAAACTTGCAAAAAAAATTGGTTTCGATGCTGTAAAATTTCAAAAAAGAACACCTGAAATAACAACCCCAAAAGTTAAGGCTGACTCAATAAGAGAAACTCCTTGGGGAAAAATTACCTACTTAAATTATAAAAAGAAAATTGAATTTGGAAAAAAAGAATACGATGAAATTGATAAGCTTTGTAAAAAATTAAAAATCGATTGGTTTGCAAGTCCATGGGATATTCCAAGCAATATATTTTTGAGTAAATATAAGCTTAAATATAATAAAATTGCATCACCAATGCTTACTAATTTGGAATTACTCAAGCATGTTGCAAAACAAAAAAGATTTACTTTTATCTCTACCGGAATGAGTTCAATAAATGATGTTGAAAATGCAGTAAAAATATTTAAGCAAAATAAATGTCCTTTTAATTTAATGCATTGTGTTTCATCATATCCATGTGATGAAAATGATCTTAATTTAAAATTAATCGAAATATATAAGAAGAAATTTAAGACAGATATTGGTTATTCTGGACATGAAAAGAGTGTCAGTCCAAGTCTAATGGCTGTATGTCTTGGTGCAACATCAATTGAAAGACATATTACATTAGACAGAACAATGTGGGGCACTGATCACGCAGCATCCTTAGAAGAAAACGGCATGAAAAACTTGGTGGATTTAATTAGAAAATTTGAAAGAGTTTATGGTGATGGTAGAAAAAAATTTTTACCTAGTGAAAAGTCAAAATTAATAGAAAATAAATATTGGTGAAGAAAAAGATTGCCTGTTTTATTCCCGTAAGATCTGGAAGTAAAAGAATCAAAAATAAAAATATAACTGATATTTGTGGGGAACCACTAATAAAATATGTATGTAGAAAAATTATAAAATCTAAACTGATTGACAAATTTTACATTGGCTCAGATAATTATAAAATTTATAATAAAATTGGAAAGTTAAAAAATAAGATTAATTTTTTTAAAAGATCAAAAAAAAGTTCTTCAGATTTAGCCTCCTCTGAGGTTGTTTTGCTAGACTTTCTAAGAGAAAATAAAAATATTGACATTTTGGTATTTGTGCAGGCTACCAATCCATTCATTAGTCATAAATATATTGATGAAGCAATCAATAAATTTATTAAAAAAAAATATGACAGTCTTTTATCAGTAGTTGAAAGTAAACATTTTTTATGGGAAAAAAAAATATTAACAAAATCAATTAATTACAATTATAAAAAAAGAGCAATGTCACAATCTTTAAAAGGCTATTATGTAGAGAATGGGTCATTTTATATTTTTTATAAAGATAAGTTTTTAAAATATAAAAATAGACTTCATGGTAAAATAGGTGTTTATGAAATGCCAGTAGAATCAATACATGAGATAGATACCAAAGAGGATTTGCGTATAGTAAAAAAACTATTAAAAGATTAAAATTAAAACTAAAAAAAACTATTATTGTGTCCCCATACACTAATTCTATGAATATCGATTTACTTACTAAGTTTTTGTTAATGGAGGATCAAATCTAGAAGTAGATTCGTAAATTCAATAGAAAATTATACAAAGGGGTTAGATTTATTTATTATATTTTTTTTTGAAATATTTAAGCCAATTAAATTTTTTAAAATTTTTTGATAAACAATATCTGTTCTGGCACAAACTAAGATTTTATATTTAGATTTACCAATAGAATTTATTTTGAAAATATTTTTTGGTGATCTAACTTTCATTTTGAATTTTTTTGATAAGTTAGAACTTAATTTTACATTATCATCTAAAATACACTCAACTTTAAATTTTCTTTTTTTTAACTCTTGAGTTAGGGCTAACCCATAAACATGAGCACAATAAACATAAATTTTATCTTTTTTAATAAGATTTGTATTTTTAAGCATACTATCGATTATATAATTTCTGAAGTTAGAAAATTCTTTATAAGATGTAAGCTTTTGCTTAATCTTAAAAAAATTATTTAAATATTTTATATTTTTATTAAAATCTATTTTTTTTGAATAATTTTTTATCTGTAAAATTTCAGATTTATTTGAATGCAAAACTAACCTAAATGAGAATTGTTCAATTGCATTTTTTAACTGACGTAATAAAAATATTTTTGTATAATTTATAAATTTTTTCATTTTTATAAATTTAGAAATCTCAAGAATAAGTAATAATTACTTGTTAGTTTTACTTTAATTATACAGGTAAAAGTTTTTCATAAAATGAAACTCTTAATATCCAATGTTGTCAATATCAAGATTAAAATTAGATTCTGCTAATTGAGAAATTTTTTTAATTTTTTCTTTAGATAAAATATTAGAGTCATTAATACTTTTAACAAGTTCAGTTATGTGATCATCTTTTTTTATTCCAAAAATAACCTTATCTATATTTCTGTTTTGTAATAAATAAATTTTAGAAAAATCTTTTAATTTAACTCCAGTTATTTTTTTAATTTCATTAACTTGAAAAACTATATTCTTTAGTCTTTTTTTTTAAGCCATCCAGACCTATGATCATTTTTTGAAAATTTTGAATCTACTTTTAATTTACCTGTAAGGCATCCAGAAGCTAATGGAGACCTTGCCATTATCATTGGTTTTAAAGTCCTGAGATAATCAATATTTAGTGGCCTAAGCAAATTTAACTCATCTTGCAAATAATCAAATTGATTCATGATTTTCTTTTCAAAATAAAAGTCTTTTGCCAAAGATATACCAATATATTTTATATGTTTTCTTTTTTGATATTCTTTAAGTATTGAAATTATTTTAGGCCAATTCTTAATTTCTTTTCTAGGATTATGAAGAAATAAAGTATTAATTTTACCAAATTGGTTTAAAGAAAAATCAATAGAATTTATAATATCAACATCTTTAAAAGTTTTTATAGAGTCTGAATTATATCCACATTTTGTATTAATTTTTATATTTTTTTCATTACGTACAATTTCAGACAGTATATTTTGCATTTTATTTTGATTTCCATAAGTTGGTGCAGTATCAAATTCTAAAAAATTATTTTTTATGGCTGTTTCTATAGATTTATAAACTTGTCTTTTATGTACTCGACCAAAATCACCACTTAGAGACCAAGTTCCTATTACTACCTTTGAGTAATATTTACTTACCATCTCTGACCAGACTTACAAAATTCATTTTATAGTATTCTAATTTTTCTTTTGAAAGTTTCAAACTTCTAGAAACAGACCTGAGTGTAGCATCAGCACCTGATTCAAACTCATCAAAAACCCCTTTTTTTACACCTTCTCTGTGTTGAGCTGTCCCATAGTAAGGTGAATAAAAAGCAACTGTAATATTGTCAGGATTTAAAAGTTTATTAAATTCAATTGTTTGTAAAATAGAGTCCTCCGTTTGATTTGGGAAACCTATAACATTATAACTTGTTCTTTTAATATGATTTTTTTTTAATAGATCAAATGCTTTTATCGTTTTAGATTGACTAGCAAATCTATTTAGCTCGGTCTCTCTAAAATCTTCTGCAGACAACTCAATCCCCATACCCACACCATCTACTTTTAATTTTTTTAATAATGCAACCGATTTATCATTAATTCCTTCTGGTCTTGTTTCAATATATAATCTTATTTTTAAATTACTGTTTTCCATTAATTCTGAAAGTTCAGTTAAAACTTTTTTATCATTTGTCAAAAAGTTAGTATCTTGACACCTTATAAAGTTAATTTTTTTTTCATTATTTAAATCTTTTATTTCTTTAAAAATATTTTTTGCTGACTTGTGTCTCAAATAGGATTTAAAATTATTTATTGCTCCAGTTTTTTTTGAAGATTCATTAAACCCATAGTAATTTTGTATTATTGTTTCTACGCAGTAGGCACATGAATATATGCATCCCCTAGAAAGCTCAAAGTCAACTGCTCTAACTACCTCGCCATTATAACCACGAAAAAATACTTGATCATCAAAAATACTATAATCATATGGGGTTAGAATATCTAAATCATTAATTATTTTTTGCTTATCATTTTTTATAACTTGGTTATCTTTAATAAATGAAACACCATTAATTTCTGCTGGGCTTTTTCCATTATCTAAAGAGTCGGCAATTTCTGCTAATACCATTTCACTTTCTCCCATAATTAAATAATCTATATTAGGAAAATTTTTAAATACTAATTCTGGTGTTGCAGTAGCTTGTAAACCACCTGTTATTTTTATAGCTTTGTTAACATTTATTTTTTTTAATATTTCATAACCATTTTCAATATTTACATACTCACCCTCACTATGAATGTGCGAGGATAAAGCTGACCAGAATATCAAGTCTGGTTTAAAACTATCAATTTTTTCTTGTAGATCTTTGATGACTGAAGAACTATTGTATTTAATAAAGTTGCCATAATCTGAGGGTTTGAACATTCCTGTACTTGTTGAATATTTAAACTCATTATCAGTCCAGTCAGAATAAAAAGTACAATCAAATAATTCTACTTCATGATTTTTTTTTTTTAAGATTGAACTATGTGTAGCAATCCATATATGAGTTATTCCTCTTCCCCATTTATTAGGGTTAATTAATAAAACTTTAGTCATAATTTTTAACTATCTGTACAGGAATAAAAAAAAAAACCCCAGCAATTAACGCTGGGGCTATAAAATAAAATATCAATTATCTTTAAAATTTATTAAAAATTTTTTTCAGTGCATAAATCAAGCCAATTGAGCTATTAGTACTGGTCAGCTACACGCATTACTGCGCTTCCACATCCAGCCTA